>Ga0209540_10002688_pt1 | contig 12495 bp, 8 predicted proteins | sample BarGraIncu01121A_FD_184501 | JGI IMG/M metagenome (GOLD analysis project Ga0209540, IMG submission 184501) | Arctic peat soil microbial communities from Barrow, Alaska - Barrow Graham LP Incubations 011-21A (SPAdes) (version 2) | ecosystem: Environmental > Terrestrial > Soil > Wetlands > Peat... | reverse complement strand
CGCCTATCCAGGCACAAAGTATAATCCACTATTTCTCTATGGTGGTGTGGGACTAGGTAAAACTCACCTTCTCCAGGCTATCGGTAACTCAATTCTGGCTCGCGACCCGGGCGCTCATGTGCTCTATGTGAGTTCTGAGACCTTCGTCAAAGAGTTCCTCGATAGTATCAGGTTCAAGAAAAAGGGGTTTTCTGACAAATATCGCAACGTTGACGTATTAATCGTCGACGATATGCAGTTTATCGCTGGCAAGGAAAAGACCCAGGAAGAATTTTTCCACACCTTTAATGCCCTTCATCAGGCGAATAAACAGATTATCATCGGCTCGGATAAGCCACCGCGCAGCATCCCAACCCTCACCGAACGACTTCGCAGCCGACTCGAATGGGGTATGGCGATCGATATTCAGATGCCTGATTTTGAAACTCGCTGTGCGATCATCCAAATCAAGGCATCCCAGAGTGGTGTTACGCTCGATCACGACACCGTGGAATACCTCGCCCGTAATATCAAAACAAACATTCGTGAGCTCGAGGGCGCGCTCAATCAACTCCTTGCCTACGCGGAAATGCGTGGCACTACACCCGACGTGACAATCGCCGAAGGATTGATCGGTAGCGCTCGTCATTCCCGCCCACAGCATGTCACCGCACGGCAGATCATCGACAAGACCGCCAAGCACTTCAGCATCGAGTCGAAGGAGATTTGCGGCGACAAGCGCGATCGACATATCGTCGTTCCCCGTCAGGTCGCGATGTACCTCCTACGAAGTGAGCTTCATATGTCATTCCCGAAGATCGCCGTAGAGCTCGGCCGTAAAGATCATACGACGGCGATTCATTCTGTCGAAAAGATCGAGAAAGCCATAAAGCTTGATTTTATGATCCGTGAACAGGTCGCTGAGATACGGGAGAAATTGTATGCTTAGTAGCCGAATTATCGTGTGTGTAAAAAACGTGTACAACGAGTGTACAGACACCCTAACAACCTGTGTTTCATTGTTCACAGGTAGCGACGGAATTGCCATGACTCATACGTCAACCAACGTACAACTACCGTTTCGTGCCCTTTCTAACCCCTCCTTTGTCGCTGCCTTTTCCACTGGAATTTTACGACTCCGCTCTCTGTTTGAATACAAGTTTTACCCATTATCCACTGTGCCTATTACTAGTACTACAAATGTAAATTTATTTAAAAGGAGATAATAACAATGGAACTGTCAGTCACCCAGGAAAACCTCACCCGCGCTCTTTCGGCAATCAGCCGCGTCGCATCGGCAAAGACCGGTCTACCAATCCTGAGTAATATCCTTCTTCGTACTGAGGGCAATCGACTACTCGTCGCCGCCACAAACCTCGAAATTGCCGCAACCTATTATATAGGTGCAAAAGTCGTAAAACCGGGCAGTATTACCCTTCCCGCCCGACTCATCACGGAGTTTGTCTCAAGTCTCCCGAAGGGAACGGTCGATCTCAAGACCAAAACAACTCACATGACGATTACCTCAGGCAATTACACCTCTGTCGTGAATGGCGTTGACGCCGATGAATTCCCCGAGCTTCCGACGATTGATGAGTCAAAAGCGGTGCGCTATACGATCGCAGCTGGCGATTTCAAGCAGGCTGTCACTCAAACGGTGATCACGAGCAGTAGTGATTCTACTCGTCCCGTACTCACCGGTGTCTATTGGCACTCATTTGATGGCGCGCTCTATCTTGCCTCGACAGATGGCTATCGCCTTTCTGAACGAAAGCTTGTCGATACGAAGAGTGAGATTGCGGCAATTGTCCCGACTTCGAGTCTCCAAGAAGTTGTCCGAACGATGAGCGATTCAGTTGAGGAAGTTGAAATTCTCTTTGATGAGACACAGGTTCGATTCCGCGCTGGTGAAGCGGAGATTACGAGTCGATTGATCGACGGTAACTACCCTGACTACCGCCAATTAATCCCGAAAAAATCAGAGACAACCATCGAGATTGATATGGACGACTTCACCCGGATCGTGAAGATCGCCGGATTATTCGCCCGCGAATCAGGTGGTTCGGTGACGATCACCGCCAACAAAGAAACCGGCAAAGTCTCGGTTCACTCGATCGCCTCTGAGATCGGTGAAAACACTTCGACCGCCGACGCGACAATCTCTCAAGATGGTCAGATCACCCTCAATTCTCGCTATATCTCTGACGCACTAGGTGTTCTCGACGGCGAGACGATCTCATTCCGCTTCAGCGGAAAACTCAGCCCTTGTGTCCTCTCGGTCGTCGAGAAGCAACAAAACTATACCCACATCATCATGCCGCTCAAGAGCTAAGGCAGTAGCTGTTGATAGGTAAACTGACCAGCGTCAATCTTATATTGAGCAAACATTTGCTTCACGGCAGTTTCGCAATCGCGCGCGTTTTGCTCATTATCAAAACTAACACGTTGTTCAATAACTACCGCAGGACTACCAAAGGTATCGTAGTTTGCGCTGCAAGATAGTATCGTGTATTCACGAGGGAGGTATGCGGTCAGCGCTTGCTCAGCGCTTGTCGGTTGTGCCCCCTGCACTTTTAGGTTTACTTGCTTGATAGTATCTGATGAGCTCGACCCGGTGACTGACATCACGAGTGAATCGTTTGTGGGACTATAGGCGAGATTCGTAATCGTACTACCGGGCTCGCTCTTACCCACTACGTCGGCTGTCTTTGCATCGAGGGAGTACGAGAGAATACTATTACTTGCGGCGTAAAGAATCGTGGAATTATCTCGCCAGATAGCCGAAGTAACCATCGTGTCGAGAGGAAGTTTCGCAGTTTCCTTGAGGTCATTCGAATAGATAATCCCCGTTCCTAGGCTAGTCACAATAAGGCGAGATCCATCTGGTGAGTAGGCAGCGCCGAGGCTAAGGTTTGGATCAGCATGAAACGCGAATGACGCTCCGCGGGTCTCTGAGCCGTCGGACTTCACCGAAACAAGTTGCATCGTCACGGAGTCACCATTTGAACTAGTCGCTTCCACGATAAGTGCGCCATTGTTCGAAGCGGCAAGAACCGTGATCGCGTTTTTCGCTTGGTATACACGAGTCAACCCCGTGCCAGTCTGTTGATAGAGATTGTTTCCGCCCGCAAACCAGCCGGTACCGTTTGGTGAAATGGCGACTGATTGGCCGGCATTTTCGGTGTCACTCGGCAGTGGATAGTTCACGGCTTTATCACCAGAAATAGCGGCAATACCCATCGACGTCTCCTCCGTGCCAAGCGTAGATGAGAGGCCAAACCCTTGACCACTGCTATTCCATGCAATTTGAGAAAAACGGAGGTCACTTGCCAGTCGACTGATACTATTTTGAGAAACGGTGATATAACCACTCGCCTCATCGCCCATATCGATGTATCGCAGATTGGTTTCGTTTGTGAATAAACTATTCGCACGAACTGAGGTGATGTCCTTCGCCTGACTTATCTCCTTGAGCGCGTAGGTGTAAGTATGGAACTGCCCACCGGGCGCGACGATGTATTTTGTGGACATCTTTTCCCCATCTGTTACAGATACAGTGTACGACCCAGGAGCGACCGACGTAAAGGCGGATTGACCCTTGAGTGTCTTTACTACCACGCCATCTTGCAGAATCGAAATTTCAGCCGTACTACTCGGGGTCTTTATCGTGAGCCAGCTGTTCGAAAAGAACCAGACAATGCCACAGATAAGTAGTATTACGCAAAATATAGTTACACCGTATCGTATGAGCCGTTTTGTATTGTCGTCAGTTTGCATTCTATCCCTTTGCTGCTTGCAGCGACTTACCGTTAAACTCGAAATGCATGTAGTCTTTTATACTATTCCAGTTGCCACCCCACGACCAGCCATGGTGGTGGAATGCATCGATATATGCCTGTGGCATATCGTGACCGGCGACAGTACAGCAGGGATTACTACTCCAGTTAATATCAACCGCGGCGCCATACTGGTGATAGCTTGCCCCGTCCGATACCTGGCCCGCACCAGCGCTGTTTCGGAACCCACCAATTTCGCGGATAGTATAGCTAACGTTCTTCGCTTTTATTTCATTGGCAACGGCCTGGAGACACCCCGCGGCATCTTTATTAACTTGGACGTTATGTCCGAGGAAATCAACTTGGACTTGATTTGCGGCACTCTTGGCTGGGCCGAACAGTGCGGTTAGCTCGCCAGCGCTCAATTGGTGGCTATTGCCACCCTCTCCATAGATTGGAGCGGTGATCGAGCAAGAACTGCTCGCAACCGCTGTCGAGCTACAGCCACCACTAGAGGTTGCCGCGGACGCGCTCACCGAACCACTAGTGCCTACGAGATAGTTGTAAATTGTGAGGGCGCCGAGATTTGTATCTTTTTTGCCAGCGAGGTTATTCACGCCCCCGTATGAGTCTGCGGCGGTCCAGATCATATTCATATGGGTTTCATCAAACCCATTCATTACGTAGGCTGAGTCAAGATAGGAGAGTGACATGCCAGTTGCCTTGTTATAATTTTCATACATTGATCCACGGTTATAGGCAAGCAAGGCTTTTCCGAGAGAATCAGCGGTGATGTTCGCCGTATCCTTCATATTCACATTGTAGACGGATGATCCGAGTGCGACGAAATGCTCGGCCGCTAGCACGGCATCCTTATTTGCATCACTTGAGATCTGAGCACCATCAACAGAGGTATAGTTACCTAGTTTTTGGCCATCAGCCATCGAGAGATTTGGATTCATGCCGGCCTCTCGGTAGTGAATAGCAGCGAGCGCTTGCCAGGGTACGCCAGTCTGTTGTTGAGCATACACATAGCGGTCTTTTGTCTTCGCGACGAGGCCATCGATATTGGCTGATTTGATTTTCGCGAGCGTGTCGGCGGGCAAGTCGCCAAGTGAGACGAGATTTCCGGTTGATGCAGAACATAGATCGGCGGCGTTGCGGTTATAGAATTGAATGCCATTTTGTTGAGCGTATTCGGCGTCGAAAGTAGTTGAAGCGGTTTCGGCAAACACCGTAATGCCAGACGAAGACACGACTGTTATAGATAGCAATGCTACATAGATGAGGCGACGGAGCGGCGAAATGAAAACCTTCCTCATCGTTAGTAACTCGGCTTGGGTAGTTGCACCCCAAATTTAGCTAAATAGGCGGCAGGATCGGTCGTCGCCGCGGCCGTGTAAGACATTGAGCCACTGGTGCTCACCTGGAAGTGGAGATGGTAACCACTCGAATTTCCCTGATTTCCTTCTGGATAGAGCACAGTTCCCGCGCCGATTTTTGCTCCCTGCGTGATATAGGGCTTGAGGTCGCTCTGGAAGAAGTGGGCATAACCCATGTATACATTGTTTCCACAGTCAATCCATAGATAGTTTGTTGATCCAGTCACCCCGTTTGCGTTTGCGTTTGGGTATATATGATTAATAAGCACGGCCTTCACTGTTCCATCACATGCGGAGACGACGTTGTAACGCGAGCGTCCTGCGAGATCGACACCGAAGTGGACGCCGCCGCTCTTGTAGTGACCATATTTTGCTGACATTTGGATGTCATTTCGTCCAGGCTCGATCGGGCTCACGACTTTGCCACTAGGAGCCTGGAGGCCATCGGCGCTCGTGGCCGTCGTGCTTGTACTCGCGGTATAACCCGCTGCACTATTCCCGTCAACCGGATCTTCCCCATCCATATCACGTTGGACACGGTGATCGATTGCGTAGAGAATGTAGTAGACTTTATCCGTTGGTGTCTTTCCGGCCTTGCCAGATTGAAGGTCATCATTATTGAGCACGCACGTTTCTTCGTAGGCGCTTGTACCGGAACCCGTTGAGCACAAATCGAGCCATTTTTTTAGCTCCTTATCACTGACCGCATCACCACTTGTCTCGTCAATCTGACCCTGACTCACCAGGTGGGCAATGACTTCATCTGGATCGACGTTATTGAGTGCGTCGAGCGGTGCACCGTAGATAATGTTACACATAGGCCCAGCAATAACCTTGAGGCTCTGATCGGGGCAGTCACCGACTAGTGACGAGGTATCGGCGTGAGCCTTCGGGGAGATGATATTCGAGAGTGACGAACCGACGATCGACTGAACCGAAGAGAAGAGCCCTGTGGTGGAGTTAAAACCTGAATAATATGGCAGGATTGATGACACAATACTGCCCAGTGCGGTGTTTGAGCTCGTGGCGTCAAACGGGCTTTTGGTTGCTTGGTCAATCTTCGCGTTTGCCACCATAACCGCCTCGTTCTGTTTCGCATACGCGAGCGCGCTCGCCTGGCCCGTAGGCGTCTTCGGGAACGCCATAAGAGCGCCCGCGTTTGCTCCTTCCGACATCATCATCGGCATCATTACTCCAAGGGCGTTTCCGAGATCCTCTGCTACTGTGCCCGACGCGATGATCGTTCCTGCGAGTGACTTCACTACTCCGGCGAGGAGGGGTGCAACGGCATCGGATATTTGCTTTGAGAATATTGTCGTTCCGAGGAAGGCAACGATGCCTACAGGGTTAAAGTCGAGCGCAAGCTGAGCTAGCTGACCGCCGGGGGAGTTGAAAAGCGTACAAGCTCCGCTTGTTTGCTTGGTTGATATCGCGTCGTGGGCTAAGCTGAGCTTGGAAGACCACCCACCAACACCGGGGATATATTTCGTATAATCTGATGTTGATGTACTCGTTACTTTTGGAGTATCACCACGGAGTAGATATCCCATACCGTCCGCCTCCATTCCGGATTTCTTTACGGTTTTGCCGGTATTATCCTTGACGACAGAAGTCAGCATTGCGCCAAGGACGCTCATCTTGGCCGCGAGGGCGGTCTGGTCAGCGTTACCAGACTTGATCTCATCGGCAACCTGAAGGAACGTGTAGGCGATCGCTACTCCTTGCGCAATTTGTGCAGCTCGGGTAGCTGAGCCAAGTGTTTTTAGAATCTCACTCCCGCCACAATAGAGCGATGCGATTAACATAAATCCGCCAGACTTTCCAGCTTTGCTGGTCATATCGGTTGCCATCTGTTTGGACGCGGCCTCTATGGCAACATCACTTTCGTTTGCGACGTTTTTTACCGCACCGTTAACATCACTTGCCGCACTTGAGGCGTCCGCACCAGCTGCTTTCTGTGCATCGGTAGCATTTGGGTCTGAGGTGCCGCTTGCATCGATAGTGGTGGGCTTCCCCCCCTTGTCGACTTCTGCTTGATAACTCTTATCAATCTCCTCCTGCGTAGTGCCCTTGAGCATGCTACTTCGTTTCAGATTCATTCTAGCCATAAATCCCGAGAAGGTTTCATCCCAAAAAGCCGACCAGCGCACGTCAAATACATTGCGGAATCGCCCCGCAATCGCCAGGTCTTTGCCGTTTATGAGGGCATCTATCTCCGTCGGGCTGTAAGCCTTGCTCAATTCACCAGTTTGGAGGTTTTTTATCTGGTAATGATCGGGCCGCTGACTGTCAAAGTTTGATTTTATCTCAATTTCTTGGCCATTCTTCATAGCTATAATGCCCTCTTTTTTCATCCGATCGAGGGTTGTTTTGTTGAGTGAGTTCATCTTACACCCATAGCTCATCTTCGAGCAGGACGTCGTCATGGACGCCATCTTCTTTGCAAGAATTTTATTAGACCTTGCGTCGAGTGCGGTCGACTGAATGTTAAATCGATCCATTAGCGTTTCTTTGATATGAATAAAGAGCATACTCGGCGAAAGCAACATGCTAAGCCCCGACACAATTCCAATGATCAGTCCGCTAATACCGATGGTTGGGGCAAACTTACGCAGGTTACTAACCTTCTTTATGGCGTCTTTTGGTGTAACGTTGCTCGAGAAGTTTGTCGCCGTGAGTGGGCTGCCCTGCTCTTCGGCATCGCGGATATCGTCGGCAGACTTAAGATCCCCGCGTTCGGGTGTCGATTCACCACCGCCATTGATGACGTCGAGCTGGGGGCGTGATTCTTGATCATAAAGGCTGGAAGCGGTTTCGTTTTGGTCGTCTCCACCATCGACAACTCCCAGGTCTGCACGCTCGGGTGTCGATTCACCACCACCACTAATAACTCGCAGATTAGGCCGGATGTTCTCGTTTGGCTCTGGTGTGGGCTTTCTTTGTGGCTCCATCTATCCCTACGTAGTATTTCCAGGTTGCTGCAAGGCGGCAGTCGGTGTGGTTGATATTAGTCCAGTCTCAGTTTGGCTCGCGATGATCTGGACATGAACGTGGTTCTGTCCGGCGAAGAATAAACCCTGCCCTACTGGGAAGTTCGCGAGACGCTTGCGTTCTTCTTCGGTAAGCTTGAAGACATCGCCGAGCACGTCGACGGCGCTTGACGATTGCTTGAGCAAAAGCTGCATAGATGAGTTCGCGACGATGGCGCGTCCCATTTTACTACCCATGAAGTCTTCGACGTCCTGGGTGATCGTAGTGAGGCCTAGGGAGTATTTGCGGGCACGTTTGGCGAGGCTGAACATGAAGTTTGCTGAATCGTCATATTTCATAAGTTGCCAGGCCTCGTCGACGATGAGCATGCGCTTCTTTTGCTGGGTGCGGGTAATATTCCAGATGTGGCTCAGGACGATGTACATCGCGACTGGGCGCAGCTCTTCTTCGAGGTCACGGATATTAAACACCACCATCGTGTTATTGATGTCGATGTTTGATTGTTGTGAGAAGATACCGGCGAATGTGCCGCTCGTGTACTTGCGTAGTCGCTGAGCGAGTTGTGGGCCGGTTCCACCCATATGGAGTAGGGTGTCATAGAGTTCGATAATCGTAGGTGGCAATGAGTTGTGCGTGAGTGGATCACTGGTGATACCGGCCCGCGCGTAGGTGTCGATAAGTGCCTGATCGAGATCGGCTTCTTCGGCCGGCGAAAGTGCTGCCATCGGTTGGCCTTGGGCGGTTACCTGGGTGCCACCGAGCATGAGGCGCAGTAGTCCATGGAGTGTGACGAGATTGGCGCGTAGGGCATCGTCGGCTTCGTCGCTGTCGATGACGCGCGGAAGATCAAATGGATTGATGCGGGTGTCGCTACTCAGGCTGAGGCGAATATAGCTTCCACCTACCGCTTCGGCAAGCTTCTGGTACTCGTTTTCTGGGTCGATGATCAGGATATCGCTGCCCATCATCATCGTGCGGAGGGCTTCGAGCTTCACAGCAAATGATTTACCAGCGCCGGACTTCGCGAACACCACCATGTTGGCGTTTTCCAGACTCCAGCGGTCGAAGATGACGAGGCCGTTATTATGCATATTAATGCCGTAGAGCACACCCTTTTCCTGGGTGAGGTCAGCACTCGTGAATGGGAAGCTCGTCGAGATAGCGCCTGTGTTCATATTGCGGCGGATTTGTAATTGGTCGGCCATCTGGGGAACCGTACTATTGAGGCCTTGCTCCTGCTGGCTTGAGGCGCTCTTTGTGTAGACGAGCTGCTGGCCAAAGATGGTCTCGATCGCATGTTGTACGAAACTCAACTCCTCAAGGCTATCGCCATAGACGGTGATGTAGAGGCCAAAGCGGAAGAAGCGCTCGGCTCCGACCTGCAGTTGGTCGCGTAGTTCCTCGGCGTCTTGGAGGGCGGCTTCACGTCCTGGATCGCGCACTTTGCCCTTCTCGCCACTGATTTGCATGTCAGCTTCGAGCTGAGTCACCTTCTTGCGGAGGTTATTGAGCACGATTCCAGTATCGACTGGGTAGACAAACATACTGATATCGATCACTTGGTCGATGTTGATAATCGATGAAAGCCAGCCCGTATAAAGTTCTCGGGGATAGCCATAGACATAGAGGGTTCGGCCGTATTTAGTGCCGATACGGAAATAACTCGAGTGAATCTCAAGACTCGACGGTGCGATGAGGTCGCGTAGCGTAGTCATGCCACGTAAGAATGCTTGTTCGACTTCTTGCTGTTCGCGTTCGCGCTGTTGGGCGGCAATATCGATCGGATCGAGTTGTTTTTTAGGCATTTTGGACTCCAGTTACGGGGGTGGTATCAACGGCGCTCTGCCCTTTTCGGGTATAGGTCGATGTCACAGTGCTGAAATCTCCGAGCGGTTCACGGACGGCGGTGTCAGGGTTATAGACGTTGTAGTAGAGTTCGCCAAGCTCTTTAGTTGTCAATTGTACAGCAGATACACCAACTTGAGCGAGGCCGCTCATGACTGCTTCGACGCGGTTACGGATCTCGTCTTTTGCCTTGTCGTAGGTAATCTTATCGATTTTCGTCACCGGTGTGACGCCTTTATTCGGCAGGAAGCCGGCCAGAAAACCCTTCCCCTTCTCGACAACATTCGTGGCATCACCAGATGGGAAATACGGGACGACGATGAAGAAGCTCTTGTCCATAATGTTTGCTTCTTGAGAGAGTGCATCGATGAAGTTGATGTAATCATCCATAAGCACGCTGAGTAGCATATTCTCCTGAGTACGACGTACTTCCTCGAGTCGATCGATATACGGACCGATATCGACGCGCTGCGAGCGGATGAATATCTGAATTGGGAAATACAAGGCATTGAGGAAATTCTGGTAGCTAAACTCAATCCCCTCGCGTTCGCGAGAGCTCATAAGGTCAAAGTTGATCGATTTACAGGCAACCACGGCGCGGAAGCTGCCATCGGCCATAATGACCATATCTTCACGAAGCTCAGATAGGAGTAAGCTGTTTTGAGTACTGGCTGGTCGTGGATTTTGCGACTTTTTCGTCGCTGGTTGGCCGGAAATAGGCTGGGTTGGGTCAGCAACTGGCATAGCGGGACCAAATGGTGAGGCGACCGTGGGTTGTCCGGGTACCATAAAAGCACCCTGTTGACCCAAAGGATCGGTAGGGTTTGGATTCACCGGCGCTGGATTGATTGGCGGCATCCCACTCTCCTCATGCCGACTCTGACTACCGTTACCGAAGTGAAATAAATACTTCCCCTTCGCCCGCATCTTTCTCTTGAATACGGTGCGCCTCACGCGCGATTGTCTCGATAGATAAATCGGAATTATTTGCAAGGTTAATTATATCAGGTGAGACCACTGTATCGCTAGTGCTTTTCTCTGTTTGGGGCAATTCGGGTTCTGGCTCCGTAGCAACGACCTGATCATCGGTCGCAAGTGGCTGGACGACACTCTGGTGAATCGTCGGATATGGGTTAAATGTCACACCGATCGGATCGGGCGCGGGTGCGATTGGTTGTGGTGCTGGCATCGATACATATGGATCAATAATTGGAGCGGCGATTACGGGAGTAACGGGTGCTGGCGCGGGCGTAACTTCTGGACTCGCGATCGATTGCTGCATGCGGGCAAGCATGTCGTTCCGACGCTTCTGGTCGGCCTGGTCGATCATCGTATCGAATGATTGCCCCACACCACTGTTTGTGTCGAGAAGATCTGGAGTCTGCTGGGCTTCATTGAAGACGTCGCCGATCATTGATGTTTCACCAGGAATGACGTGGCGTACGGCCCAACCACCAGTATCGGCAATGCTCGCGAGGTACGAGAACCGTTCCTGTGCCTCGTCGCCGCTGAGGTTCTTTGTGCGGTGTATCTCAATCTCTTTGGGGACGGTGATTTCGATCAGAGAATCGAGCCCGTCCGCCTTCCAGAGGCGCTTGTGAGGCTTCAGGTAGAACGATATCATCGCCGCCAGATACGTCTCCATCGGCTGATCCTTACGGAGAGGTAAAGCGAGCGCGCCGAAAAACAGAATTATAGGCAGAGGGATAATTGCGAGTGGCAATAAGAGCTTTGATAGCCCATACGCCAAGAACCCCGCCATCGCGACGATGATGAGGTAAATAAATTGGCGAAAAGTAAACGGTCCGAGGAGTTTATCATCGGCCTCTACATCCTGAGCTACCTTGTAGACTGCCATTTATTTATACCCTACCAAATTGATCTGCAAATGCTCCAGCAGCAGCGGCAGGTCTGGTCTTTGTGTTTGATTTAGCTTCGGCGATAGCACCTCTAAGTTCTCCCTGCGCCGCACCTGTGCCAGATACTGAGGCATCAACTTTTGCACCAGTGGGTTTGCCCGTAACGTCAACCTCTGGTTTTCCAGTTCTCGGATCGATTTTGTCAGTCTCGCCCTTAGCGACGTCCACGAGGTACTTCGCCGAGCTCTCGCCCTGGACTAGATGTTCTGCGGTCACGTGCTTACCCTCAATGTTTGCGAGAGTCTTTTCTCTAAGGCCTTTTTCGCCACCGACCTTACCGGCCATGATTTGTGAGCCAATCGATGCACCATAGATTGCTTGATCGCCCTTGCTGTAGACTCCATCTGATATACGTTTCTTGAGAGCACCCGACATATTCGGATCTATAGACTCGACAAGCGCTTTGCGCTCCCCAAACGAACCCTTCGCCATGATATGTTCAATTGCTGCCGCCTTCTGGGCTTCATTCATCTTTCCAGACTTATATTCTTCGAGCACATCACCAGAGCCCCTCTTCGAATAACCTAACGCGTTGTCTTTTACTTCTTTCTCGAACTCCTCATTCGCGATGCTTTCCGCACGGGTTCTTGCTTGCTTTGCGTA
>Ga0209540_10002687_pt1 | contig 12496 bp, 13 predicted proteins | sample BarGraIncu01121A_FD_184501 | JGI IMG/M metagenome (GOLD analysis project Ga0209540, IMG submission 184501) | Arctic peat soil microbial communities from Barrow, Alaska - Barrow Graham LP Incubations 011-21A (SPAdes) (version 2) | ecosystem: Environmental > Terrestrial > Soil > Wetlands > Peat... | reverse complement strand
CGACTCAGGTCTGGACAGGACGCGAGGAATGCCGGATCCGGCGACGGCGCGAGCGGCCGCCGCGAAGCTGGCTGACATCGCCGACGACCTGGAGCCGCTTCTGATCTACGCCTGGCGCCGTCATCTCTCGGCCGCGATCTCGCGCATGGTCACCGATGCCGAGCCGATCGAGGACCAACCGGGCGTCGTGCGCTCCGTGGGTTTCGCCGACCTCGTCTCCTTCACTCGTCTCGTGCGTCGGCTCTCCGAGCGCGAGCTGGCACGGGTGGTGCAACGCTTCGAGGCGCTGGCATCCGACGTCGTGACGGCGCACGGTGGCCGGGTCATCAAGACAGTGGGGGATGAGGTCCTGTTCGTGGCGATAGGTGCCGCGCCGGCCGCTGCGATCGCGCTCGACATGGTCGAGGCCATGACCGCGGACGACGTGCTGCCCGATGTTCGGGTGGGTATGGCGAGCGGGCGGGTGGTCTCACGCCTCGGTGACGTCTTCGGGACCACGGTGAACCGCGCCAGCCGGTTGACGGCGGTCGCGAGGCCTCGAACGGTCCTGGTCGATGATGCGATCGCCGCCTCTCTTGTGAGCACATCGGGTTTCGAGATGTCTGCGCTGCGGCGCCGGACGCTTCGCGGGATCGGACCCGTGACGCCCTGGGTCCTGCTGCGAGCCAACCAGGCAGGGCGTCGGGGCACGATGGGCGACGGTGACGTGGGTGACGTGATTGACGACGCCGTGGATGACTATGACTATGACGATGGCTGAGGGCTGGTTGCCGGCGTGCCGCGTCCCTCACTGAGAAGCGTCCACCGGAGTGGCCCGGTCGCTGATCGGGCCGAAGGTCCTACGATGTTCGCATGACCCGTGTTCTTCTGGCCGAGGATGATCCGGCGATCTCAGAGCCCCTTGCGCGTGCTCTGCGGCGGGAGGGCTACGAGGTCGACGTCCGCGCCGACGGTCGCGCTGCACTCGAAGGGGCCAACGACAAACCCGACTTGGTCGTGCTTGATCTTGGTTTGCCGCATGTTGACGGGCTCGAGGTCTGCCGACGCATCCGCGCGGACGGCAACAAGGTACCGGTCCTGATCCTCACCGCCCGGGTCGACGAGGTGGACCTGGTGGTCGGTCTCGACGCCGGCGCCGACGACTATGTCACCAAGCCCTTCCGTCTGGCCGAGCTGTTGGCCCGGGTCCGCGCGTTGCTGCGTCGACAGCCCTCCGAAGTCGGGGCGGCGGATGCGGTCGTCCGTGTCGACCCGGATGCCCGCCGTGCATTCTTCAACGAGGAGGAGCTACAGCTGACCGCCAAGGAGTTCGACCTGCTGCGAGTCCTGGTGCGCGAGCAGGGCAAGGTCGTCTCTCGTGAGCAGCTGATGCGTGAGATCTGGGAGACCGTGTGGTTCGGGTCCACCAAGACCCTGGACATGCACATCTCGGTGCTGCGCAAGAAGCTGGGTGACGATGCTGCCCAGCCGCGCTTCATCTCAACCGTGCGTGGTGTCGGTTTCCGTTTCGAGCGCCCTGAGCGAGGCTGACCCGGGGCATGCGCCGTCAGCTGGTGCGGTCGACCTTTGCCGCAGTGCTGCTCTCCGTGCTGATCATGGGTCTGCCGCTGGGGGGCGCTGTCTGGTGGGTGGCCGCTGACGACTTCCGGCGACTCCGCGGGTGGCTGGACGCGCAGTCGGGACTGCCTCGGGAGCCGGTTCTGCTGTTGGGGATCATTGTCGGGTTGTCGGTGATCGCCGTGCTGGCTGGTGTGTTGGTCGCTTCTCTGGCGGCCCGAAGGTACGCGGAGCCGATGACCCAGCTGGTTGACCGAGCCGAGCGGCTTGGGGCCGGCGAGTCCCATTTCCAGCCGCTGGTCACCGGCATCCGCGAGGTCGATCGCGTTTCGGAGGTTCTGGCGCGCAGCGCGCATCAGATGACCCGGTCACTGGCCTCTGAGCGTGACTTCGCGTCGAATGCGTCGCATCAGCTGCGAACCCCGTTGACCGCCTTGCTCATGCGTCTCGAGGAGATCGCGGCGACCGACGATCTCACCGTGGTTCAGGAAGAGGCGAACATTGCGATCACCCAGGTCGAGCGTCTCACCACGGTAGTGGACGACCTGCTCTCACGGACAAGCCGTGGCCAGGCCGCGAGGCCGCCGACCGTCTCGCTGGACTCGGTGATCGCCTCACTTCAGCGGGAGTGGCAGCCCGCGTTCGAGCAGGCTCACCGCAGCGTTCGGGTCCACGGTGAGCGCGGCCTGTCGGTGCGTGCCACACCGGCGGCGCTGTCCCAGGTGTTGTCGACGCTGCTGGAGAACTCCCTTGCGCATGGTCGTGGCACCGTTGACGTGGAGGCGCGACGCAGTGGACCTTCGGTGGTGGTGGAGGTCGGTGACCAAGGTGATGGCGTGCCCGCAACGATTGCACCGCACATATTCGAGCGCTCGGTCAGTACGGCGCAAAGCACCGGCCTGGGGCTGGCTCTGGCGCGTGACCTGGCGGAGGCCAACGGTGGTCGCCTTGAGCTGATCCAGAGGCAACCGGCGATCTTTGCGCTGTTCCTCTCCGAGTCCGATCCAGCTGGCTAGCCCTTGCCAGTGGGCTCCAGTCTGCCCACAAGCGTGCCGGCGAACACGAACTTGCGGTACGACCAGAAACGGAACAGCGTCCCAAGACCGATCCCGAAGATGTTCGTGACGTTGTCGGCGAGCTGGGTGTGCAGGCCGAAGACGTATCGGGACACGCCCAGGCAGGCGACCGAGATGACCATGGCGACGACGTTGAAGAACACGTACAGTGCGAGCTCGTGGGTGGCTTGCCGGTTGCGACGGTGGCGGAAGGTCCACAGCCGGTTGCCCAGCCAGGCCACCAGCGTCGCCACGGTCGCCGAGATGACTCTGGCGGTCAGTGGCTTGTCGTGGAGCATGCCGGCTGTTGTCTGCTGGTCGAACATCCCCAGCAGGTGTGGGCCGAACACCAGGAGGTTGTAGCCGCCCAGGTCGATGACGAACGCCACGGCTCCGACCACGCCGAACTTGAGCATCTCGCGGACGAGGACGTCGAGTGCCCCGCGTGCACGATCGAGCAGTCCAGGTCCGTTTGTGGGCACAAGACGAGCCTAGCCTCGGAATCGGAACGAGGTGGCGTCTTGCCCCGATAGGCTCCTTCGGGTGACTTCCCCGCAGCGCGCGCCTGGAGGATTCCCCGTCGTCGGCATCATCGGTGGTGGCCAGCTTGCCCGGATGTGCCAACCGCCCGCGGTGGGGTTGGCGATCACCTTGTCGGTTCTCGCGGAGTCGGCGGACGCCTCGGCGGCTCTGGTCATCCCCTCATCTCCCGTGGGCGAACAGACAGACGTCGAGACGGTGCGCGCCTTTGCCAGGGAGTGCGACGTCGTCACCTTCGATCACGAGCACGTGCCCGCCGAGGTCCTGGCTGCGCTCGAGGCCGATGGCGTCATCCTGCATCCTTCGCGGGCCGCTCTCGTGTTCGCTCAGGACAAGCTTGCGATGCGGCGACGGCTCACCGAGATCGGGGTCGCCTGCCCGGCATGGGCGCAGGTGCGCGAGGCAGCCTCGCTGCAGGCCTTTGGTGACGGGGTGGGCTGGCCGGTGATCGTCAAGACCCCCAAGGGCGCGTATGACGGCAAGGGAGTCCGCGTCGTCGGCTCACCGGATGACGTGGCCGACTGGCTTTCCGATGTGGCACGGGATGGTGCGCAGGACGGCGGCCCGCTCGTCGACGGGCTGCTGGCCGAGCAGAAGGTCGACTTCGTCCGAGAGCTGGCACTGCTGGTCGTCCGCAGCCCGTCGGGCCAGGCGGGCGCGTGGCAGATCGTGGAGACCGTGCAGACCGGCGGCATCTGCACCCAGGTCCTGGCGCCTGCTCCGGACCTGGACCCCCGTCTCGCGGCGCTGGCCACCGAAGCAGGTCTGCGCATTGCTGGTGAGCTGGGCGTGACCGGCGTGATGGCGGTGGAGATGTTCGAGGTGAGGGACCCGCAGACCGGCGACCCGGCATACCTGGTCAACGAGCTTGCGATGCGGCCGCACCACAGTGGTCACTGGAGCATCGACGGTGCGGTGACCAGCCAGTTCGAACAGCACCTGCGTGCCGTGCTCGATCTGCCGTTGGGGGACACGAGCCCCCGGGCGCCGTGGACGGTCATGGGCAATGTCCTGGGGGGTGACCACCCGCAGCTCTATCCGACATATCGTCATCTGCTGGCGCGTGATCCCGGGCTCAAGATTCACTTGTACGGTAAGGGTGTTCGACCCGGTCGCACGATCGGGCACGTCAACGTCAGCGGCGCCGACCTCGATGACCTGAGGGCTCGCGCCAATCATGCATGCGACTTTCTGCAGGGAGTGATCACCGAATGAGCGACCCGGGTTCAGCAGTAAGGGGTTCAGCAGTGGTGGGGCTGGTGATGGGCAGTGACAGTGACTGGCCCGTCATGGAGGACGCCGCAAAGGTGCTGGAGGAGTTCGGCATCGGCTATGAAGCTGATGTCGTCTCGGCGCACCGGATGCCCCAGGAGACGCTCGCCTACGGGCAGAGTGCGGCCGATCGTGGCTTGCGGGTGATCATCGCCGGCGCGGGGGGCGCGGCCGCCCTGCCTGGGATGCTGGCGGCGCTCACCCCGCTGCCGGTCATCGGCGTCCCGGTGGCACTGAAGTACCTCGACGGGATGGACTCGTTGTTGTCCATGGTCCAGATGCCCGCAGGTGTGCCGGTGGCGACCGTGTCGGTGGGCGGAGCGCGCAACGCCGGACTGTTGGCGGTGCGGATACTCGGCGCAGGGGTGGATGAGGACGCTGCGCGCGTACGCGCGAAACTGGTTGAGTTCCAGGGCAAGTTACGCGATGAGGCACACGCCAAGGGCGCGCGGCTGCGGGCAGGGCGTGCTCACCAGACAGGTTTCGGGATGCCCCGCGACTGACCGGCGTCGTCGACCCGCCCGGATCACAGCCCCGGCGGTCCGGCGGTCTCTATCCGAGGGCTGCGGGGGGCAACAGTTGGGGGATATCAGTGAGCTGCTCAGCAGGGTGCCGGTTGCGCAGCCAGTTGTCGAGCTCGGCGGCGGGGACGGGCCTGGACATGTAGTAGCCCTGGGCCTGGTCGCAGCCCAGGGCCATGAGCTCGGCGTAGGCGGTGTTGGTCTCGACGCCTTCGGCGACCATGCGTAGGCCGAGGCTGTGGGCCAGGTCGATGGTGGCGGCGACCAGCGCGGCGGCGTGGGGGTCGTCAGCCATGGGGAAGATGAAGGCTCGGTCGAGCTTGAGCTGGTCGATGGGCAGGTCGCGCAGGTAGCTGCAGCCGGTGCCGAAGTCGTCGATGGAGATCTGGATACCGCTGTTCCGCAGCGGGGTCAAGATGTTCCGGGCCCGATCGCGGTCGGCCATCAGGAACTCCTCGGTGATCTCCAGCTGCAGGGCGCCAGGCCCGAGTCCTCGGGCGGCGAGCATCGAAGCGACCTGCTTGGGAAGGGCGGTGTCGCCCAGGGAGCTGGCTGAGAGGTTGACCGCGACGGTCAGCTGTTGGCCTTGGGCGTGCCAGGCCGTGACCTGGTCCAGGGCCAGGGCGAGCACCACCCGGGTCAGGGTGGGCATCAGCCCGGATTCCTCGACCAGGTGCAGGAAGGCGTCGGGGTAGAGCAACCCGCGGGTGGGGTGGTTCCAGCGGACCAGCGCCTCCACGGCGTGGACGTCGCCGGTGTCCAGGTCGATCATGGGCTGGTAGTGCACGACGAACTGGCCGTCGGTCAGTGCGGTTTGCAGCTCCTCCACCTTCTGGAGCCGGGTGGTGTCCTCGGCGTCGTCGGCGCTGCAATAGACGTGATGGCCGCCCCCGGATGTCTTGGCCCGGTACATGGCGATGTCGGCCTTGCGCAACAACGCGCTCAGGTCAGCACCGTCGTCGGGGAACAGTGCGATGCCGATACTCATGCTGCTGTGCAGGGTCACGCCGTCCAGGACGAACGACTCGGCCAGGGCCGCGCTCAACTTGGCGGCGACATCGGTGGCTTCGTCGTGGCCGGCGTCCTCGAGCAGGGCCGCGAACTCGTCGCCGCCCAGGCGTGCCAGCAGGTCGTCGGCACGCAGGGTCTCACGCAGGCGGGCGCTGACCTGGACCAGCAGCAGGTCTCCGGTGTGGTGGCCCAGGCTGTCGTTGACCTCCTTGAACTTGTTCAGGTCCATCATCAGCAGCGCCCGACGTCGGCGCCGCGGGTTGCCCAGCCGCGTCTGCCCCTCGGCGTACAGGGCCCGCCGGTTCGGCAGCTCCGTCAGCTCGTCGGTGACGGCGGCCCGCCGCCGCAGGTCCGCCATCCGGGCGAGCAGGCGAAACGCCAGCTGGGAGCGAGCCGCCGCCGCGAGCAGCGTCACCCCCGCCAGGGCCACAGCCAGGGTCGACAGGTGCACCCGGGTGCCCGCGATCAGTACCACCAACCCTGCGGCGGTGGCCACCGACGAGACCGCCAGGGCCGCCGCACCGGTCGCCGAGGGTGTCTCCTGCATCGCCGGCCGGTCGCTTTGGGCAGTACCGTCGACCCACATCGCCACCAGGGCGAGCCCGATCCCCCATCCAGCGTCCAGCGGTGTTCCGGCCACGAAGATGTCTGCGGTCCGTTGCAGCGCGAGGACTACGTCCGCCGCGGCGAAGACCAGCAGGCCCGTGACCAGCAGGCCCCATCGGCCGCCCATTCGCACGCCCTGCAGGGCGGTGATTCCGGTGACAGCGGCCACGAGCACCAGGTCGGACATCGGGTAGGCGACCGCCACTGCCGTGGCCAACGACCGGGGGCCCACTGTGGCGGAGGCCAGTACCGGGCTGAGCAGGACCGCCAGCACCGAGGCCGCGCCGAGGGACCCGACCGCGCTGTCCAACCACACCGACGAGGCCACCCCCTGCGCGTGGTGGCGCACTGCCACGAACAGTGCGCCGAGCATCAACGGGTAGAACAAGATGTACGGTACGTCCGCGGGCGAGGGGGATGGCACTGACCCACCTCCGGCCACCACCACACCGAGGTAGGTGAGCCCGAGGGCGAACGAGGTCACCCCAGCCGCAGAGAGCAGGACCTCCAAGCGTCGGAACCCGACTCGCGAGACCGCCAGCCAGCACACCCCCGCAGAAATCCACACGGCCAGCATCCCCAGCCCGTCCACGACCAGGGCCCGCGCGTCGCCGGGCAGAGCCAGACTGCCGACGGTGGCGACGACCAAGAGCAGCCACATCGCCCACACCAGCCCTGCTCGCAAAGCCGCCCGTCTGCTCGACTGCACCTAGCCGCCACCACGTCATCGCATTGCGTGGGACGTCCCCACTTCCGTTCCAGTTTCCCATCCGCCGGCAGGTGAGCGACGTGGAACACAGAAGATGAGGTGCAGATCCTGGAATCGGCGGATGCCGGTCAATGGAGCCCAAGCACGTCGAACTGGATCATCGGGCAGGTGTCCATCACGACGTCCAGGCCGGCGCTGATGGCGCGTTGGGCCGCGTCCTGGTCGATGACCCCGAGCTGAAGCCAGATGGTCTCGATGCTGAGCCGGTCTATGTTGGCGATCGCCTCATCCACGACCTCGCCGACCCGTTGCGAGTTGACGAAGCAGTCCACGACGGCGACCACGGTGCCGTCCGGGATCTGCGTGAGGGTCGGGTAACCCGGTTCACCCCACACCTCCTCAGCCCGTGGGTGCACCGGGATGATGCGATGACCCAGGGCGTCGCGCATCCACCGTGCGACGCCGTACGCCGTCCGGGTGGCATCCGTGGACAGGCCGACCACGGCCCACGTCGCGGGGGTGGTGAGGGCTCTGCGGATGACCGCAGGCTCCGAGACGTTGCCTGACCTGGTGGGAGTCATAGTTGCACAGTAGCCTCAGGGTGCGCGCGGGTTGTCGCGTTGAGTGTGGTGTTTCGTTGATGAGGGAGAACTTCAGTGCGATTTGGCCTCTTCATACCCCAGGGCTGGCGGATGGATCTCGCCGGCATCGAGCCGGACCAGCACTGGGGGGTCATGGCGGGTTTGGCCGAGCGTGCCGAGATGACCCGCCTGTGGGAGTCGGTCTGGGTCTACGACCACTTCCACACGGTGCCGCTCCCATCCCAGGAGGCCACCCACGAGGCGTGGACCGTCATGGCGGCACTCGCGGCCGTCACCAGCCGGATCCGACTGGGGCAGATGTGCACCTGCATGGGCTATCGCAACCCCGCCTATCTGGCCAAGGTCGCGGCGACGGTCGACATCATCTCCGAGGGTCGACTCGAGATGGGCATCGGCGCCGGGTGGTACGAGCACGAGTGGCACGCCTATGGCGTCAGAGGCGGGGCCTTTCCCTCTGCCGGCGACAGGCTCGGGATGCTCGAGGAAGGGGTTCAGATCTTCCGCGACATGTGGACCAAGGGGTCGGCCACACTGAACGGCAGGCACTATCAGGTCGACGGTGCGATCTGCTCTCCCCGCCCCCTTCAGGGGACGACTCAGCCCGGGTCCGAGCAGAACGGCATACCGTTGTGGATCGCCGGGGGCGGCGAGAGGAAGACCCTTCGTATCGCGGCGCAGTACGCGGACTACAGCAACTTCTCGCCCGAGTTGTTCGAGCACAAGAGCGAGATCCTTGCTGCCCACTGCGCCGACGTCGGCCGGGACTTTGCCCAGATCACCCGGTCGACCAACATCAACGTCGTCATCGGCGAGACGCAGAAGGACGTCAAGAACCGTCTGGCCTGGATGCGTCACCACTACATCGAGGCGGGTGTGCCCGAGGCGAGGGTCGACCAGCAGATCGAGGCCGAGCGCGCCGGCGTGGGCGTCGGCACGCCGGAGCAGATCGTCGAGAGACTCAGCGCGCTCAAGGCACTGGGGCTCGGCTACACGATCGCGTACTTCGCCGAGGCGGCCTTCGACACCTCGGGAATGCATCTCTTTGAGAACGAGGTGATTTCCGAGCTGCGCTAGCGCCGGAGACCACTGAAGGGTGAGCGCGGTGCACGCGTCTGCTACTTGCTGCCTCCGCTTGGGGCCACGGTCAGAGGTTCGTCGTTCTTGATCGCGTTGAACAGCTCTGCTGCCTTCGGGGTGTTCCACTTCACGGCGCTGCCCACGTCCGTGCTCAGTGACGTGTTGGAGACGGGCACCGTCAGCGACAGACCCTGTCCGTTGGACACCGAGCGCATGGCCTGCAGGACTCTGGTGACATCGCGCAGGGTGGTGTCCTGCCCCACCGTCAGGCCGGCCCCGGCACTGGTCGCGAATCCGTAGTACCGCCATGGGATGAACACCGTTGACGGGCTCAGCGCCTTGTGCATGATCGCGCTGAGGAACTGGCGTTGTCGTTGTGCACGGCCGATGTCACCGAGTGGGTCGGAGTATCGGGCACGCACGTAACCGAGGGCGTTGGGCCCGTCGAGCGTCTGGCAGCCGGCCTTGAGGTTGATACCGGCCCGGCGGTCGTTCATCGCCCGCGCCACGCAGATGTCGACGCCGTCGAGGCTGTCGACGACCGAGGCGAACCCGCCGAAACCGATCTCGACGTAACCGTCGATGCGCAGATTGGTGACCTGTTCGATGGTCTTGACCAGAAGGTTGGGCCCACCCAGGGTGTATGCCGCGTTGATCTTGTTGTGGCCGTGGCCGGGGATCGGCACATAGCTGTCACGAGGCAGTGAGATCAGCGCTGGTTTGCCCTCACCGGACGGGACGTGGACAAGGATGATCGAGTCTGTGCGTTTGCCTTCCGCGACCTTGGTGGAGCCGGTGTGGAGCGCCCTCTGCTGCGCGACAGTAAGTCCCGCGCGGCTGTCGGAGCCCACCAGGACGTAGTCGTAGCCCTTGGACGCCGCAGGGCGGTCGCCCGCGGGACTGGCGTCAACACGTTGGACTCCGGCCCACGCGTGGAACGGGACCCAGATCATGAAAGCCATCCAGCCCACCACCAGGACAGCCGCGACCACGAGGACCCGGCGCCGGCGGTGGTGGGTTCGCGCGCGGGGCTTTCGGCCGCGATCACGGGTGTCGACGACATCGACGTCGTCGTCGTTGACGTCATGACCCGGCATATGGCTGCTCCTGTTGTTCGGGCACGCCCGCAACGGGCTGCGCTGGGCCTGCTTCGTCAAGAGCCAGCCTGCGGGCGAGCGTGGTGTATCGGGTCTCCAGGTCGCGGAACCTCAGGTAGGTCGTCAGGGTGAAGCTGAGGAAGGCGACCACCAGCGCGTACAGCACCATGTCGGTGCCACGACCGACCCCGACCAGCTTGGCGATGTGGTTCCAGACCCCCGGAACGAGGATGGACCACACCGCGAGCGCGGCAAAGAGCATCAGCCCGAGGCGACGCAGAGCCTGAGGGCGGGCTCCCCGGCTCCGAAGCAGCCGAGCGGCAACGAAGATGACGACGCCGATGAGGACGAGCTGGATCAGGACGATCTTCATGGGTTCGGTCCTCCGCAGGGCAGGTGTGCGGTCGTCATCGCAGGATCAGATCCGCGAGGATGTTGATCGAGTTCCACAGCGACTGACCCTTGGCCTTTGAGTAGTCGCTGTAGAGGATGTGGACGGGGTGCTCCACGTAGCTGGCCTTGGACGCGCCAATCTGGGCGACGAGCTCGCTGGCGTGTGCCATCCGGTTCTGAGTGATCTTGATCTGCTCCAGGACAGGACGACCTATCGCGCGCAAGCCGTTGTGCGCGTCGGTCAGACGGGTGTGGGTGGTCATGTTGGTGTAGCCGACCGCGACGCGGAGCACCATCTTCTTGCCGAAGGTGGGCTTGCTGCGTTCGTCCAGGAAGCGTGAGCCGAACACGACATCAGCCTCCCCGGCCCGCAGTCGCTCGACCATCCCAACGGCGTCCGCGATCTGGTGCTGTCCGTCGGCGTCGAAGGTGAGCACGTACTTCATGGTGGGATCGGAGAGGGCGTACTCGAAGCCGGTCTGCAGTGCCGCGCCCTGACCCAGGTTGAGCGGGTGGCGAACGACCCGGGCCCCCGCCTTGGCTGCGACGTCGGCGGAGTGATCAGTGGAGCCGTCGTCGACACAGACGACCTGCTCGAAGGCCGTCCGGACTTGGCCGACGACGTCGCCGATGACCTTCTCCTCGTTGTACAGAGGAATGATCACCCAGGTGTCCTTTGTCCTGTTGGGGTCATTCATTTTTCGAGGTTCCGGGCCGGGCGAGCACGTGTTCGCGCAGATTCCGGACGCCCTCGTGCTGCTTGGTCCGCCACGCCTTTGGCAGCAACGTCGCTGCGTTGAGGCGTGAGGACAGGTGCAGCCGGGAGGTGCGTGCGGCCCGCCGCCAGCCGATCGCGGCGAACTCTTCCGCCATGGACGTGAAGAACGCCCGCTCCTCGATGAACCGCGTTCCCTCCAGCGCCCGCCAGGACGAGTCGCTCTCACGGTGCCGGCGGTACTGGAAGCAGACGGAGCTGTCGACGACGAGGCTGCCGCCGGCCTTGATCAGGTCCAGGGCCAGGGCCAGGTCCTGGACGACGTTGAGGCCTTTGCGGAAGTTCGTTGCGACGAGCGTGTCCGACTTCCAGCAGACCGAGGGGAAGTAGAGCCAGTTGCCCCGCAGCAGGCTGATCGCAAGCGGCTCACCGCTGAGCAGCCGGCGGCCAGCCGAGCCATGGACCCGTGGGGCGTAGATGCGTTTCATCCGGTCGGCCAGGCCCATGGCGGGCTGGTTGTGCTCGTCGATGACCTCGACGCCGGGCTGGATGATCTGCGCCGAGGGGAACTGCTCGTGCGCCGCAACGACGGTCTCGACGTAGTTCTTCAGCATGACGTCGTCGGCGCCCATGACCACGGCGAGCTCATGTCGTACGAAGGTGAGCGCCTTGCGGTAGTTGCCGTTGGCGCCGAGGTTCTCTTCGTTGCGCACGTAGGTGATGCGTGAGTCCTGGGCCGCGATGTCGCCGAAGTAGCCGGGGATGCTTTCGTCCGGGTAGCCGTCGTCGATGACCGTCAGGGTCCAGTCCGGGCTTGTCTGACCAAGGATGCTCTCGACCGCCTGCTTCATCATGGTGACGTCGCCGTAGTACGGAAGGAGAACGTCGACAGTCACTGTAGGTTGTCCTTCGCCGGGGGAGAGATGGGTTTCGGTGCTTGAGTAGACTAACCGATGACGCTCGAGTGCCGACGGATGTGCAGGTTTGGACAGGCACGGTCGGAACCCCGTCAGGAGACATCCGTGGACATCCAGAACCACTTCTATGGACACACAGCCGCGCTCGCGGCATACGCGGGGCTCTCCCGTCCGCGGCATGTGGCAGGCCTGATCCAGCACGGCTGGACCACCGTTCCTCCCATCCCGGTCAACTTCGGGGACTTCCCAGACGTCGAGAAGTCCGGCCGGCGCCAGCTGTTCGTCTGGTCTCACGGCTCTCGGGCCTGGGATCCTGAGCAGTCGCCGCGGGCGAGCTTCGCGCTCGGGGCGCCGTGGGCATACCTCGTCTCGACCCAGGGGGCGCGCAGGCAGCTGGCAGAGCGCCAGGGTTCGGGCGTGCTGA
>Ga0209540_10002684_pt1 | contig 12501 bp, 8 predicted proteins | sample BarGraIncu01121A_FD_184501 | JGI IMG/M metagenome (GOLD analysis project Ga0209540, IMG submission 184501) | Arctic peat soil microbial communities from Barrow, Alaska - Barrow Graham LP Incubations 011-21A (SPAdes) (version 2) | ecosystem: Environmental > Terrestrial > Soil > Wetlands > Peat... | reverse complement strand
TGTACACATCATTAGAAAATTTGAAGATTTGGGCCTGGATATTGAGTTTGTTGAGCAACCAGTTAATTCTTGGGATATAGATGGCCTAAAATATGTAACAGATAATGTTGATACAAAAATCCTTGCAGATGAAGCAGTTTTTGGACCATCAGATGCCTTTAAGATAATTGAAAAAAGAGCGGCTGACCTTATAAGCATAAAGCTTATGAAGTGTGGAGGCATCAACAATGCCATAAAGATATATAATATGGCAGAAAATATGGGTATAAAATGCATGATGGGATGTATGCTAGAAAGTAGAATAGGCATAACCGCTGCGGCTAGTTTTGCTGCATCAAAGTCCAATTTGGTTAAAGCAGATTTAGATACTATGTTGTTTTTTGAGAAAAATTCAATAATTGGTGGGGCATGTATCATGGGAAATAGTATAACTATTAATGATTCCCCAGGTCTTGGTATTTCAGATATCATCGGATGGCATGAAATAATATAATCGTTGAAATGGGGTGCTAGTTTTGAGTAATAATAAATATGATTTGGATGCTAGTTTGGTAGAAGTTGAATTAAAAAAACAGTTGGAATTTAATATAGAAGAAGAAAAATTAAAGGATGCTTGTGGAATCATTAGTGAAGAAATTATAAAGTATATTCAAAAGAGAAAAGAAATTACAAAGTATATTTTAGAATATAGGAAAAAAGTAATTGAAGACTATAGAGATGATGAAGATATGGTAATAGAATATTTTGATCATGAGATATATGTGAAGGAAGAGGCTTTCAAAACTATTGATAGAAGACTTAAGGAGTTAACTGCACTTAAGAGTGCTCCTTATTTTGGAAGAATAGATTTTTCTGAAGAAGATTATGGCATTAATAAAATGTATGTAGGAAGATTTGGAGTTACTCCTGAAAATACCTACGAACCCTTAATAGTAGATTGGAGAGCACCAGTTGCATCATTATTTTATACTGGTGCTTTAGGGAAAGCTTTTTATGATGCTCCTAAGGAAAAAATACTAGTAAATATTTTAGCTAAGAGGCAATTTATTATAAAAAAAGAAAAGCTTAAAGGCATGTTTGACTCAGCTCTAGATATAAAAGATGAGATACTTCAGATGGTACTTAGTAGCAATGCGGGAGAAAAGCTCAAAGATATAATAATGACCATACAAAAGGAGCAAGATGATTTAATAAGGCAACCAAGAACCAAAACTATTGTAGTTGATGGTGTTGCAGGTAGTGGAAAAACTACTATTGCATTGCATAGGGTAGCATATTTACTTTATAATTATAGAAAAATACTCCAAGATAAGGTTCTAATATTAGGACCTAATAATGTATTTATAGAATATATATCTACAGTACTCCCAAGCCTCGGTGAATCAGGTGTTAAGCAAACAACCTTTAGAGACTTTGCTTTTGATATTTTAGAGCTCGAGGAAGTAATGAGTCTTAAAGAATACATGGAAAACGTACTTAGTGGAGAAAAAGAATTTACTAGAGACATTATGTATAAAAACTCTATAGAGTATAAAAATTTCCTTGATGATGCAGTAGAGAAATTAGATAATGAATACTTTCAAATAGAAGACCTATACTTTATTAATGAGTTAGTTTTATCTAAAAAAGAAATTAGCGAAATGTTTAATATTCATTATAAAACTATGCCTTTATTTAGACGAAGTAAGAAAATTAAAAGAATTGTTTATTCTAAAATTAGTAATGCTCGCGATGAAAAAGTTAGACTTATACAAAAGGAATATGAAAAATCTCTATCATCTTTACCTAAAGAAGAGCGGGAGTTTAAGATAAATGATTTAGATTTTAATAGAAGACTTAAAATTAGAGAAGTTATTAAAGAGGTATTAAATTTAAAGAGAAAAATTACCTGGCTTGAAAATGGAAACTGTGTTGAGTTGTATAACAAAATTAATGGCTATAAGAAATTAACTGAGAATGATTTAGGTGGAATATTATATTTTAAAATTAAGCTAGAAGGCATAAAGATGTCTGAGGAAATAAAACATGTAGTAATAGATGAGGCACAGGATTATAATCAGCTTCAATTTTTAGTAATAAAGGAATTAACAAAGTGCACTTCTTTAACTATAGTTGGAGATAGCAATCAAAGATTAATTCCGTTTGACGGCATTTTACCTATGCATGATATAAAAAATATACTTACTAGTTGTAATGTTCAGGAATTTAAACTAAATACAAGCTACAGATCTACAAAGGAAATTATGGAGTATGCTAATAAATATTTGCATGCAGAGCCTATTGTTCCAATAGTACGAAATGGTGAAATGGTAACAGAAAAATTAGTTGCGAGCGAAGATGAACTTAAAAAATTTATACTCCAAAAAATTGAAGATTTTAAAAGTAAAACTTATGAAAATATTGCAATTATCTGCAAAGATATAAAAGAAACAGAAGAAATATTTAAGTTAATTAATGGGACTTTTAGTGTTAAGATGATAAACAAAGAAGATGCAGTTTATCATAGTGGAATAGTGGTGCTTCCATCATATTTTGCTAAGGGTCTTGAGTTTGATGCGGTTGTAATGGTGTTAGATGAAACTAGTGACACAGGTGAACATAAAGCGGATAATTTGAAGGGTGAATATAAGCAAGAGGATAAGCTTAGATATGTGATGGCAACTAGAGCATTACATGAACTACATGTGGTTAAAAAATGTTAATTTTAAATTTTACCAAAGTTTAAATGATAGGGGACGGTTAATAATTAATAATAATCTATTTAGGTACAAGTTGTCTGTGATAACTTGTACTTTTTTGTCTCAAATTCATGAGTTTATACTCATTTTAATTAACTTTGTATATAAATTATTTAGAGTGGAAAAATTCTCACTTAATGCTTGTCCGTATTTAATGCTTGTACAATTAGTAAAATTTAAAAAAATTCAGTATTTTCTAAAACTTTTTTATTTATAACAGTGAGTTAATAATTTAGTACTAAGCATAACATGTAATAAAATCCTCAATAATATTCTCATATTTTTTTTCTGACCCAATTAAGTCAATACCAATAGTGCTTAGTCTGGATATTCTAGCCTGAGTAATATTTCCAAGTATGCCGGATATATCACTAGATTTAAAATTGCAAAGACTCCTCATTAGTACAACTACTAGTGCTTTTGCATTTACAAGTTTTCGGCAGGACTTCATATGAAGGTGCAGCTTTGATATGTTCATCTTTGAAGATACAAACTCTATTATATCTTCTGGTTTAAAGTTTCTTATAATCATCTTTCTTTCACTTTTATATTCTGTTTTTTCATCTTCGAATTCAATGTCCTGTTTTAATTTTTCGTCGTTGCACCTGAAAACAAGGTCATAGTAGTTTTTTCTTGCATGTTTAAGGCTATCACCAAAAAGATTCATAACAAATCCGTAGTCAACTAAATTGAAATGATCACGTCTTTTACCTAAAAATATTGCTAAACTAGAAAAAGAATATTTTTCAGGACAAGTTTTGTATTCTGCTATATCAGTAGGATTATTATGCATATACAGCGATAATGTCTTTAAATACCTTTCGTTATCAACTATTTTACTCTTAAATCTATCTTTAAAAAGATGACCTTCCCTTTTATATTTTTTATTGAAGTACAATGCATAAGAAAAATTTATTCCGTGCATTACTTTTGATATATCAGCTCCATTGGCATCGATCATCAAATGTGAATGGTTATCCATAAGACAGTACCCGTAAATTTTGAAATTATAAAGAGTTTTATATTTTTTTATTAAAGATAAATATTTTTTTTTATCTTCACCGGTTTTGAATAAAGTTACCTCGCTAATGCTTTTGCATATAATATGAAATATTGACTCAGTTGTTTTTACTCTTGCCTTTCTTGGCATGGAAAATCACCTCTCTACATAAATATTTTTCTTAAGTATTGACTATATATCTACATTATATTCACATCTAATAAGCTGATAGGCCACATAATTATTAACCGTCACTGTTAATCGTCGTAGTCGTCATAGTTGTTAACCGTCCCTATTTAGTCGAAAAGACCTTTATCTCTTAATTTATGTTTTGTCCAGAGTCATTTTTTATATGTTATAATAATTACAAATTTACGTAGAAAATTAAAAGGATGATAAGTATGGATTTGATAAAAATAGTTTCAAATGTTCAGAAGATATCTGAGGCAATATCCAGTGTTATAAGAGTAGATGTGACTGTCGTAGATAATAATTATAATAGAATAGCAGGTACAGGAAGGTATAAAAATTGTGTTGGGGAAAAAGTAAAAGAAAAATCTGCCTTTGGATTTGCGTTAACACAAGGTGAAAATTTTATTATTGAAAATCCTAGAAAACATTATGCCTGTTTAAAGTGTGAGAATGCTTACAATTGTGAGGAGTTTGCAGAGGTTTGTTGCCCAATTCATCTAGGCAATGATACTGTTGGAGTTATTGGGCTTATCGCGTTTAATGAAGAGCAGCGAAATGCTATTATAAACAATGAAGTGAACCTAATGAACTTTTTAAATAGAATGGCGGATTTGATTTCATCGAAGCTATTAGAACAGCAAAACACAGAGCAAATAAAGCTTTTAGCACGTGAACTTGAGATAGTTCTTGATTCTGTAGATAGGGGAATTGTGGCTGCAGATCATAAGGGAAATGTAATTCATTATAATGTCAAAGCGCTAGAGCTAATTAATCCTCATGGGAACCAAATTTTAAGTATCAATATAAAAGATATTATTGGTAGTTTAAATTTTAATTTTCTTATTGAAAAACATAAGAGTTTAGAAAATAAAGAATTTACATATAAGGGTATAGATCATCATTTCAGAGGAGTTTTTGATGCAAAACCCATTAGTATTGGTGATGAAAACTTTGGCATAGTATGTTCATTTAGTAATATTTCTGATTTATTAAAGACAGTAAATAATATAACCACAGGGGCTATGGTTATGTCCTTTGATAGTATTATAGGCAATAGTAGTTGCTTAAATCAGGTTAAAATAGAGGCAGAAAAAGCTTCGAAATCTACCTCTATAGTACTTATTCAGGGCGAAAGTGGAACAGGGAAAGAGTTATTTGCACGGGCCATTCACTTCCATAGTAATAGAGCCAAAGGACCTTTTATTCCAATAAATTGCGCAGCTATTCCAGAGCAACTGCTAGAAAGTGAGTTTTTTGGATATGAAGATGGTGCTTTTACAGGGGCAAGAAGAGGTGGTAAGGCAGGAAAATTTGAATTAGCAAATAAGGGAACAATATTTTTAGATGAAATTGGAGATATGCCTATTCATCTTCAGACTAAGCTATTAAGGGTAGTACAAGATTATGTTATTGAGAAGATCGGTGGAAAAGAATCCATCCCTATAGATGTAAGAATAATTGCGGCTACCAATAAAGATTTAGAAAAAAAGGTATTAGAAGGAGAATTTAGGCAAGATTTATTTTATAGATTAAATGTAATTCCTCTTAATATACCTCCTTTAAGAGATAGAAAAGATGATATAATAATTCTTGTGGATTATCTTTTGGATAAATGTAATTATAAGCTAGAAAAGCATATAGATAAAATAGATGATGCTTGCTTAGAAATTTTTATGAATTATAAGTGGCCAGGAAATGTACGTGAACTTGAAAATACCATAGAATATGCTGTAAATATGTGCGGTAGTTCAGTTATAAAATGTATAGATTTGCCAAAGAGGTTGAAAGTTCCACAAAATACCTTAGAGAATAATAAAAGTAAAGGGATTATACCTATTAAGGAATTAGAGAAAAAAGAAATTGAAAAAGCTCTAGAATATTTTGGACATAGCAAACAGGCAATTACAAAAGCTGCTGAGGCTTTAGAATTAAGTAGAGCAACTTTATATAGAAAATTAAAAGAATATGGAATAAAACAGTCTCAAAAAGAGAATTAATTCTCAAAATGACACTGTTTTTTCTTCGTTTTTATCATTTTGAGAAAAAACAAAATTGAAAGCGCTATTTTTAGTATCACTTTGTTGGCATGAATATTGCTGTAATGAGTATTAGGTATTTAAAAAAAATATTTATAAGAACTACATAAGTTTTTGATATATTTTATTTCAGATGTCTTAGGATAATTCGTTGAGGGAGTGATTTTATGAAATTAACAAAGCTTATAGTTCAAACACTGAAGGAAGAAGTTCTTCCTGCCATGGGATGTACTGAGCCAGTAGCTGTTGCTCTTGCCTGTGCAAAGGCTAAAGAATTAATAGCTTTTAATTATATAGAGAAGGCAGAAGTTTTTGTTAGTCCTAACATATATAAAAATGGATTGTCAGTTGGGATACCAAATACGCAGGAAGTGGGGCTTTATATTGCAGCTGCTCTGGGTTTTGTCGGTGGAGAAAGTGAAAAGGATTTAAGAGTACTCGAAGGAATTAGTGAAACGCAAGTGCAAATAGCAAAAGAGTTTTTACATAGCAAAAAAATGACGCTAGATATTAAAGACACTGCAAATAAGATTTATATAGAGGTGAATCTTGTAACGGATATAGGTGATTGTAGTGTAATCATAAGCGGGAAACATAATAGATTTGTTTATATTGAAAGATTAGGAGAAGTCCTTGTAGATATAAGAAACGAGGATATAAGTAGCGATAAGGGAAAGAATATTTTATATAGTTTGAGAATAAGGGATATTGTAAGGGAAATTGAAAAAATTCATCATGAAGACATTGCTTTTATGTTAGAGGGAATAGTAATGAATGAAACTATAGCTAAGGTAGGCCTTACAAAAAAAATGGGCATGGGTGTTGGATTTAGTCTTAAGAAAAGTATACAGCAAGGGGTTCTATCAGAGGACTTAATGACAGCTTCAATGATGTTAACAGCTGGGGCTAGTGATGCGAGAATGTCTGGAATAAATTTGTCAGTAATGTGCAGTAATGGAAGTGGAAATAATGGAATTACTGCAATTTTGCCATTAGTTGCATATAAAAATAAATTTAATGTGGATGATGAGAAATTAGCTAAAGCGGTTGCAATAAGTCATATTATGAATAGCTATATAAAACATTATATAGGCAGATTATCAGCATTGTGTGCTTGTGGCGTTGCAGCTGGAGCTGGTTCAGCTGCAGCTCTGGCATGGCTAATGGGCGCGAGTTATGGCCAAATAGATGGAGCTATAATGAATACCCTTGCAAACACTAGTGGAATGATATGTGATGGAGCAAAGGAGGGCTGTGCAATAAAGCTTTCAACTTCTGCATCAGTTGCTGTGCAATCAGCGGTTTTGGCTATAAATGATTCTATTGTACCCGCAAGAAATGGGATTGTTGCAGATACAGTAGAAGATACAATTAATAATTTAGGGATTTTATCTCGCGATGGAATGAGTATTGCAGATTCTGTTATATTAAATACTATGAAAAAAATGGAATTGGAATATAATGCAATCTAAGCATATGAAATTCAGAAGGCATTATTAACCAGTATATTAATTTTTAAAATTCCACAAAATACTATTGAAATTTATTTTAAAACTGATATAATAAAGTTAACAAAAGAATATTAAACGTATTCAAAATTTCATAAATTAATCTTTCTGAGATATTCGTGAAGCTCTTATTTTCAACCTACAATATTTATACGGGAGTTCAAGATCTAGGTGTGGATTTGTCTTATAAGACCAGTGTTAAACTGGCAAGGACTGTTAAACACCTCTGAGGACACCCACCTATCATAAAGATAGGTGTAAAAATTAGAGCAACGGTATTTTGGATTATAAATTTTTAAATTTTGGTTAACTTATTAAAGAGATAGAAATATCTCTTTTTTTTATTTGCGTTAAATTATAGTTTTCTTTTTTATGGTATAATTAGTACAAATTAATAAGGCATCACAAGGAATCTACAACTGATGCTGACTGGTATTGAGGTGAGATAATATGCGAGAAGATAAAATTATTGAGCTTATAGAGAGTAATCCAATAGTTATAAAAAATATTGAAAATCCAAGTGACGAAATGAAAATTATGGCCATAAAGAAAAATGGTATAATGATACGTTATATAAGAGATCCTACGAAAGAAATGAATGAGATGGCTATAAAAAGTAATTCCAGATCAATTGAGTTTATAGAAAATCCGACTTATGAAATGAAAAAACATGCTGTATCAGAGTTATGGAATACTTTGGAATTTATTGAAGATCCCTGTGATGAACTAATAAAACTAGGCATAAAGCAAAAGGGTTACGCAATAAAATATGCTGAAAATCCAAGTGACCTACTGCAGAAACTAGCTATAGAAAAAGATTATGACTCTATAAAATACATAGAGGAGCCAAGTGAAAAAATGCAACTTTTGGCTATAAGCAAAAATTACGATGCTTTAAGGTACATTAAACATGCTACATTAAATGCAGAGATTTTGGCTATTTGTGAAAATGAAGCTGCTATAAAATTTATTGAAAATATAGATGAAAATAAAAAAATATTGTTTATCAAACACAATGCATTGGTAATGAAATATATTGTTAATGACATACAAAGGGATGTTGTAGAGCTAGCGTTTAAAGAGGTATTATCTAAAGAAAATATAACAGAAAAATATGTAAGGGATTTTATAAATTGTGACAGTATAAATGAAAAATATGGGAATATATCTATGGATAAAATGATTTTTATTTATAGATATGGTAGTAAAGCCTGCAAAAGAATAGCAGTTGATGAAAAACTCAATATGATGTAAGAAAGGATGAATTATGAATTTTAAGGATACCATGCAAAGTGTAGACCTTGTTATAGAAACAAATGAAGTACCTTTAATAGTAGGTGAGAGTGGCATAGGAAAAACAGCTCTCGCTAAGGCACTTGCAAAACGCAAAGGCTGGAGTTTAGTTATTATAGATGGAAACCTTTTGAAAGAAGGAGAGATAGGTGGTCTTCCAACAGTTGAAGATTATAGTTTTAAGGATGCAAGTGGCAAGGATGTTCGCGTTAAAAATACTGTTTATGCGGTTCATACAAAACTACAGGAAATAAATAGTTTAATAGCAGGAGGAAAAGAGGTCTTCTTATTTATTGACGAAATAAACCGTTGTGAGCATACGGTGCAACAAGAGCTTATGAACCTTATACTAAATAGAGAGATAAATGGGTATAAGCTACATAAAGAAGTTAAAATTCTGGCGGCAATGAATCCTTCTAGTAAATATGGGGATGATTTTGATTATCAAGTAGTTGATATGGATGCGGCGCAAGAAAATAGATTTGTTCTTCTGCAAATGGAATGTGATTCATTAGCTTGGCTGACCTGGGCTACTCAAAATAATCTAGAGCAAAAAGTTATAGAATTTATATCTACTTTTCCAGAGTATTTACTTAGTAACCCTAAAGACGATCAAATAAGGGCAACTCCTAGAAGTTTTGAGCGGGTTTCTAAAATTTATAAAATTTACAAGGAAAACAAAGAGACAATTGCTAAAAGAATATTTTTAAATATACTTAAAGGAAATTTAGGTAATCGAATAGCTCATGAGTTTATGGCCTTTGCGCATGAGAATAATGAACCTCTAATTACTTTTGATGAGGTGTTCAAAGGAGCTTTATTATCGCAAGAAATAATAGTAAAAGTTAAAAAGGAAAGCCATACCAGGTTATATTTGATTGCAAAGAATATTTTAAATATCCTAGATAAGCGAGAAATTTTTAATTACGATATAACAAGGCTTGTGGAATTTCTGGGGTTTTATCCAGTGGATCTTGCAATTGGAATTATGCAGGATATTAAAGAAAATAACAATAGTGTTTATAAATTATGTTTGGAAAATGAATCTTTCGTTGAAATGTATTTTAAGGCCTACAATGAAATAAAAGGCTAGGTGAAATTATGGGAAAAAATTTTGAAAGTCTTAAAAGTGCACTTTATGATGAGATTTCTAATGTGACAGCTATTGAAGACATGCCAAACAACTTTATCGAAGATTTTTTAAGGCTTGTTACCATGGTTAATTTTATGCTAATAGAAGATAATGATAACTTTTATGGGTATTTTCTGCTTCAAATGTCTAGAGAGGTTAAATATGATATAAGCTCGCCAACGGCTGTGAACTTTAAATTATCTAGGTATGTTATTTACTTTAACCCCTATATATTTTTAAATCTTACAGCAGATCAAATGAAAAGCGCTATTAAACATGAGATTTACCACATATTATCTTTTCATCTAAATCGTGCAAGGAGTCTTAAAGCAAAATATAGCACTTTGGCTATAAATATGGCAATGGACATAGTAGTAAATCAATATATGGATTATTTACCACCATATGCAACCACAATAGAGAGTATAAACTTTAAGTATAGTTTGAAGTTACAACAGTATATGACTATGGAGTACTATACTGAAATTATTCAGAAAGCCTTGAACCTATTAGAGGAAGCGGATGAGAATGAAGAGGATAAGTCTAAGAATAAGCACATAGAAAAAGAATATGATGTTTCAAAAGCTCACAATTTATGGAAAGAACACATAGAGGTAGACGAAGAAACTCTCAAAAGTTTTACTGAAAAGTTTGCAGCAGTTGCAGAGAAAGGTAAAATCCCCCTTTATTTAGAAGGAATTCTTAAGGGACTAAAGAGTAATAAAGGTGAAATTCCCTGGAATTTATATCTTAAGAAAATGATGGGAACTTTAGAAAGCGATAAAAAAAAGACTGTCTCAAGAAGAAGCAGACGTCAGCCTAATAGATTAGATTTAAGGGGAGAACTTAGGGGGCATACAGCTAGAATTACCTTGGCTATAGATATAAGTGGTAGCATAAGTGACGAGGAGTTTAATGGAGCAATAAAGGAAGTTTTTAATATTGTAAAAACTTATAAGAATGAAATAACTCTGATTGAATGTGATACGGAAATAAGGCAAGTATACAAGGTTAAATCTATTAATAGTATAAAAAAGCGTTCTAGTTCGCGTGGTGGTACAAAATTCACGCCGGTGTTTAAGTACGTAAATAATACGGATACCAACATATTAATATATTTTACAGATGGGGTAGGTGAAGAAAAACTGTCTGTAATACCAAAAGGATACAAAACATTGTGGGTTATATCAGGACGCACGGATAAACTTTCATTAAAGCAGCCTTTTGGTATTGTAAAGAAACTAAAACCTGTAGAGATAATAGAGGATACTGAAGAAAGGTTAGATGTAATGATTGACGGATTTTCTATGAATAGTCAAGAACCAATACATTAGGGGGGCATCAAGTATGAATTTCTCCTGCGTGCCTTGGAAACGAACTTAAAACTTGAAATGTGCATTGGGAAAAGAAAAGAACTTAAAACAGGAGACGTTATTAAGAAAGATTTTATTAATTACAGTAAATTATTCCCATTAAACAAAGTCTCATTGGGTAGAATTAACTAATGAATAATTAAATAAATTAAAGGTGGATATATATGAAAAATTTAAAAATGATAATAGAATATGATGGAAGTAGATATAAAGGATGGCAAAAGCAAGGGGATAATGATTTAACGGTTCAGGGCAAAATCGAAAAGGCTTTGTCTAAAATGACAGGTGAGAGCATACAAGTTTTAGGTTGTGCCCGAACAGATGTAGGAGTACATGCTGAAAATTATATGGCAAATTTTCATACTAATTGTAATTTGAGTATAGCTGCTATGATGGATTATTTATATGAATCTTTACCAGATGATATAGTAGTGAAATCTATGGTGGAAGCAAGCGAGAAATTTCATGTAGGATATAATATAAAATCATTCACATATGTGTACAAAATAAATAATAATGAGTTAAGAAATGTATTCAATAGAAAATATGTATATCACTCCGAGGTGAAACTTAATTTAGATGATATGAGAATTACTGCAGAATCTTTAGTTGGGACTCATGACTTTCAGTATTTAGCCACAGAAGCATCTAATACTAAATCAACTATTAGAACTATTAATTATATAAATATAACAGAAAAAGAAGGCATGATTGAAATAGAAATCAATGCAGATGACTTCTTATGGAATATGGTGAGAATTATTGTAGGGAGTCTTTTAGAGGTTGGTAAAGGAAAAATTAATGCAATGGATATAGAAAAGTTACTAACTGAAACTACAGCATCAGCATATATTCCAATGGGTAAATCAAAAGGTCTATCTCTAAGAAATGTTGAATATTAAGAATGAAAAAGTATGAAGGTTCGGCATGTAGTGTGTTCTGATAGTAAAGATTTCATTAACAGACTCTAAGTTTATTCCATAAAAAAATTTCTAACGCACTTATTCGACGTCCTGTCTCAGAAGTGCTAGCAACCCGTCCTGGGTTGCTTACGAAAATGTTTAATTACATAAACTAAGAGTCTGTAAAATTCATCATATACCATCTGCCACACTCATACATGCTTTCACCTTCATGATTGTAACTTATACTTCAAATAATGCATTAAGAGAAAAAACAAGTAATTTTGCATGTGTGTCTTGTGTTGTATTATTAACTACTTAAGATGG
>Ga0209540_10002682_pt1 | contig 12505 bp, 10 predicted proteins | sample BarGraIncu01121A_FD_184501 | JGI IMG/M metagenome (GOLD analysis project Ga0209540, IMG submission 184501) | Arctic peat soil microbial communities from Barrow, Alaska - Barrow Graham LP Incubations 011-21A (SPAdes) (version 2) | ecosystem: Environmental > Terrestrial > Soil > Wetlands > Peat... | reverse complement strand
TTGAACGTGTACAACGCCATGCGCGAGGAGGAGCCGGGTCTTCGGCTGCGGGCGTTCGTGTCGGCGACCGGTTCGGCCGGGACCCTCGCCGCCGGCGACTATCTGAAGGAGCACGCCGGTTCCCTCACCGTGGCGGTCGAGGCACTGGAGTGCGCGACGATGCTCCGCAATGGGTTCGGCGAGCACAACATCCAGGGGATCGGCGACAAGCACATCCCGTTCATCCAGAACGTGATGGCAACCGACATGGTGGTTGCGGTTTCCGACCGCGCGACCGACCGTCTGGGCGTCCTGTTCAACAGCGACGTCGGCCGCAGGTACCTCGGGGGGCGGCAGAGCGTGCCGCGCGAGGCGATGGACGCCCTGCCGTCGATGGGCCTGTCGAGCATCGCCAACGTGCTCGCGGCCATCAAGACCGCCAAGTACTACGATCTGGGCCCCGACGACGTGATCGTCACCGTGGCGACCGACGGTGCGGCGATGTACGGCAGTGAACGCGACCTGGCGCTGGCCAAGTACTTCGCCGGCGGGTTCGACGAGGTGGCCGCCGGCGAGGTCTTCGGCGAGCACTTGCTCGGCGCGACGACCGACCACCTGCTCGAGCTCAGCCGCCAGGATCGGGAGCGGATCTTCAACCTCGGCTACTTCACCTGGGTCGAACAGCAGGGGATGTCGATCGAGGAGTTCCGGATCCGCAAGGACCCCCGGTTCTGGGCCGACCTGCCCACGATCGTGACCGATTGGGACCGGATGATCGATGAGTTCAACGGGCGGACGGGAGCGCTGGAGGCGATGTGAGCATCTCGCCGCCCGCCCTGCCCAGCGCACTCGTGTGCGCGGGATGCGGCGCGTCGCCCGAGCCGGACGATCCGTATCCCTTCCGCTGTCCAGGTGCCGGGGCCGGCGACGGCGCCGATCACGTCCTGCGCCGAATGCTGGACGTGTCGGCGGTTCAGTTCCCGACGACCGGAGAGGAGCAAGGCGACCCCACTCCCTACATCCGCTACCGTCGCCTGTTCCATTCCTACCATGTGGCTTGCGCCGGCGGCATCGAGGACGCGGAGTACTGCGACCTCGTCGCGCGCCTCGACGGACAGGTCGCGGAGGTCGACGGCCACGGCTTTCGCTCCACGCCGTTCGGCCGCTCGGCCGTCCTCAGCGAGCGACTGGGTTTTGCCGGCGACGGCGGGGTGTGGGTCAAGGATGAGACCGGCAACGTGTCCGGTTCACACAAGGCCCGCCATCTGTTCGGGCTGCTGGTGCACCTCGAGGTGGTCGAGCGGCTGGGTCTCACCGACCCGGACCACCGGCCGCACCTCGCGATCGCGAGCTGCGGGAACGCTGCCCTCGCCGCGGCCGTCGTCGCGGCTGCCGGCCATCGTGTGCTGGAGGTATTCGTCCCGGTCGACGCCGACCCCGTCGTCGTCGACCGGCTGAAGGATCTCGACGCGCGGGTGACCGTGTGCCCCCGCGAGCCGGGACTCCCGGGCGACCCGACCTACCACCGACTGCGGCGTGCGCTCACGGAAGGCGCCCTTCCGTTCACCTGCCAGGGCAATGAGAACGGACTCGCGATCGAGAGCGGGTTCACACTCGGCTACGAGTTGGCGGAGGCCATGACGGGCGGGCCGCCACTCGACCATCTCGTGATCCAGGTGGGTGGCGGCGCCCTGGCGAGCGCCTGCATCGAGGCGCTCGGCGAGGCCGTGCTCCTGGGGTCGCTCGCTCGGGTTCCGCGCTATCAAGCGGTCCAGACCATGGGGGCCTGGCCGCTGCCGCGCGCATTCGAGCGCGTCGCCGCGCGCTTGCCGGCCGGCGCCGGGTTGCCGGAGGTGCGGGCTGCGCTTTCGTACGCTGCCACCCACCGCTCAGAGTTCATGTGGCCGTGGGAGGAGGAGCCTCGAAGCATCGCGCACGGGATCCTCGACGACGAGACGTACGACTGGTTGGCGGTCGTCGAGGGGATGCTGGTCTCGGGTGGAGGCCCGGTGGTGGTGAGCGAGGACCTGCTGGCGCGGGCGAATGAACTTGCCGTCGATGCCACGCACATCGACGTCGATCCGACTGGGTCGTCCGGGCTCGCCGGGCTGCTCGCCCTACGCGATCAGGGAGCAATCGGCGACCACGAACGGGTGGGCGTGCTGTTTACCGGGGTTCGTCGCTGACCGACGTTCGCCACGAGATCGTCCGGGTCGAGGAACGGCGCGAGCTTCACGACCGCCGGATCTCCGACCTCAGGGCAGAAGACCTCGCAGTTCCCGCACTGGTTGCAGAGCTCAGCGAAGAGGAAATACTGCTGGTGGCTGGGTGCTAGCGGTGGATGGGACTCCTCACAGACGACAAAGGAGCACCAGTGCCGCCGGAGCGTGCGGCGATGATCTCCGCCAGGATGCTGATGGCCGTCTCCTGCACGGAATGTCCGCCGATGTCGAGCCCAATCGGCGCGCGCAGCCGGTCGAGCTGCTCCGCGGGGACTCCCGCGTCCACGAGTCGTCGCCGGCGGTCCTCGCACGTGCGGCGCGAACCGAGCAGGCCGATGTAGCCGACGGGCATGGTCAGGGCCGCCTGCAACAAAGGGGTGTCGAATTTGGGGTCATGGGTCAGCACGGCGAGCGCGGTGTGCTTATCGATCCGCCCCTCCGCTGCCTCCCGCGCAAGGTAGCGGTGCGGCCACTCGTTGATGACCTCCGCCGCGTCGTGGAACCGGGCACTTGTTGCGAAGGCAGACCGCGCATCGCACACCGTCACGTGGTAGCCGGCGAACGTGCCCAGGGAGGCAACCGCGGCCGTCAGGTCGGTGGCGCCGAAGACGAGGAGCCTGGCGGGTATGACCCGCACGGAGATGAGGACGCGCACGGCTGGCTCGCCGGCGACCTCATCGCGCTGGTAGGCCACCGCCGTGCTCTTGTTCTTGCCCTCGCCTGCGCGGGCCCGGGCCTCCCGAGCGACAGCCTCGTCGAGGGCCTGCGAACCAAGGGACCCAAGAGTGCCGGACTCATGGACGACGAGGTGGCGCCCCACCCGGTCCGGGAGCTCGTGGGCGATCACCGTGGCCACCGCTGCCGGCGGATGCTCCGTGCTCAGTGCGTCGCCCAGCTCCGGGTAGGTCTGCGGTGAGACGGGTTCAACGAAGATATCGATCTCTCCTCCGCAGGTCAGGCCCACGGAGAAGGCCTCGGCGTCGCTCACGCCGTAGTGCTCGAGCCTGGGTCGGCCCGTGGCGAGAACGTCCACGCAGCTCTCGTAGACGGCGCCCTCGACGCATCCTCCAGAGACGCTGCCGGTCACCTCTCCGTCGGGTCCGAGCACCATGATCGACCCCGGGCTTCGCGGCGCAGATTGCCAGGTGTCGCAAACGGTTGCTACCGCGACGGTGTGCCCGGTGTTCCACCAGTCGGCAAGCTGGCGCTTCGGGTCTTCCATGTCGTTCGCCTCCACGAGTTCTATAGGTCGGGATTGTGGGTGGCCGCTGCGGGCGGCAGGTCGGCATCCTCACCGGATCCCAGGTCGCCGCGCTCGACGAGTCGGTGGGCCTCGGGCTCGTCGAGCTGATGGCCCTGGCTGGTCAGGTCAGTTTGTCGAGGTCTCCATAGGCCACCGGGTTCTGGCTCGTGTTGTCCAGTGGGTCAGGCTGGCCGATGAGCGGGTGGTTGGGAAGGGGACGACCGATGATCGCCACCCGGTCTCCATGGATCGTGACCCCGTCGATCGTCCCCACCATGCGGACGATGCCGGCGTTGGAGATGATGAGTAGCTGCGAGGTGAGGACGCGGTCCGGCTGCATCCGCCACACGCCGCGGCCCCTCAGCCACACCTCGTGGGTGGAGAGCCCTTTGCGGAATCCGACACGTTCGCGACCGAGAGCGTCGTTGGCGACCGCGGGGATGTCCTGACCGAGCCGCACTCGAACGGCGCGCGTGCCTTCCGCCCCCGGGTCGCGGGCGGCGACGCCGAGTCGCTGGTAGACCGCGCGTTCTTCAGCCTTCTTGGTCTGGGCGGACGCGGTGAGCACGCTCGCGATCACCGCTTGGTGCTGCCCGTCGAGGGTGTCCCATCTCGCGCCGAATGTCTCCTCGGGATCGCCGTCGCTGGTGACGAAGCCGGCGATCTCGGCGCAGATCCCGAAGAAGGCGCGGTCGCCGTGGGGGAGCACCTTGCGATGGGCGAGGTCGGCCACTCTGGCCCACTCCACCCGCGGACCGTCCGGGCTGTCGTGGACGAAGCCGGCGATCTTCGCGAGCATGGACGGGGAGCTTGCCAAGATGGCAACCGCGTCCTCGTTCGCCTGCGACCTCGGGGTGCTCATGAGACAATCATACATCTTAAAGCAACTTTGGCAGAAGTCTTAGAGACATGCCAGATAGATGGTGTTACACTCCCATGCGTAAGCCAAACATGGCGAAGATATGCGTATGCGTCATGGCGTACCTGCCACATGAGGAGTTGAAAGGCCGGATGGACTTCCAGCAGCAACTGCACACATTGGACGGACTCGAGCACGCCGGCCTGTATCAGGACGACTTCTTCCTGACGTGGGACAAGTCGGCCGATGAGATGCGGGCGGTCCTGGCCGTTGCCGACGCGCTGCGGGCGCTGCGCGAGAACAACAAGAGTGCCCGGATCTTCGACTCCGGGCTCGGGATCTCGTTGTTCCGTGACAACTCGACCCGCACCCGTTTCTCCTACGCCTCGGCCTGCAACCTGCTGGGCCTGGCGGTGCAGGACTTTGATGAGGGCAAGTCCCAGCAGGCCCACGGCGAGACCGTCAAGGAGACCGCCAACATGATCTCCTTCATGGCCGATGTCATCGGCATCCGCGACGACATGTACATCGGCAAGGGTCACACGTACATGAAGGACTTCGCGGGGTACCTCACGGAGGGGCATGAGGCCGGAGTCCTCGAGCAACGCCCAACTCTGGTCAGCCTCCAGTGCGACATCGACCACCCCACCCAGTCCACCGCTGATCTCCTCCACCTGATTCACACCTTCGGCGGGCTGGAGAACCTGCGCGGCAAGAAGCTCGCGATGACCTGGGCCTACTCGCCGAGCTATGGCAAGCCGCTCTCGGTGCCGCAGGGCATGATCGGCCTGATGACCCGCTACGGGATGGACGTCACGCTGGCCCACCCCGAAGGCTATGACGTCATGGCCGAGCCCCGCGAGATCGCAGCCAAGAACGCTGCGGCCTCCGGTGGCTCTTTCCACCTGACGCACTCCATGGATGAGGCCTTCGAGGGAGCCGACATCGTGTGCCCGAAGAGCTGGGCTCCGTTCCAGGCCATGGCCGAGCGCACCGACCTGTACGGCAACGGCGACTTCGACGGCATCACAGCGCTGGAGCAGCGACTCCTGCTGCAGAACGCCGAGCACAAGGACTGGGCCACCACCGAGGCGATGATGGCCAAGACCAAGGACGGCGAGGCGCTCTACATGCACCCGCTGCCGGCCGACATCACCGGGTTGTCCTGCGAGCAGGGTGAGGTCGACCGGTCGGTGTTCGACCGGTACCGCGTCCCGCTCTACCAGCAGGCCAGCAACAAGCCGTATGCCATTGCCGCGATGATCTTCCTGCAGAAGATCAAGGACCCGGCCGCCAAGCTCCAGGAGCTGTGGGACCGCGACCTGCCCCGCTGGCAACGCTGACCCTGCGTCCGTTTGCCAGGCACCACACGGTGCGGCGGCACGATCCGCCGTATCCCTTGTTACCACCGCACGATGCTTTGGAGGCATTCAATGACGACAACCACCCAGATCGACTTTGCCAAGGTCAAGGAGGCGGCTGAGGGCTACCGCGCCGACATGACCCGGTTCCTCAGGTCCCTTATCAAGGCCAAGGGCATGAGCTGTCAGGAGGAGGAGAAGTCGAGGCTCATCCAGAAGGAGATGGTGAAGCTCGGCTACACCAAGGCTGAGATCGACCCTCTCGGCAACGTCCTGGGCTACATGGGCACCGGCGACACTCTGATCGCGTTCGACGGCCACATCGACACCGTCGGTGTCGGCAACATCGAGAACTGGAAGTTCGACCCGTTCGACGGCTACGAGGACGACGTCAACATCGGTGGCCGCGGGGCCTCCGACCAGCTCGGCGGGCTTGTCTCCGCCGTCTACGGCGCCAAGATCGCCAAGGACCTCGACCTGCTCTCCGACAAGTACACGATGCTGGTGACCGGCACCGTCCAGGAGGAGGACTGCGACGGCATGTGCTGGCTGTACATCATCGAGGAGTCCGGTATCAAGCCGAAGTTCGTCGTGTCGACCGAGCCCACCGACAACGGCATCTACCGCGGCCACCGTGGCCGCATGGAGATCCGGGTGGATGTCGCAGGCGTCTCCTGCCACGGCTCCGCCCCGGAGCGCGGTGAGAACGCCATCTACAAGATGGCCGAGATCCTGCCCGAGATCCGCGACCTCAACGACCGGCTGCTGGACAACGACTTCCTCGGCAAGGGCACGGTCACGACCTCGGAGATCTTCTTCACCTCGCCGTCGCGGTGTGCCGTCGCCGACAGCTGCTCGATCTCGCTCGACCGCCGGCTCACCGATGGTGAGACCTGGCAGAGCGCCATCAAGGAGATCGAGGAGCTCCCGTCGGTCATGAAGCACGACGCCAAGGTCTCGCTGTACAACTACAAGGCCAAGGCGTGGACCGGTCTCGAGTACGGCCAGGAGTGCTTCTTCCCGACCTGGGTCGTCGCCGAGGACTCCCCTGAGGTCCAGGCCGCGGCCAAGGCCCACCTGGGGATGTATGGCGAGCCACGCATCGACAAGTGGACGTTTTCCACCAACGGGGTGGCCATCGCCGGCCGCCACGGCATCCCGGTGATCGGGGTCGGTCCGGGCAAGGAGGCCCAGGCCCATGCGCCGAACGAGGTCAACTGGAAGGACGACCTGGTGAAGTGCGCCGCGATGTACAGCGTCATCCCGACCATCTACTGCGAGAACTAGAAGGCTTGATCAGCAGCGGAGCCTGGGCCGGTCACCATCGGTGACCGGCCCGGACTCCCGTCAGAGAGGACAACAACACCCATGTCGCGCATCCTGGTCTCTCTGGGCGGCAACGCCCTGGGCACCGATTTCGACGAGCTCGTGGAGTCGGTCGGTGTGGTGGCCAAGCCCATCGTGGGCCTCATCCAGGCGGGGCACGAGATTGTCATCTGCCACGGCAACGGCCCGCAGGTCGGCATGATCAAGAGCTCGATCGACCATGGCAGGGCGAGCTACCAGCAGTCTCTGGTGCCGTTGTCCGAGGCCGTCGCGATGAGCCAGGCGTACGTCGGGTACCACCTGCAGAACGCCATCGAGAACCAGCTGAACGCCCGCGGCCTCCACAAGACGGTGTGCACGGTCATCTCGCGGGCGCTGGTCGACGCGGACGACCCCATGTTCGGCCGGCCCACGAAGCCGATCGGCGCCTTCTTCACGGCTGCGGAGGCCGAGGTGCTGCGCGGGTCCGGCACAACGATGATCGAGGACTCCGGCCGTGGATACCGCGAGGTCGTCGCGTCCCCGATGCCCAAGGACATCCTCGAGAAGGAGGCCATCCTGAGCCTGGTCTCGGCCGGCCACGTCGTCATCGCCGGAGGCGGAGGCGGCATCCCCACCGTCTGTAAGGACAACTGGTACAAGGCGATCGACGCCGTCATCGACAAGGACTACGCGTCGGTGCTGCTCGCGGCCGACACTGCGTGCGACGCCATGGCCATCCTCACCGGCGTCGAGAAGGTCTCCATCAACTTCAACACCCCCGACCAGCAGGACCTCGACGAGCTCACCGTCGCCCACGCCGAGAAGTACCTGGCCGAGGGCCAGTTCCCCGAGGGTTCAATGCTGCCCAAGATCCGGGCCGCGCTGAGGTTCACCACGTCGGGACCCGGTCGAAAGACCCTGATCACCTCGCTGGACAAGCTGGTCGAGGGCCTCAACGGCCAGACCGGCACCTGGATCGTGCCCTGACCTCAGCGGAGCACACGGCCCGGCGGTCATCCGGTCCTGAACCTGCCAACGCCCGTTGGCAGGTTCAGGAGCTGTCGGTGGGCAACTGGTGATACTTCGATCGCGGATCTGCCCGTTCGGCGGCCCAGTCCGTGAGGACCGACTGTGTGCCAATCCCGTAGCGTCCTCCGTCCGGGTTCCATACGAAATACTCATCAATCGCGGCAAGCACGGCGGTACTACCGGGGACGAAGTGCCCCGCGATGGGCATGCTCATCCAGTAGCGATGGAACTGCTCGAACCGGCAGTCGTGACGGGGAATGCGCGGGCACATGTCGCGCAGCGCGTAGGCGAGTGCGCGATGGTCAGCGTGGTTGTCCAGCCAGCTCATCGTCTTGAACGACGCGGTGGGATACTGCGCGACGTACTTGGCGATGAGCGCCGACGCCGTGGCCACCGTCAGCTCACTGTCGGGGAGGTTCGCGTACTCGATGCGGGCGGTAGGCGCCAGGTGCTGGACGGCCGCGACTTGCTCTGCGTTGCGTGCCGCCACGAACTGCGGGATGGTGAGGCAGATACCCTGCTGCGCGCACATCTCCGCACGCACCCCGGACTCGGCGCCATCGGTGACCTGGACGAGGATGATCTCCCTGCCAGCCCGGTAGTGGGCCGCGATGTCAGCGCCCATTGTCAGCGTCTCATCGTCCTGATGGGGGACGAAGAAGATCGCCGGTCCCCAGCCAGTTGCCACAGCTGGAACAGATTCATCCATCAGGACTTCCTACCACCTATTCACCGGGACAGCTCGGGCCCGCTCTAGTACCGCGTCAGCCCCGCCGTCGGTACCCACCGACCGGCGAAGGTGCCGTTGATGATCCGGACGTAGGAGGCGCCGTCGATCCAGCCCGAACGGTCGAACGACGCGCTCGACGTGTGCGACAAGATGAAGGTCCGCGACCCGGCACGCAGGTCGGATGCCGTCAGGGACCACCCGGTGTGGCTGCCGGTGGCGAAGATCGCGAGCCGGGAGTATGCGTATGTCGTCGACAGGATCAGGCCAGGACGGTAGGCCGTGGGGCGCTCCTGGACCCAGTACCCCTTCAACGAGCCCGCGGTGATCAGGTAGTAGTAGGCCCGACCCTTGATCCGGGCGCGTTGGGACGTCGGAGCCCATGCCCTTCGGCTGAGGCGCATGGCGTGCGACGTCAGGGGATGGCCCGCAGAGTCGAACGTGTAGCCGTAGTGCGTACCGGCGGCAAACCGCACCGACCCGGTCAGCGCGGGAGTCGGGTAGTCGTCACGGAACAGGTCGGACCAGACGGCCCAGTCGCTGCGGGCCGTGATCGCGTGCAGGAGGTTCATCTGGCGGACGTGGATCCCGTGGTAGCTGGGGGACATTGCGCCGTGGGTCATGCAGTAGTGGCTGATCCAGTACTTCGTCCGCCATCCGCGGCCCACGTGGTAGCGCAGAGTCGACAGCGCACCCCGGAAGATCTGGGCCGCGCGCGCGTCGTGGCTTGTGCTGAAGTAGTCCCAGACCCCGAACACCGCGAAGACGTAGCCGTTGAAGGTGCGGTCTGCCTTCGACAGTGGCTGCTGCGCATACTCGTCAATCCACAGGTGATGCGCGGAGTCGACCCACGAGACGAACGGGAGCCTGGTGTTCGTTGGGACCGGCGGTAGCAGCAGGCTGGTGAACGTAGCCTTTGCGCACCAGCGCCAGGTGGCGTTGCCGGTGACCTCCGCGAGCCGCGTGAACAGCGAGAGGGCGTGGCCCTGTGCCATGCCGCTGTACCAGGGGGCGTGGATCGTGTCGGCAGCCACTCTGTGGAGGGCGAAGTCATACGGGTACGGGAAGAAGTAGGCGCCGTTGCGCACGACGCGGCGTGTGAACAGCCGCTGTGCGTCGAGGAGGGCCTGGGTGAGGTACTTGCTCTGCTGGGTGATGCGGTACGACTCCAGGGCGGCCAGACCGTCATGTGCCTGGCGGACCGGGTGGTCGTAGAGCTTCGTGCCGATCTTGAGCATCGGCACGCCTGTGCTGTCGCGGGTGCCGGTGCCCAGGGGGTAGACGGTGCTCCGCGTGTACGGCCGCCAGCCCAGCGGGACCTGCAGCTGCGGGTTGTCGTTGCTGAGCGTGAACGCGCCAAGGTCCGCCGGCGTCACGGCGCTCAGCGAACGCTGGGCCAATGCCTGGGTGCTCTTCTGCGTCATGGCGAGGTCCCGCAGCGACTTCGCACCGGGGGTCAGGGGCGTGCCGTCGAGCTCGGGTAAGGGGATGATGTCGTCGGCCGCCGACGGTGTTCTCGCACCGGGGCTGGAAGCCGTTGAGTCTGAGGAGTCGGCGCCGGCCGCGGCCACGACGTCGGCCCGCGCCGGTGCTGCAGCCACTAGTGTGGCGGCCAGCAACGCACTGCAAAGGATGCGAGCGAGCATTTGGAACTCCTCTTGGTTGGGCATCACAGTCAAGTGGGGTTGGGTAAGGGTTGCGCGGGTTGTGGCCCGGTTCTACCCGTGGCTCCGGATGTTGCTCTGGACCACGAAGGAGTCGTATGTGTCGGTCGGGTATGCCACGGTCGCGGCACAGAATCGGCTGTGCGGCTCAACGCGAAGAAGGTGCTCGACCAGGACACACGGGCAGTCAACGGGACCATCGCCCCACCCGCGGGTCGAGGGCACGATGCCGTCCGGGTCGACCAGGGTGAGGCTGACGGTGACGTACTTCACCTGGGTCTTTTGCAGCAGGCCGCCCATCCAGGAGAACCGCAGACTGGTGATCATCGCTGGCACCTCTTCCCTGACGGGGGATGAGCCGGGGCCGATATTGAACGTCGTCCGCCCAAAATACTCGCGGAGATAGTGCAGGCGCCATGCATTCCGACGGACATTCGTATCGAGGAGTTGACTCGCAGGGACCTTTGGACCTCGAGCGTTGCCCGGATGTGTGCGAGCGTGGGCAAGGGGATTCACGTCTTTTCAGGCGGCGGTCGCCGTGGTGCCGGTCATCTCGCTCACGGTGTCGCAGCGACGGCGTGATGCCAAGCCCCAGCTGGTGACGCTCGAGGTGTTCCCGAAGGCGCTCCACGCCGAGTCATGGAATGTTGACCGGGTCCGCTACACGTCGGTGGTCAAGAGCTTCCTGGCACCTCTCCCGAGATGACTGTGTTGTCTGGCGTGGTCTCAGCGCCGCCTTGGCTCGGCGGGTTCACGGCGGGGCGGGGACGGTTGCAGTGGCGTGGCGCCGGTGGCGATCCGAGCCGACCTTGCGACGGCCATCAGCAGCCCCAGGCACGAGACCAGAGCGACCGCCAGCACCGAGTACGCGACGGCCACGCCGGTGTTGAGTTCCAGAGCGCGAATCACCACCCCCAGCGCGATCTCGGCCGCGAACAGCGTTGCGAGGACGATGCCCCACCCACGTAGCCGTGCATTCCGCGCGGCCACCACCGCCGTGGTGACGACGAGCGCGGCTCCAAGGCCCGCCAGCCCCAGTCGCAGGTCCTGCAGCCAGGGGTGAAGGTCACTGTCGATCAGCTGCCAGATCGGCCAGCCCATGCACCGGGTGTACGAGTGTGGTCCTGCTGCGAATATGCCGGTCACATGCATCACGACCAGCACCGTGAGGCTCATGGCCGCCAGGCGCCTCACCTGCACCGGGTGCGACCCAGTTGCCGATCTAGACGAGGAGTCGGGTGCGGGGGCGCCTGCCATGACCGCGGCTACGCCCATCGCCGTCATCGCCGTCAGGGCACAGAACAGGTCGACGGCACCCAACCACGTCGGTAGTCCGCTCAACACCACCAGTCTCCCGAAGGCGCCGGCTGCCAGGGCGCCGGCGAGCGCCACCCACGGCAGGATCCGCGCCCACCGGTTGGGCCTGGGCAGGCGCCTGGACATCACCGCGGCGGCCAGCACCAGGGGGCCGGCGGCCATCGCGACCACCCGGTGGGTGAACTCGATGAGTGGGCTCAGTTGCCACTGCGGGGCAATCTGGTCTGGACGGCAACCCGGCCAGGTAGGGCAAGAAGCCCCTGACCCGGTGGCACACACCACCGCCCCCATTGCCACGGCCAAGAAGGTGAACAGCGCCGCGAAGCGGAACACGGTCAGCGCAGCGGTCGATGGAGCGGAAGCGTTCTTGGGCATGGAGGTACCTCCTGGCAATCGACAGCGGGCTGCAGGCGCCCGCGCGACACCCTACGCATCCGGCCAGGCCCCTTTCGACAAGACCCGACCCAGCCCATCCGGGCCCGCACGTGCGAAGCGCGTCTCGTCGAGCTTCGAGCGGGCGGCGCCGGTGTTCCTTGGCGGACGCGAGGACAGGTTCGCGAGAGGATGTGACCATGCCGAACACAGACCAGCAGCCCTGGGTGAAGAACTACCAGCCGGGTGTACCTGCTGAGATCGACCTGCCCACGGAGTCTCTGGTCGCGATGCTCGAGCGGTCCGTGGCAGAGGCCGGCAACCACCCTGCGATGGAGTTCTTCGGGCGTCGCACGACCTACGCTGAGCTCGGCGACCAGATTGACCGGGCGGCGGAGGGTCTGCGTCACCTGGGGGTGCGGGC
>Ga0209540_10002681_pt1 | contig 12507 bp, 10 predicted proteins | sample BarGraIncu01121A_FD_184501 | JGI IMG/M metagenome (GOLD analysis project Ga0209540, IMG submission 184501) | Arctic peat soil microbial communities from Barrow, Alaska - Barrow Graham LP Incubations 011-21A (SPAdes) (version 2) | ecosystem: Environmental > Terrestrial > Soil > Wetlands > Peat... | reverse complement strand
GAATTATTACATTGTATTGAAACTATTATACAATTTTTTAATATATAAATCTCCTGTCATTTTGAATTGCCCCTCTGATCGCCATTTTCAGCGATTGCGAACATCGTATAACCATTTCTATATCTGTTGGGAATGGCACAATCGATGTTTTTGTTCTTTCAAGTTGATTTGCATTAAGAGCCTGAATATCGCCGAGGGCGCGGGAGGAAATATTTTCAAAATTCGATTCAGCTCTTATCGGATCCTTTCTAAGCTCTTTATTCGGATTCATTTGGATCACAACTACATCACCATCTATACGGCAGGTTTTTGATTGTATTGTTTCGACAAGTGCGCACTGAAGATTTTTATACTTTGGCTGCTTAATATCATTCCCCAGGGAATCTTTCATTACATTGCCTTTCTTATCCATAACATACGTAAAACCATCTTCAATTCTTCGTTTAATAACAGAATCCCTTTGTAATGACTGATCGGGGCTGACCATAATGTTTTTGACATTTACATTAACATAATAATCGTATTGTGTGTTTTCATTAAGATTTTGTGTTGAGTACTCAACCCACTCCGAGTTTAGTCGGGGCAGATCGAGAGCCAGAAGATCATCCTCAAACTCTTTCGGAAATTTCAGCATTGAACTATTTTGAATTGAAATGAATACTTTACTTATACCCCTGAGTTTAGCATCCTGAATCTTATTATCAATTCCCTCATAATCACCCACATATTCCTTAGCCCGCATATATTCAGCAAAAGCTTGTCTGTAAGACTCTTTTATCCCACTTTTCATAAGCTCATCGCCATGTGTATAATAGAAATCGGCTGCTTTACGTTTTGCATTGACCATGTCTTGAATATAATCCACATAAGGAAATTCGATTGATCTCCCGTTCATATTCAAAGGCGGTAGTGTTCTTACCAGCGCCTGCCTGTCGTTCAATGCTTTATAAACCAGATAAATTTCGTCCCAGCTATTTGGTTTCCCTTCCATTTTGAGCATACGCACTCTTTCATTATCCTGTTCATTTGCAATTTTATAAGCCTGGTTAAGAATATCGATCTGCTTAGTATCTTTAGGATCTTTCCGCAAGTCCTTTACTGCTTTCTGAATAGCAGCATCATAGTTTCCTTTCTCAAGTTGTTTCTTTGAGGAACCGCAACCTGCAAGGAGGATAGTTAAGATAAAAATTACGGGTACAATTCTTTTCATATAGTTAAATTTAAATATAGAGGTGGTTAAAGATAATAAAAACATTGAAATCAAGAGTAAGGATAACTCTCTCTTTCGTTGATTACTAAATTTAATTAAAACTAAAATTAATAGGAATTGAGTATCTTACTCTGACTGGTTCTCCTCTCTGCAGACCCGGAGTCCATTTAGGTGATTCAGAGATGGCTTTCATCGCCTCATTATCCAGCACCGGGTCAACGCTTTTGACAACTGTTACATTACTTACAGAACCATCTTTCTCAACGATGAATGTCAGATAAACCTTTCCTTTTATCTTTTTTTCAACAGCAGCCAGGGGATAATTGGTTCGTCTTTGGACCCAATCCCGGAATTTATCCAAGCCTCCACCCTTAAATGATGGCATTACTTCCACCAGGAAAAATGGTTCATCTGTCTCAGTACCATCCTGTCCTGACATCAGATTATCACCTGTGCCTGTGCCTGTAAAATCAACTTTCTTGTTAGTTGTCTGATTAAGATACTCATCAGTTGAAAGCTGCGATTTTTCTTGTGGCGGAATACTATCGACAACTGCAGGTGGAACATATCTGACAATCTCTTCAACATGAATGGCTTCCGGTGGAGGTGGAGAAGGAGGAACATAAATCTCCTCTTTTGGAGGTTCAAGGGTTTCCATATTGACTTGAACATAGCTTCTTCTCCCCAGCAAAACATTGTCAGAATGAGGGGTAAGTGCGAATGGAAGCATTACCGCCAAACTTATAATCAGGGATGCCAGTATGATTCCAGTAATAACCACAGAATTATATCTTTTCCGAAGCTGATAAGCACCATAATCCCTATTTCGCTTTTCAAAAAGCAAATCATCAATGTCGAGCCATTTTCTGAGATTATCGTACATTTTTCATTTAAATATAATATGATGATCGGAATCCTTTGACAAATAGATTTAAGGGTATATAAATTGCAAATCCAAAATCAATATTAATGCCATTTTATTTCTTTCCGGGTAAATGTAACCAAAAGTTGACCCGCAGAGTAAAATTTGGGCAAAATTACTAATAAGTGTCTTTTTGCCAAAACTATAATGTTAAGTATTTCATAAATATTGAGGTTAAGGTTAAGGTTAAGATGGTGAACCTGCAACTCAGTCTCAACCTCAGCCTTAACCTTAGCCTCAACGTATTTGCAACTTTCCATTTTATTGTTACATTTACGAACTCTTAGGGGGTTTAGCTCAGTTGGCTAGAGCGTGTGACTGGCAGTCACAAGGTCAGGGGTTCGATTCCCCTAATCTCCACAAAGGTCACCCTTGCGGTGGCTTTCAAGTAAAAAGGAAATTGGATAAAGGAAAAACCTATGAGACAGGAATTCTATTTATCTATCCATCTTTTAAATTCTGTCACTTTATCACGGCTTACAACAAATAATTCACTTTTTTCCCTATCCTTCAGAGTAAGCTGTAACCTGCTTGAAGAGTAACTGTGCATTAAAGCAATAGCATCTATATTGACAATGCTCTCGCGATTAATTCTGAAGAATTTCCGTGGATCAAGGATAGTCTGTAATTGTTCAAGGGAATAATCAATCCCATAGTCTTTCCCTTGATTATCACTCAGAAAGACATTCCGTTCGTTTATGTAAAAATGGCTGATCTCGCCGGCTGGTATCGATTTGTATTTTTCGCCTATTTTAATAAGAAACCTTGATTTATATTGATTCCTGAATTCATAAAGGAGTTGCTTAAAGTCATTTTTAAACGGATCATTGTCAGCATAAAGTTTTATGAATTTAGCCAGAGCCGATTTAAGCAGACCCTCATCGATTGGTTTCAGCAGATAGTCAATACTATTCACTTTGAAAGCTTTGAGCGTATATTCATCGTAAGCCGTTGTAAATATTACAGGAATATCTACTTTGGTTGTTTCGAAAATTTCAAAACACAACCCGTCATCGAGTTGAATATCCATAAGGATCAGATCAGGTTTCGGACTTTCTTGTAAACGGTTAATTGTATCCTCGACACTTTCAGCTATACCTGTTATTGTAATAGCTTTATCAAGATTATTCAAAATCCTAATAAGCCGGTCTGCAGCCGGTTTTTCATTTTCAACTATTAGTACATTCATAAGAATAAAGGGACTTTTACAATGAAATCACTTTCTGTTTCTTCAATAATAATTTCATTCCCGGTTATTAACCTTACCCGTTCGCTAAGATTTTTTAGCCCTATTTTTGTTGAAACCACCTGTGTGGCCATTTTTTGTAAGTTATTTCTTACCACAATATTCTGTCCCTCGATGTAAATAGTTATTTTCAAGGGTTTTTCGAGAGTTGCCATATTGTGTTTTATAGCATTCTCAATTAATGATTGTAAAGATACAGGCAAAATTTCATATTTATTATCGTCTTTTATATCTATGGTAAAAAGTATTTTACCTTTGCTTCTTATCTCATGTAAATAAAAATAACCCTCGATAAATGCCAATTCGTCTTTGAGAGGAACTTTTATTTTTGAGCTATTTTCAAGAATATAGCGATAAATCTGGGATAACTTATCAACAAAAAGACCGGCATCCTTTGCTTCAGAAATAACCAGCGATGAAAGCGTGTTTAAACTGTTAAAAAGAAAGTGAGGGTTGACCTGATTTTTCAAAGTCTCATTCTGGAAAATCAAATTCTGCTCTCTAAGTTCATATCCTCTTTTCATAGCATCCTGCCACTTCCCATATAGAAAGAGAGGCGTGCTGCATAAAAGGGCAATGGAAGTAACCTTTATTACACCCTTCATTTCATTAGAAATCCTAAATAAATTCGGGAATCCCCAACCTTCTATTAAGTGATACACAATCAAAAATAAAACAAAAACTAAAGTACATATTGCCAAAACGACAACTAAAAACAATACAAATACGGAAACATAAGTCAGGGTTACTTCTTTTCTGGTATGTGTATCTTCAAATTTTTGAGTATGTTTTTCACTAAATTTAGACATTTTGTTTGTAAGCAACCGAATAATCTCCAAATCTGCAAGCATCATCGAAAATGTACCGATTAGAAAAATATTACTATGTTCGTTAATAAACACCCCCCAGAGTGGAGTAAATGCTGCACAAATAAGCAAGTACTTTACGTGGATTGAAATACTTTTAGGCAAATACAAATCTTTTATTCCTCTTGTTTTCATAACTTCAAATTAAATGGTTCCTTATTGAATTTTCCTTATCTCCAGTTCTCTTATAGTTTTCACAAGAATTTTGTCTTTCATCCCTTTAACTTCAACCTCTTGTATCGTTCCGCTGTACATGTCTGCGTGTTCAATATTCATGGTTTTGGTTGATACCAGAACAGATCCCCAGTATTGTTCAGTTCCTTTCGTTTTGATCATGTCCATGCTAAGTTCAAGCTTATTATCAATAGCATTAAATTCGATTAAAGCGCATAACTGGCCATTTAATTCCGATATCCCCTTCCAGCATATTACTACTTTATTGTGCGAATAATTTCCAATATCTGCCATATTAAACTCACCTTTCATTTCTGGAATAATATAAGGCACATTCAGTTCCAATGAGTCATAATAATTCCATGCAAAGATATCTGCCGACATCATATCCCATATCAGGTTTCGTGCAAATATGTTTTCAACCGATTTAGGGAAACTTTTGAATGACTTCTCTTCCATCATCTTATCTGAGGGTATATATCTGAAATTTTCCATATAATCCTGTTTTGTTCCGGCAGGGAACGGATCTGAAAAGTTGTTTGAGGCTGAGATATAGACATTATTCCACATAGAGCTGTCTCCCGGTAACCCGCTAGTATAATCGCCTGAAACCTTTGTTTTTCCTGTAAAATTCCCATACAGGTCGCGGTTTATGTAGACTGCGGTCATCCGGTATTTCTGAAGTGTTTTACTCCTCTCGACTTTCGGCAATGCACGTAAGTACTTTCTTACAACTGTCTTATCACTTTGACCTTTTGACACAGAAGGTATAATAATAATAAGGCTTACGAGTAATCCCGCAAAACCTGAATTCAATTTCTTTTTCATTGTTTTAATTTTTAAAGTTAGGTACTTAATCAGGATCAAAGTAAAAGCAGGTCGCTTCCAAATAAAAATATAATATGCAGAGCAGTCAGAACAGATAGCTGAAAGGTAGAATATGATGTTGCAACGGGAATGCGTATGAAAGTCGGATTTTAGTCTGCATTCTTAAATTGGTCCGTTGAGACTCGCCGGTTCCGAACCCAGTAAGCTCATTAGTTAATCTATTTAAACATGTTTGGTTAAATAATTAATATTAAGTATGTTTACACAACATGACCATTTTCTGAATTTCACGGCTAGTTTATGAGTGAAGAGATTCTAAAGGCTTTAATGGAATTATTTGCCCTGATTGTAAAGCAGGACAGAGGGATACTCATTAATGAACGGGAGTATGTATCCGAATTTCTGAATAAACAGCTTACGAGGGAAGCCGTTCAGGAATATCTTGCTCTTTTTGATGAGCATGCCGGCCCGGTTCTGGAAAAATCAATGTTGAAAGAGACATCTGCTCCTTCCGTAAAAGATTCTGTAAAGATTCTCGGTATATGCAAGAAGATTAACCGCACCCTTAACCAGGAACAGAAAGTTGTTGTTCTAATGCGGCTTTATGAACTTGTAAATACCGACCGCCAGTTTACTCTTCAGAGAATGAATATTATAAATACTGTCGCTGAAGTATTTAAAATATCTGCTGCGGAATTTGCTGCTATCGAGCAATTCGTAAAAAATGATAAATCCGAGGACCTGAATAATCCTGCAATACTTGTTCTTTCTCCCGGAGATGATAAGTGTGAACTGTGCAAAAGGATGGCGACCGGTTATCATAACACCAGAATAATCATTATAAGAGTTGCGAGTGTTGACTTGTATTTTATCAGGTATATATCCGATGATCAGTTGTATCTTAATGGTCTTCCTATAAGATCAGGTCAAGTTTATACCTTTGCCAAAGGAGGCTCAATAAAATCACAACAGGGACATTCCATATACTATAGTGATATCAGTTCAAGTTTCCTTTCTGACATAATTATCCATAAAATTTCATTCTCTGTTGAAAACCTTTCCTATCGTTTCTGGGAAGGACATGCGGCTGTGGATAATGTAAGTTTTTCGGTTGAGGAGGGCAAGCTTATTGGAATAATGGGAGCGAGCGGATCGGGAAAAACAACTCTGATGAACCTGATGAGTGGAATCCTGAAACCATCGGCTGGCAGCGTTAAAATTAACGGATTAGATGTTGCAAAGGATAATGTTGAACTGGAGGGCGTTTTTGGATATGTGCCGCAGGATGATCTGCTTATTGAGGATCTGACTGTATTTGAGAATCTTTTCTATGCTGCTTGTCAGTGTTTCAAAAATAAGACAAGAGGGGAAATTGGAGAACTTGTTGATCATACTCTGTCAAATCTCGGTTTGCTGGAAAAGAGAGAATTAAAAGTAGGCTCTCCCTTTAATAAAGTAATTAGCGGAGGACAGCGAAAGAGGTTGAATATCGCATTGGAACTGATAAGGGAACCATTGGTCCTGTTTCTTGATGAGCCTACATCGGGTCTCTCTTCCAGAGATTCTGAAAACCTGATGGACCTTTTACGTGACCTTACGCTTAAAGGGAAGCTCATATTTACAGTCATTCATCAGCCATCATCAGAGATATTCAAAATGTTTGACAAAGTTGTTATTCTCGATCAGGGCGGATGCATGGCATATTTTGGTAATCCTGTCGATTCTGTTATTTACTTTAAAACTCTGGATGCCCAGATCAATTCAAAACAGGGAGAATGCCCATCATGCGGAAATGTGAATCCGGAAACCATCTTTAATATCATTGAGACACAAGTTGTAGATGAATTCGGTAAATACACTGAAAAACGGAAAGTCAAGCCAAATGAATGGTCAAATACATTTAAATCCAGGCATCCTTATAAACAAGTGCCTGAAATTAAGGAGCCCCCACATAAAAATCTCCAGAGACCGGACCTTTTGAGACAATTCCGGATTTATTTTGCGAGAGATCTTAAAAGCAAAATTTCAAATAGTCAATATGTGCTGCTGACTCTGCTCGAAGCGCCGATCCTGGGATTTGTACTTTCCTTTATTATCAGATATATTCCGGATCCGGATTCTAATATTTACATTTTTTCGGAAAATGAAAATATACCTATTTACATTTTTATGAGCCTTATCGTGGCTCTTTTCCTTGGTTTGACGATCAGTGCTGAGGAGATTTTCAGGGACCGTAAAATTCTAAAAAGAGAGCATTTCCTGAATCTTAGCCGCAACAGTTATCTTCTTTCCAAAGTGGCAATTCTGATATTCATCTCGGCGATTCAAACTCTTTTGTTTGTTTTGATTGCAAACCCGATTCTTGGTATAAAAGGAATGTATTTCCATTACTGGCTCGCCTTGTTTACAACAGCCTTTTGCGCAAATATGCTCGGGCTTAATATATCAGCATCATTTAATTCAGCGATTACAATCTACATCGTTATTCCTCTTCTGATAATACCCATGATGGTCCTCAGCGGAGCGATGTTCTCCTTTGACAAGCTGAACAGGGAAATAGGCAATGTTGATAAAGTGCCAATGATTGCTGAATTTATGCCGACACGATGGACCTATGAAGCGCTTATTGTGTCGCAATTCAAGGACAACAAATACAGCCAGACTCAATTCACAAAGGAAGGTGAAACATATTATGATCTGGAAAAGAGAAGAAGTGAAGCCGAGTTCAATAAGGTCTACAGGATTAAAGCATTGCGTGATGCCCTTGAAACTACTCTTTTTGAGTTCAGGAGCAATCCAAAAAACATTGGCAACAATGAAGATCTTCTTATAAAGAAATCAATACGTAAGTTCACCAAGCTCCAGCTTCTAAAAAATGAACTGGAAAAAATGTCTGCTATTTTTCATGTACCTTTATTCAATTATATTTCTGATCTGACACCCTATGAATTCAATCCCGGAGTCGCAGATTCGCTTACAAAATACCTCGACAGAATGGATAAAACATTCAGCAGAATTTCAAATACTACAAGTGACAGGAAGGATATTTTTTATAATATGAATGATTTGAAACTGAAGCAAATTGAAGATGCTTATTATAATTATAAACTTCTTGAATTAGTTACTAAACCTTACGAACGGAAGAAAATTCTGGTTTATAATAATTCTCTCGTACAAAATACAGATCCTATTTATCTTGATCCATACAAAAGAGGATTCCTTAATTTTCGAACACATTTTTATTCTCCGGCGAAATATATTTTTGGTATGAAAACTGATACATTCGTATTCAATATTTCTATTGTACTTTTAGGTTCGGTATTTCTATATTTGGCTCTTTATTTTGAATTGCTTGGTAAATCAGTAAGGTTTTTTGAAAATTTAAAATTCCGAAAATAATTATTTAATAGATTGTTAATAAGTTTTTTTTGTATTTTTGTTATAATTTATACATCATCCTAAATGAAAGGAAGAGTATTTTTAATTTTGATTATTGTGTTTTTTGGATTCTCGTGCAGGAATTCAAAAAGTAAAACGTCGGAGTTCGTTTTTCCGCAGTCTGATTCAGTACCGGTTTCAGAAGCTGAAAAATTAAGTCCTGAGGCCATTGCTGATATTTCAAAAAACATTTCATCACCGGTTGAGATAGCAAATCTGCTGCAGACGCTACAGGTTCCTTTCTCTCAAAACTATATTGCTGAATCAATCGATGCAAACAGACAGAGTACAAGTTTTGATAAGGCTCTTAAACTTGGTATTCTGGGAGCCGACCTCGGCTACCTGAACATGTATGAAAAAACCGGTTCTTCACTGGATGTTCTCTCATCGATAAGGAAAATTGCCGAGGATATTAAAGTTGGTCAGTTTTTTGATTTCGAATCAATAAAAAGATTATCAAAGAACAGATCGAATCTTGACTCTCTTCTTTTTATTTCAATCGATTCTTACAATAAAATAGATTCTTATCTCCGGAGCAATGATCGGGGGCAACTTTCAGCTCTTATGATAATTGGAGTCTGGATCGAAGGCCAGTATCTGGCGACACAGGTTGTGAGCCAATTTCCTGATAAAAGGCTTAGTGACAGGATTGGGGAACAGAAAATAATTTTAAACGACCTTCTGCTTCTCATAAGCCCTTATTGTAAACGCGATCCAGAGTTCATTAGTCTTTGCAAGGATATGCAGAACATTAAAGATAAATATCGTGATATTAGAATTACGTACACTCAGGGAGATCCTGTTAGTGTGGAAAAAGATGGAGGTTTGACTATAAAACAGACCGAAACAAGTGTTGTCACCATGAGTAAAGAACAACTAAATGGTGTTATAGAAATTACCAAGAATATCAGGGACAGGCTAATTTCAAATAATTAGTATGAAAAAAATATTTATAACTCTGACCGTTTTATTGGCATTTGGGTTTCTATCATTCGGACAGGTCTCGGACCCGCTCATAAGCAAATGCGCAATAAATGCAGGGGCCAGTGCCAAATACCTGAAAGATTTCAGGATACAGCTCGGTAAAGCCACATCACAGAATGAATTAAGATATAAGGCGAATATGTCACTCTGGAAAAATACCAAATACAGATTTACAATGTGCAATGCGGAGAATTCAAAAGGTCAGCTGATTCTCACCATTAAAGATGAAGCCAACAAACTAATCCTTTCATCATTCGACAAAAAAACCGGTAAGATTTTTTCTTTCGTTGATTTTGAATGCCAGAAGAGCGGTATATACCAGATCAGTTATGATTTCACAAACGGACAACAGGGGTCCGGTGTTGGAGTAGTCTCAATGATAAAATAATCACTTCATTTCAGGTACCATATCTGTATAAATAGAATAAAAACAAAAAACAGGGTAAATAAAATCTCAGGTACCAGTTTCTTTTTTACAAATACAAAATAGTGAGTCAGGAAATAACTGACAGGAATACTTGCCATCCATACTATTTCAATTGAAACTGAACGTACTGCAAAATAAACTGATATTGAGATTAAGAAAGTCCAAATCATAAGTGAAAATGTTTTACGTGACTTTATCTTTTTTGTATTCATATGCTTAATAAGTTGAACTTCGCTTATAAGAACTAATAAACCCGTATAGAGCAAAGCCACGATTGTTAACCTTGGAAAAGGATAAAATGTTGATTTGGTGAACATGTTATCCTCTATTAGCTTCACCAGAACCCTTAAATCTTTCCCGGCCACATAATAAAGACCAAAAGTGATCAGGTATGGTGTTAAGAGTCCAAGAATTGATATTACAATTTCTTTCAGGTTACCTGTCCTTAACAATGCGATTCCTATTATTACCAATAATCCGAACCATATCAGGTTCACATAAAATAAACTGCCAATACTAATAAGCAGTCCTGCATCAAAATAATTGTATGCCGTACCTGTTTTATGATAGCCATCCATAATTCTGATTATTGTCATCATAAGAAAAATTGAGGCCGGTATAACAGGATTTAAAAGCTGCTGATCAGGGAAAAAACCACCAAACAGAACATAGAATAATGCAGGAAGGAAAGTCCTTTCATGAATAAAAAAAACAGTTGTGTTGAAATTTACCATAAGGAAAGCCATCAGGGAGACCATCAGAAAGGAAAGAATCACTCCCAGATTATGATTATTATTTATCATAAGTTTCATGAGGCCGTAAAGCGGCATGGGATCAGTCTCATAGATAAACCTTGGGTGCAGCCGTTGATTTATAATTGCACTGATCCAGACTGCAATAAGAATAACAATTATCAGAAATATTACTCCCGGACCAGTTCTTTTAAAGACTCGTAGAAGCATTTGCTTTAGAGATCAAATCCAATATCAGACCTGCAATACCTGCCATCAAAATCTATTAAATCAGCGTTCCTGTAAGATGTTTTAAGAGCTTCCCTCATCGAAGATCCGCAGGAGCTGACTGCAAGAACACGACCTCCGGAAGTAACTACAGAACCAGCTTCTTTCTTTGTGCCGGCATGAAATAGTACGCTTCCCTGAGCCAGATCCAGACCATGAATTGATTTACCTTTCTTATAAGTTCCGGGATAACCACCGGAGACCAGCATGACAGTAGCTGCAAATCTTTCATCAATTTCAATTTCGCGTCTGGCAAGATCTCCTTTAGCAACGCCTTCAATAAGTTCAAAGAAATCCGATTTTATTCTTGGTATTATCACTTCCGACTCAGGGTCACCCAACCTGATATTATATTCAATCACATATGGGTTTCCATCAACATTTATCAGACCGAAGAAAATAAATCCTTTATAAACAATTCCTTCATCAGATAATCCTTTCATTGTCGGATCGATTATCCTGCTTTTCACCTTATTCATAAATTTTAGATCAGCAAAAGGGACAGGTGAAACGGCTCCCATACCACCGGTATTAAGCCCGGTATCTCCCACTCCGATCCTTTTGTAATCTTTTGCTTCCGGTAATAATTTATACGTAATTCCATCAGTGATTATAAAAACCGAAAGTTCAATTCCCTTAAGAAACTGCTCAATAACAACTTTTTGTCCTGCTGTGCCAAATTTTCCGTTCAGCATTGCTTCGACCTCTTTCTCAGCTTCGCAAATATCATCAAGAATCACAACGCCTTTGCCTGCAGCCAGACCATCTGCTTTAATAACATAAGGAGGACTCAGTGTTCTCAGAAATGACGGAACTTCTTTCAGAGTTGTTTTGTCAAAACTTTTATAGCCGGCTGTGGGAATTCTATTCCGGGTGAGAAAAGCTTTCGCAAAATCTTTGCTCCCTTCCAGCCGGGCAGCTGATTTACCGGGACCAATTAAAGGTATATTTTTAAGTATTTTGTCATTCAGAAAAAAATCGTGAATCCCCAATGCTAATGGAGCTTCGGGGCCAACAATTACCATATCAATCCTGTTTTCCAAAACCCCTGTTTTGACTGAAGTGAAGTTTTCAGGATCGAGCTTCAGGTTTGTTCCTATATTACTTGTCCCGGCATTTCCCGGACCTATAAAAATCTTATCGACCTTTTTACTTTGAGCAAGTTTCCAGGTGAGTGCATGTTCCCTGCCTCCAGATCCCAGGATGAGAATATTCATTTTTCAGGAAATATTTTATCATTTCAAAAGTAGCATTTCATTCTGATAAACAAAATCTAAAAATAAAAACCGTTAGCTGAGATCCCCGGCCTGGAAATATTTCGAGAAAGTTTGCATTACAGTATTGACGTAAGTTTTTGAAACCGGGATATCTGTCACATAGGGATTATCAAACT
>Ga0209540_10002678_pt1 | contig 12511 bp, 6 predicted proteins | sample BarGraIncu01121A_FD_184501 | JGI IMG/M metagenome (GOLD analysis project Ga0209540, IMG submission 184501) | Arctic peat soil microbial communities from Barrow, Alaska - Barrow Graham LP Incubations 011-21A (SPAdes) (version 2) | ecosystem: Environmental > Terrestrial > Soil > Wetlands > Peat... | reverse complement strand
AGATGATAACGCACACCTTGTTGTCGCGCCGGCCGAACGGTCGCACGTACTTTTCGTAGAAAGCCGCCTGCGTGGGGACAAGCGGGCTGCCCCACGTCTCAGACGCATCGACGGCCTGCTGCCACCGGTCGTTGAGCGGGAGCAGGTATTTGTTGGTGTACAGCTTCTCGACCAGGTCCAGCACGCCCTTCAGCACCGTGCTCTGGCCCGCGCGTCGCGCGTGCGCCAGCACGTGGCGGTAGAGTTGGTCCAGCCGATACCACGCGCGCCAGTAGCGATCGAAGCCATCCGCGAAGTCGTGGACTGTCAGGTCGGCCGCGGCGAGCGCCTCGTTGAAACGCGACGCGGCGGCGAGCGCCTCATAGAGGTCCTTGAACGCGGCGAACCAATGCGTGCGGCCCCGCTTGTTGAGGATCTCCGCGCACTCATCGGCGGACACGGTACGGCCGGCCACGTCGCGCGCCAGGTCGCTGATGATCTTCCGGTCGACCAGCTCGAACAGGTCCAGATCGACGAGGTGCCGCACGTCTCGATCCTGCAAATCGGCCGCGACGTTGAGAACTTCCGCGGCCTGCGCCGACAGCGTGTCGAATGCCGCGCGGTGGCTGGCGCTGTCCTTCCAGCGCTTGAGGAAGACGAGTGTGTCGGCTTTCAGGCTGATCGGTTGCCCCAGGCCGGCCGCGTAGCCGGCCTGGAACAGGGTGATGGCGAAATCGCGCACGCCGCGCGTCGCTGAAGTGTAGCCGAAGCCGCGCTCCGCCTCGCCCCACAATAGGCGGTCAAGACCGCAGCGCTCAATCAGCTTCACCCGCTCGTCCTTGCAGGCGGCGAGCTCGTCCAGCAGCGCTTCGAGGATCTCGTCCAGCCGCGGCTCTGCGCCCGCGCAGACCGCAAGCATCTTCAGCGTGACCGCACGCGGGCTGTCGTCAGCTGCGAGGGATGCCCGCAACGCCTCGCGCCGGCGCGCCGAGCGGAAGAACTCCTCGTGAGGCGCGATGGACGGCCTGAACTCCGCGCCCAGCCCCAGCTCGGCGAGCCATAGGTCCGTCTGGTCGGCGCTGAACACGGTGTAGGCCAGCTCCACGTCGAGCAGCCAGTTCTCGGCATCCGGCGGCGGCGTGCCCTGGCGGTAGAGCAAGAACGGGGTCGCTGGCTGAGCGCGCAGGATCCGGTACTTCACGCCGAACTCATCGTTGCCGACCGCGATCTTCTCCACGCCGGGCAGGTCCAGCACGAGGAACTCGGCCGCGAGCTCGCTCTTCGCGTCGCGCCAAACCACGATGCGATGGCGCTCAAAAAGCCGGGTTAGGGCAGAAGAAATCTCATTCATCGCTGAGGTCTTCACGCGTCAAGCCGGCCTGGTCCATGCGAAACTCGATCGCGTCTAGCGGATCGGTCAATGCGATTGGCCAACGCGCTTTCTCGTATTGCTCGATAAGCACCGCAAGAAGCTCCAGCTCCTCCTCTTCCGGCGAACCGGGCGCCGCAGCCATGAGGGTCCTTAGGTGCGCGAGAGCAGCGGCGTGCTCTTCATCAGTCTTGATCACTTTTGCTTTCACTAGATCCTCTTCACGCATTCAGCCCAACCACCCGGCGCAGCGCGGGGCCGAGCTTCGCATAATTCACCTTCACGCCGTCATCCAGGTCGATTACGACCTGCTTGCGCGCCAGCTCCAGCAGGACCGTCTCGTACTCCGCCAGCTCCTTCAGAACCTTGTCGAGCCGGGCGAGCTCTTTGAGCGCGGCCGCCTTCTCACGGTTCGAGTGGCCCGCCGCAATGCTGTTGTGGAGCGCGTCGGCCCGGGCCGCCGCCAACTTCGCCTGGTACTCGCGCAGGTAGTCGTTGAGCACCACCGAGACCGTGTCCGGCTGGTAGCGGTGCATGTAGATCAACGCGTGGAAGCTGCCGCCGGGCGAGGAGAAGAGCCAGTAGATGGGCCGGTGCTGATAGCGCTTCAAGTGATCGTCGTAGAACTCGCGCACGAAGAACGAGCGAAGGTCGCGGCCGATGGCCTCTTCGATGAACGCCAGGTTCTCCGCGTAGTGCTCGTCCCCGAACGTCACGCGCAGGAAGCGGCCGAAGCGCCCCACGATATCGTCCGTGAACCAATCGCCGTCGATCACAGGGATCACGTTGTCCCGATCCGGCATGAATGAGGGCTCGGGCGCCTGGCGCAGGTAGTCGGCGAGCGTCTCGCCCTGGTTAGCGAGGATCAGTCCGGGCTTGTCCAGTGAGTAACGGCCGAACATACATCCGACTGCGTAGCTGATGAACTCGCGCATTGTGTCGGCGCAAAGCAAGGCTTCAAGCTCAGCAGCGCTCTTCTTGTCGCCGTAGCGATAGTGCGGATTGCAGGTCAGGGTGATTTCCGACAGAGGCACATCGGGCGTGAGTGTGCTTTTTAGTTGGAACGCCTTAATGAAAACCCAGTTGTTGCCCTGCTCCATGCGCTGCATTTCTAAGGTCACGTCATGCCAATGAGCACGCAATGCCTCGTATGTGCTCCTTAGCGTTGTGCTCCTGTGTTTCGATCGTAGCAATGGTGGGGGTGCGAAATCGAACGAGCATTCGTAAGAATCCCAGTCGCATTGGGCCAATGTTACACACTGGCTGGAAAAACCTTGTACGCTGACTTGCCAAGTGCTTTCAGGCGGCTTTGGAATTGATTTGATGTCCCTAAGTTGGGCATGAAAGGTCGGATTCAGAATGGGAAGCACGGTCTTGGTGAACACCGAGTTAAGAAGTGCAAGATTGCTGCTGATGAGTTCTGGAGTCTCGAAAAAAGCTGTAGGGCCTGCCATATCGAAAGTGGTATCATGGGGTAAGAAGCGAAAGCCTGTGCCACCAGAAGTGATATCAGTCCAAGTAATCCCTTGTTGGTACCAGAATCGTTCGTCAATAATCCGACACTGACTAGACTTTCTATAGAACTTTCGAGCATCGTCTGACCAGTCAACCACGCAGTCGAGATTGCCATACCATTTTCGGAAGCTGCCACCTTTCGAATAGAGAAGCCACTTTCTACCACGTCCTGTCAAGCGTCTGCTAACCTCCCACCAAAGCCGAACAAACAACGCATTGTCGGCCGTTTTGTTCTGACCTTCCGTCGTAATGTCCTCGCTCAGCGCGGGATTCTGAAAAGCGTCTCGAATCGATGAGTTCACCCAATACGCAATCGGTGAACCAGGGATCTTCTTGAAGTCGGCGGCGCGGGCCCGGTAGAACCATCCACAATCGGGGTGGTGAATCGCTTCCAACGCTCGGGGGCTTTGGTTCTCTGCACCACGAAAGCTAGATAGCCGTATGTATCCACCTCTAAAGCCCGGGCGAGGGGCATTCTCAAGAGTAAACGTACAGATCGGCACCGTTGCACCAGCGAATCCTGAGTATTCAAGCTGAACCAATGAAGTGATGGTCTTCTTCTCAATCAGGAGATGGCGCAATTTCTCATATGATGAGATAAACATCCACACGAAGGGGGACATGAAACCAAGGAGACCTTTGGGCAATGCCAATTCAAGATTCCTTACGATGAAAGCCGCAAACAGGTCGGATTTTGCGCACTCATAGTTATCTTTGAGGAAAGCACCCAGTTCGTCATTCATGCCACCGCCCATGTACGGCGGGTTGGCGACGACTACGTGATACTTGCGCGCCAGATACGCGAGTTGCTGCAGCACCCCCAGCACGCGCTCGTTGGCCAGCTCATCCAGTAGATTCCCTGCGCCGCCGATGCTGTCTTGCAGCGTCTTGATCTGTTCCATGGTCAGTTGTGGCCGCAGCAGCGAACCGATGTTGGCGATCTGCTCCCACAAGCCCAGGTCGTGGACCAGACCGTCGCGCATGGGCAGGTCGATCAGGTTCGTGCTCAGCGCCTTGAACCACGCTGTCTCGCGCAGCTCCGCCTCGGTCACCGTTGCGGGCGCATAGGCGCAGATGTGTGGGGTCACTCCCCGGCGCAGGAAGCGGCGGTCGCGGGCGCGCGCCTTCATGACCACTGCACACGCGGCCAGCGCGGCGCTGCGGGGATCGATCTCCATGCCGAACAGATTCTTCTCCAGGATCAGCCGCGGGATGTCGGGCGGGTTGTAGCCCTCCTCCTCATAGATGAGGTACAGCAGATCGAACGCGTACGTCAGTATGTGGCCGGAACCGCACGCGGTGTCGGCCACGGTCAGATCTTCGGGCGAGCCGACGCGCAGGAAATCACTCTCCGGCTCCTCGGGCTTGATGTAGTACGGCATTTTTTCTGCCAACCGGGATCCCGGCCGATTCAGCAGCCACAGCCGGCCCAGCGAGTTCTCAACCAGGTAACGCACGATCCAGTGGGGCGTGTAGAGCGAGGTCTTGGCGGGCAGCTCGTCGGGGGCCACCTTGCCGCCTTTCTTGACCTTGGCGTCGACCTCTTCTTTCTTCTCCGCGATGTAGAACTGGTACAGCCAGCCGATGACCTCGACGTCCCGGCACGCCTCGACAGTCAACGCCTCTCGTGCGGCAGCGAACACCGAGTTGGGCGAGAGCAGGTCCGCGGGCATCAGCAGCTCTGTGACGTCCCCGATCGGCTCGAACATGAAGGGCATGCTCTCGTGGTAGGCGTTGCACGCGGCGACCAGGAGCAGCCGGTACGCCTCGCCCTGCGCATCGCCCGAGCGCATACGGCCGGCCAGCAGGTCACTCACTATCTTGCGGTCCAGCGTACGCGACAACTCGTCATCGAAGGCCCCCGCCTTGGCCTCCTGCAGGATCTCGGGAAGGGTGAAGCCGTCCGCCGGCGAGACCACGCGCAGCGGGGTGTAGCCGTTGGCGTCCATATAGCGCAGCGCGCTGAAGCGATTGAACCAGGTATACGCCACCCGTTCGATCACGGCCGCGCGCGGGACCGTACGCAGCTCGTGCTTCAGGTTGCCGATCGCTACCGCATAGCCTCGCAGCTCTGCGCTGTCGGTGCCCAGCACCGCGTCCAGCCGCGCCCCCACCTGTTCGTGCAGTTGGCGGCGCGCCGCGCGCGCAAACCGCTCCAGTGCTTTGGTATCCATGTACTGCCTCAGATCCTCACGCGCTTGCCCGCCTTGATGATGTCCAGCAGCGCCCGGCGCAGCGCGCTGAGGTACGCCTCGACGTCGGCCTCGTCGGCCAGCCAGGGCCTGGCGAATGGCACCTGCACCGCGCTCTGGGCCACGTATTCCACGGCCGGGGCGGCCACACGTGGCTCGTCAGCCTCACTGCCGGGCGATACGACGACGACCGGGACCGTGGGCTTGTCGACCGGCTCTGCCGGCCGAACGGCTGCGCGTTGCCGGGCTACCGCCCATTCGGTCAGCTTCTCCAGCGCTTCCATGTGAGCCGTCTCATCGAAGCGGCGGAGCGTGTCGCGGATGACGGCCACGAGCGTCTGCCGGTCAATTTGCCGGCGCACCGCGTCGAAATGCGACTTCAGTTCGTGCCGCTGGTCCACGTCCAGGTCACCGTATTCCGAGCTGCCTTCGATCCTGGCCCACCACTGGTCCAGCGTGGCATGGGCTGCCGTGCGCTCCTCGGCCACGCGCGCGTTCACCTTCGCCCGCAGCGCGTCCAGTAGGGCCTTGGCCTGGGTCATCCGGTTGCCGCTGCAGCAGGCGGGATCGTCCAGGACGGCGCGGAGACCGGCTGCCTCGTCGCCGCCAACGTAGGCAAGATTCGCATCCTGCGCGTCCAGATAGCTGCGTGCCTCGTCGTAAATCTGCCGCTGGTTGCCGGCCATGAAGCGGCGGATCGGGTCGATTACGCGCTCCTTGAGGTCGAGCAGCGTTTCGCTCTCGCGCGGCAAGTCCAACAGATAGAAGTCTGTCTTCCTACCGATGACCTTGCCAATCGCCTCGATCGGCTGGCGTAGCGCGGCGAGGAAGGGATACTTCGCCGTGCTCTCCTGCAGCCGCTTCAGATCATCCTCCAGCGCGATGAACCCGGCGTTGGTCTCGCGCGCCAACGGCCTGGCCTCGGTCGCAGCCGAAGGGCCATCGAAGAACTCCGCGTAAAACTCCTTGAGCCGCCGCACCTGACCGGCTGTGTACTCCACGAGCGGTTCCAGTACGACGTTGGCATAGCGCTGCGTGGCCGCCAGGCTGCGCAACAGCGCATCCCCCTCCAGCAGGTTGGAGTCCTGCCGGGCCTCGATCTTGCCGCGGGCGATCAGCTTCGCCAACATGCAGGGCGCGGCCCACACGCCCCAGCCGTACGGTTTGCGCTCGAATTTCCCGGCGAGCGCCTGGATTGTAGTGCGCTGTCCGCCGTTGTAGTTGGCCTGGACGAAGGAGAGCACCTCGCTCTCCGCCTCGCTAAGGGCGTCCGCGCCCCAGGCGTCTCCGCCCCAGGCCTCAATCTCGCCGCCCAGTTGCGGCGGCGGCGCCTGCAGACAGCCGCGCAGGCTCTCCTCGCTGTAGCTGATGCCACGCAGCATGCCCACGTTATAGTAGACGCGGCTGACGAGTTCCTGGACGCCGCGGATAAGCAGCGTGCGCGCATCCGTGCTCGAGAGATCCAAGGGGTCGCCCGAAATAATGAGCGTGGCCTGAAGCAGGAGGTCTGAAACCAGCCCCGATAAAACTTTGCCCCTGTCGTTGTTCTGCATCTGTCGCTCGGTAAGGATGCGCTTGACCGTGGCGTCCTGGGTCGTGCCCAGGTTCTGGCGCACGTACTTGTCCGTACGCTTGTACATCAAGAGATCCTGCATGAGCCGTGGGCTCGCCGGCAGCACGACCCGCAGCTCGTCGCGCCCCATTGACTGCATCTGCAAGATAGGCAGGTTGCCCGCGTGCTCGTGGAAGGGGCTGAACACCCGGATCGCGACCTCAGCCTCATGGCCGTAGCTCGCGTTGTCGAGCTTGCGCGCAAACGCGTAATCGCGGCCGTTCTCGTCGCGAATCTTGCGCTCTCCTTTGAGGATCACGTCGAAGACGATCCTGGCCAGCTCGTCCGTGACCGCGGCCGTTTCCACTTCGGTATTCTTGATCTCCTGCTCGACATCCTTCTCCTGGTCGGTCAGGTACTCGTACTGGTCACCGCTGCGCAGGACGTAGGATCCCTGCTCCAGGAGATCGAGCGCTTCTTGCAGCGCTGCGCCCCGCGCGGCCAGGTCCGCGTCGAAGCGGTCGGTCATCAGCACGAGCAGGTTATGGGGCGTCGCCTTGAACTCGCGTACGTACTTCAAGAGGAAGAGCGCTTTGAGCAGTTGGGCTGCCAGGGGATGGTCGAGCTGCCGTTCGGCCGCGCCGATCTGCGTCTGGATATTGGCCTTGAGGGTGGTCCGAATGCCATCGAACAGCAGGTCGAAAGTGGACAGGCAGCCGACTTCCTCGCCGGCCAGCCGCATCGCCGCGCGCTGGAAGACCTCCAGCAGCGAACGCTCGCCCACCGAGCGATGCTTGCCCTCGAACGCGTTGTGCTCTGAAAGCTGGATCATCGCGGACTGGAACAGCTCGACCTGGTAGGGCACGAACGGGTACAGCTTGACGAAGTGCTCGTGGTCGCGGTACTTGTTGTAGGATCGTGTGCCCTCGCCGAAACCGAAATAGGTGCGAAAATTGTTGTGCTGCTCGGTGTAGAGCCGGCCCAGCGCCGAAATGCCCGCGTCGTTCTTCTTCAACAAGCGGTCCTGGATGACCTCGTCGACGTTCGTGCTGGTGAGCTTCATGCGCGTGCGGAAGCGGGCCATGATCTTGGAGAAGTCGGTGCCCTGCTGCTTGCTCATCTCCCCGACGATGTCGTCCAGCCCGTCCTGGGAGGTAACAACGAGCCAGGCACGGCCGCGGCACTTCGTGGCCAGGCTCTCGGCGATAGTCTGGAGGTTGAGCGTCAGGTTCGGGTGGTCCGCGATGTACAGACCCACCTCATCCACGAAGAAGTTCAGCCGGAACTCTGGCCCCTGGCTTGCCAGGTACGCGGCCACCTGTTCGGCGAAGTCCTCGATCGACATGCGATAGCTGGCGCGGTAGCGCTCGAGGATGTCGACCGCAGCGTCGCGCGGCTCGCCCGTGACCTGGCTGTAGGCGGTCGCGATGTGCTGCCGTTCGAGCAGCGCCTGCTCGCGGCCGCGCGCCCACTCGCGGCCGGCGATCGCGGCGTACGCCTGCTTGAACGTCCCATACTGCCCACGGCTGTCCAGGTCACGCTCGAACTGCGCGATGGGGCCCTGCTTGCCGTAATAGCCGCACATCTCATCGAAAACCTGCACGAACACGGAGAGCAGCGCGTCGACCTGGGCCTTGCTGATCAGGACGGCCTTCTGGTCGATGTTGAAGAGGATGCTTTTCGAGGGGACGGCGACGGCTCGCCGGATCTCGGCTGCGAGGATCTCATTATCCTTGCACTTGGGCAGGAAAAGGTCCAGGCTGCTGTGGCCGTCGATGAGGCGGTTCTCCAGTAGGAGCGCCAGCATCTTGAGCAGGTGCGACTTCCCCGAGCCGAAGAAGCCGGAAATCCACGCGCCGTTCGCGCCCTGGTAGTCGTTGTACGCCTCCAGGAAATCGCCCAGTCGCCGTTCGACCTCGCGCGTGACGACGAACTCATCGACCTCCGTCTTAAGGGTGGCCTGATCGTCGGCTTTGATAACACCCTCAATGTACCGGTTGACGGGCTGTGCAAAGATAGCGGATAACCGCATGACGTTGCTCCTCGGTTAATGGCAGGAGGGACCAGTGGGGGCGAGGAACCTCGCTCCTAAACGCCCCTACGCGTCGATCGTGTAGATGTTGAACGCCCGGTAGTATTTGTCGTCAGGCAGGCGGCCGAACAGGCAGAGTGACGCGCCCGCTTCCAGTGACTGCTCGTACTTGCCGGGGAAGAACAGCACGGTCGGAAAGGCCTTGGCCGCGCTTTGCAGGTTATTCAGCACGTTGTGCGACCGAATGTAGGGGAAGACCTCGCCCACGCCGGTCAGGAAGAGCACGTCGCAAGCCTCGCGGGCCACCCGCTCGGCGATCGCTGGAACGATGTGGTGTTCGGGGTCGAGGACGCCCTGCAGCAGTTCGAGCAACTCTGCCTTGCTGACCGACGGCTCGGTTTCCAAGACCTGTTCCCAGATCCCGCGCTCTCGAAGAAGCTCGAGCGCCAGGTCGTAGAGGTCGATCTCGACGACATGGACACCTTGCATCCGCAGTCGTCGCGCCAGTTGCTCGACCAGCTTCTGCATCTCCACCGCCTCGTGCGGGGCATAAGGGCAGATGAAGAACGGCACCTCGTTGCCCAGGCTCTCCAGCTTCAGGAAGCGCTCGCTGCCGATAACGCGCAGCAGATGTTCAAAGCGAGTGGGAAAATCTGCGACGGTCAGATCGAGGCTCATCGGCTCCACTCCTTCAACTGCGCATCGGAGATGGGGAAGATGGCCAGATGAGCCGGGTCGTCCGCGCCAATCACCTGGATCACCGTGGGCGAAAGCAGCGCGGGCTGGATCAGGTCCCCAGCCGAGAGGATGTCGGCCTCCCGCAGCATAGCAAACAGGTTGCTTCGCAGCTTCGTGCGGGTTGACGGCTCGATCCGGTCGACCTCAGCATGCCACTCGGCCTGGCGGTTGAAGAAGAGGTCGAAATCGTCGTAGGAAAGGTGCAGATCCAGCCGCACGAACTTCTCGCGCACCACCTCGACGGCAAAATCGTGGATAAAACGGTAACGCTTGCAGATCGCCAGCCACAGCAGTGCGGTTTGCTCTCTGCGGTCGCTGTCACGCAGGAGCTGCAGCTGAGCGGGCGCAAGGGTCTCGAGGCGCTGGGCGGCCTCGCGGGCCAGGCGTTTAGCCGCGCTCGTCGTGCGGATTTGCAGCTCGTTATCGACGAGAGCGGCCGCGCGAGCCGCGGCCCAGTCCCCGATCTCGGCATATAATCGAGCGACAGTGATGCTCTCGCGGTACAGGAGTGCCCCTGCGGTGAATGACATCATATACGCTGTGCCCTGCATAGCCACCCTCTGCGGCTCAGTCACCCACGTATTCAGAGCCGTCATTGGGCATCCCCACCGTTGCCCATCTGCTTCTCTAGTGCCTGGCGTACGAGGCCCATCACGTAAGGCAGCTCCTCCATCGACGCCAGCCCCACTTCAACATCCCCGTTTCCCCACCGCCCAAGGCCTGACACGTCCTTACAAATGCGTTTGGGATCGCTGATTTCGTGAAATGCCAGGTTCAGAGACAATCGCAGGCGCTTCGCCTGTGGCACCACGTCCACAAAGTTCGTCTCTGCCTTAAACGCCACGTACAACTTTAGAAACTCCTCGGACACGTTCGGATCCAGGGCCAACACCTGCCTGCGAAACGCCTCGAACACCTCCCGCATAGGGCTGTTGAGAAGATGCGGGTGGTCACTGATGGTGTAGTCGGCTGTAGGAGCTTTGGGTTTATAGGCTGCCAACACATCCGCCGCCAGCACGGGCGCGCGCCACACCTTCAACGCCACGCCGGCCATCCTTTCGGCGCGCGCCTTGATCGCCTCTTCGTTCCATTCCGCAAGCTGGCCGAGGCCCGCATTCAACTTCAGAGGACTCTCCTTGAACCCACCCTTCATGTCTCGCTTTTCGGCGAAAGGTCGATCGCTATACTCAGAGTTGTAGCCCGTTAGCGTGAGATTGCCCAAAGTGTGCAGCCAAGTCTCCTGCACTCGCTTCCATTCCGAACCCAGGGCCGACTTCCAGGCGACGGACAGGTTCTCGTTCTGAGGCAGGATGTGCTCGATGGTGTATTCATCAACTACCACACGCTCCTTCCGGCCATGGTTCTCCAGCCGCCGCAACCAATAACTGCGCCGCGGGAAGTTATAGAGGTCGCGCGTCTGCAAATCGCGTCGGAACTCGTCGTCGCTTGGGAAGCGGCGGTAGGATGGCAGCCCCAGCAGGTGGGCCTGGATGCTTTCCAGGTAACGATCCGTCTTGAGCGCCTTAGTAAAGGTCGCGAACGTCTTGTTCATTGAATTAGTAGGAATAGCACAGATCGCACGCCGGAAAACATAAGACTCCACCAGTCGAACGGCTGTGACAAAGTCCGCTCGCGGCAGTACGTCGGTAGCATAATCGTGGTACAACTCGAGTAGTAGGGGAAAGGCAACATCCACCTTCAGTTCGCGCAGATCCTGGAAGGCCAGCTTCAGTTCCGCGTTGCGTTCCTCCCCGAGCGCCATCGCGCAGAAGTAGCGCGCATAGGTTCGGATATCTGCTACCAGAGCTTCCACCCCAGCCTTGGCAACTTCGGGCAGCCGGGCATAGGCCTTAAACGCCTCATACACCTCACGGACGTTGGGAATGTCGCCGGTCTTCACGGTCAGGTAATGACGCATGAAGCTGTCGAAGTGAGTGCCGTACGCTTCCTGCCCGAAGTCCACCTCCATCGGCCGCCAATATTGCTCGTAGAGTTTGCTTTGCAGTCCTGGTTCCAGTCCCATCAAGATGAAGTTGCGGATCAGATCGGCCTGCGTTAGTTCTCGGCCGGTGGAGTTCATGCTCTCAAAAATCAGTTGCGGATTGTCCTGGTCGCGGTTGAGCGAGATGTCGACCACCACCAGCTTGGCCAGCCCCTTGCACACTGCCATTAAGTCGCCCTTGCAGGCCGCGACCCATGACTCGAACAGTGCAAAGTTATCGGTAATCCGTAATGACCGCTCTTTTGGTTGCTTGCCATTGCCGGCGATCGCGGTGAGCGAAGCCCTATCTGTCTGCGACAGGATCAGCTTATAGCGTCGTTCGCCTTCTTCCTCTGGATTCAGCAGATAGTAGTTGCGCAGCTTGCGCGGGGAAAAGCCGTCCACCGGCTCGCGGTGTTTCTCGTCCAGCTTGTCGAGGGCCTGTGCCAGGGCTGCGATCAACAAAGTCACCGTGGTCAATCGTTGCTGCCCATCGATTACCAGCAACGGCGACTGGCTGGTCACCTGGTACAACCCTTTTTCGATGTACACAATGGAGCCAACGAAGTGAGCGGATACGGCGTCGTTGCTGCCGGTGCGGATGATATCGTCCCACAACTGCCGGCATTCACGCTCGGTCCAAGAGTATGTGCGCTGGTAGATCGGAATCACGAACTGGGGCGACTTCTTGAGAAATTCGAGGAACTTGGCTTCGGTTGCTTTCACACGGCATCTCCCAAGCATGAACTTGCGGTCAGCGTAGCGATCTCCGCCCCCCAACCAAATCAAAAACGGCGAGCCCTCGGAAAATGGTTGCAGCCTCGCTTGACGTCCCGAATCACCACGCTATTCTGTGCTCGCAGAGCATTCCATTTCGAAGGTTGCTGCCCCGTTCTTGAGGCTGGCCGAAGACGAATTGCAGATCGGGTCAGGTGTTGCCTGCCTCGGTCGCTGGTATGTGGAGCATCGGCTGATAAACGCGAAAAGGCCGCCCCAAATGGATTGACCGGGGCGGCCCATGCTGCTATACTTCCTTTTGCCAGGGCGGCCCCGCCTTGGCCGTGCCTCGGGCTCTGATCCAGCCGCGAGGCATTGCTATTCAATTGCTGCACATTCTACCACGTTTTGTGTCATGTGACTACGGTCGCTACGT
>Ga0209540_10002677_pt1 | contig 12512 bp, 10 predicted proteins | sample BarGraIncu01121A_FD_184501 | JGI IMG/M metagenome (GOLD analysis project Ga0209540, IMG submission 184501) | Arctic peat soil microbial communities from Barrow, Alaska - Barrow Graham LP Incubations 011-21A (SPAdes) (version 2) | ecosystem: Environmental > Terrestrial > Soil > Wetlands > Peat... | reverse complement strand
TAAATGGCTTTTCCAGAATTCTATCCTAATTGATCATGATCTGAGTATGTGATATCGCTGGATCTTTTTAATTCTTCAGTAGTAACTTTATGACCACTAAAAACAGCCAAAAAATAGCCCGAAATAACGATTTTTCTATATCTATATATTGAACATGTTTGTTATCATTTGCCCGAGAAAATAGCTTACTATAATCACAATGGCAGCGACACCAATATGTTGGAGAATGGCAAGGTAAGGATTCAACTTCTGATTAATTGCTATTTGATAGCTCAATATTGAAAGAAGCGACAACCCAATAATCACCGAAGATAATATTGCATATTGCAACGGCAAGAATAGTATCAATAAAATAAAGACTAGCGTGACAGCAAGTCGTGTTAAAAAATTACTGAGCGTATTAATTAAAGATTTATTGGACAAACTTTGCGATTCCCGATATATGTGAATACCAAATGAATCGGATATATTATCTGCAATTGCCAGCACCAGCAATGTGCTTATAATGATTATTTTTGGATTGTGTGCTGTGCCCAAACCAATAATCAGGGCTAAACTAGTTGTGATTGCTGATGTAACTCCGAAGCTGAACCCGCTGAGATCTTTGGTTGTTATATTAAACTCTCCATAATTAATACTCTCTCAAATTTTAAATATTGTCTATCTATATCTTCGATCGATATAAATATGGCTAAAAGTGATGTACAACCCTACTTTGACAGTTAAAAAAACCTATTCAACGTGAATGTCTAACTATTTTGGCGAGAAAACCAATCTGACAGTTACAAAAAATTAGCTCTATTTCTTAACTTTTTGCTATGTTATTCCTGGATTTTGATGCAAAATCAGCCTATTTATTGGGTCAAAATTAGCATAAATGTACATTTTTGGCTTGTTAATTCTGAAATTCACGGTAACTGTCAAATTCATCAAGCTGTTTATTATGAATTTTGTCGAAGTGGTTTTCAATTCCTTGATCTTCGCTACGATTTATCCATCCACTGCCCTTACTTATGCTGAGATTTTCGGTCAGCTTGTAACTAAAGAGAGCTTGTATAAGAGAGTTTATGTCTATACCTTTCTTTTTGTGTTTATCAAAAACTCCTGAAAAGTCTAATTTTTCGTATTTGTTTTTTACAGCAAGAATGGTTCCAATAGGAAAACATATATTCTCATTTGGTATTATTTCATCTGTCCTTAGTTTCGTTTGGTATCTCATTAATAACAAACATGCTGAGGACAATCTTATTATTTATCTTTCAAAGTCAGGGACCTTTGTTTGACATTAACTGCATTGATTCTATTTTAACAAGTTTGTAAAGAATAATGGTTTAATGCTCTCATTCATATCGCCATCGCTTTCGCTTTTTTCTTGACTTTTGCCGCCATAATGCATTTATTTAGAATGAGGATATTTTCTTGGGAAAGGACAGTCGAAAACCGACCAGAAAATATATATATATTCAATACTTTTTACGGATGATTTTTACCTTTTGAAAAAAGAATTAGCTCAAAGAATGCCTGAAAGATAGAGAAAACAGAAAAGTAAAAGGAGAACCAAATGTCAAGCGAAGACGATAAAATGAAACTCCATTATATGCAGTTAATTACAACCGAAACCGATGGATTGACTGTGAAAACCGTTCACTCCGAGGTACGAGGAGAATCTATGGAGCAGTGTTTCGAATATACTAAAAAATTGCATAATGGTGAAGTAAAATCAAAGAATCACTGAACACTTACCTATTTCAGTCCCTCCATGGGTTTATTTTAATATTTTCTTTTATTTATTGATGGAAAAGGTTATTTCAATCCTCGGTAGTTACCAATTGGCCAAAATAGTCTCAATGTTTTTGATAATAAAAATTTAATCTCTCACAGGGCTAAACTGTGCAAAATGGTCATTCGATTGCCCTGAATATTATTAATATTATTTCGGTTAAGCTTAATGTCCAGAGACCAGTTGGGGTAAAAAAGACGTTTACAATATCATGGCTATCAATAAATCACGTTAGAAGATTGTGGAATTTTAATCCATGTGTCGTTATTAGAATGAATTTACCCCAAGATGTCAGTGGGCATTAACGTTAATGTTCGAAAGGCGAATCAGGTACAGGTGTAGGTTTCGGTTCGGGAATCGGTTCAGGGATAGGTTTAGGATTGGGCGGTGGTTGTTGATACTTTTTCGGTTCAATGCTTGCTTTGTTGCTGAAGTTGCTAATATAGTCACTCTCCACATTTTCTTAAATCTTTCAATTGAAATAACATGTATTTAAGTCCTTTTCTTTGCATTGCATCGCATTCATATAACTATAGAATAAGTATGCAGTGATGTGGTCAGTATCTCCGAAAAACTTGTAATAATATTTAGAATGTAGGCAAACCTAACATTCTTTTCATAAATTCTCAGGAGTTAATATTTCATCGACCAAAAAATTTATATGTTAGGATATTACACAGGATCCCCCAATAGAATAGCTGAAGGATTGTTACTTTTATTTCGAGAGAAATTGGGCATAAGTGAACACTTTTCCTACAAGACAATAGAACGGGGTTATGATCGAGAAAAAGTGAATAAGATTCTGGACGAAGTCGTTGCTGTAACCAACGAATGTGTTGAAAATGAAGAAAAAACCTGTTCATTTGATGGAACCGGTCATAGTGCTTCGAACAAAGAAAACTATGCTGATAAACGACAAAAGCAAAATTCAAAAAAGAATCAGAAGAAATCCCAGCCTTCAAATAATGATCAAAGTCATGATAGTTTTCCAATAACAAATTTAACTTCGAATAAGGGATTTTCATATTGTGTAATGGGTATCGGGGTTAAGTATAAGCTAATTTCAGGAATGTCTGTTTGTCCTGACCACTCTATTGGAGAAACAACTATGTTTCCGGATGCTTATTTCCAGACACTTCGAAGTTATCCTAATCTGGAAAACGTCCTTGGAGATGGAATCTATGCAAGTCGTTGGATTACAGATCTCGTGTCAAAAACACACACCTTACTCCGTACTTTCTTCCAAAAAGTAATGTAACCTTTCAAAGCAAAGGATTTTCGGGATGGTATGATATGCTATACTCTCTATGGGATGATCCCCAAAAATGGTTAGATCAATATCATATGCGTTCGATATCGGAAACTGTAAATTCGATGATAAAGTGTCGGTTTGGGGCAACTCTAAGGAAAAAAACTTGATCCCAGAAAAGCAACCGAAACTAAGTTGAAAAATGTTGCTCATGATATCAGAAGGATTGGCTACATCGAGATTTTTAACGATATAAAACCTAAATGGCCACGAAAGGAGTGTAGTTGAATATTGTCCCAAAGCCTGGGAGAGGGAAAGCTATACATATAATGACTAATAATTAATTTATAGTGAGGGTTTTGAAGTATGAGGGATTTAGTTGTATTGTATTGGCCTTCGACACCGAGACTGGTGCCGGGCAGATGAGAAATGACCTGTTGGCAAAAAGGCGCCAACACCAACAACCTTACAGCGCGGTATTCAGCGATAATCCAGGACATAGTACTTTGTCTGACTTCATTAATGACATAATTTATATTTTTTATTTTTTCCAAAGGTTGAGCGGGGGACTCCTCAGCCGGAATTTTAACAAAAAATATGCAAAGAAATAAAATATAAATGAGGTAAAAATATGAAAGATAAAATTAGAAGAGGTATAGATACGTTAGATAAATATACTTGGCAAATGAAATTTGCAAGTCTGGGGCTACTAATCTTAACGTTAGTGGCTCTTGGAACAATTTCCGCAGCATCGGCAGCAACAGGGACCCATCCAGATGTTAGTTATATGCAACCACCAGCGGATGCAGCAGGAGAAGCAGTGTGTGTATCATGTCATACAACGAGTAATGCACAACTATCGGATGGTTCAGGACCAGTGACATGTTCATCATGTCATGCAGACCCATTTCCAGCAGTAACTCCAACACCTGAGCCAACAGCAACTCCAACACCTGAGCCAACGGCAACTCCAACACCTGAGCCAACAGCAACTCCAACACCTGAGCCAACGGCAACTCCAACACCTGAGCCAACAGCAACTCCAACACCTGAGCCAACAGCAACTCCAACTCCAACTCCAACACCAACAACGATGGGACCACAACTTGTCCTCACATTGACCCCAGGGGCAAAAGCGGCAAACTTCTCAAGTGCAGTGCTGCTTGACAACACAAGTACAATCGTTGAATCGGCATCATCAATATCCGGAGATGGATTGACAGCGACCTTCAACCTGAGCGGTATAACGCCTGGGTTCAACTCCATTGAAGTGAACGGTCTAACAGGCGACCGCCTGCCAACGTATATCGACAACAATACAATTACCCAAAACCAGTCTGTGACAGGGAGTCTCACAGGTATCGTCATAGGCGATGCTTCAAACCCGACGAAGTACAGGATCAAAGCAAGGTCGGGCGGAAGACACCCGGTTGTGAATTTTGCAACAGGTCAGAATGAATCAAAGATGCCCTTCATAATAGTTTACAACACCAGTGTCCAGAAGATCGAGATACGCGTGGTAAACACATCGGAACTATTGACCAGTTTCACTCCGACTGCAGATTCCAATACTATGCACCTGGGATTAGGAGGAACTTCATTCCAGAATTGGCAGTTTGGATCGAACAACCATGGCATTGTCTACAATAACACCGATAGCAAGTGCATTGGATGCCATACTACCATGAACACCAAACCAGCTAACTACACGGACGTAGGCACTGGTTTTGCAGGCGCTGGTAGTGGATGGTGCTTCAAGTGCCACTATGGTGGTACCAATGGCGGCGATTCCAACGGGTTTGTAAATCCAATTCAACCAATAGAAGATATTATTGCTCCTGTGACAACTATAAGTGGTGTTACTGAGAACGGTTCGTATAATAATAGTTTGAACGTTACGTTAAATGCCATAGATAATCCAGGAGGATCCGGAGTCAACGAAACATTTTATATGGTTAACGGTGGTCCGACCACAACATATTCAGAGCCATTCGTTGTTGATACTGTCGGTCCGGATAATGTAACATATTGGTCAACAGACAACGCCGGAAATGTCGAACTCCAGAATAGGGTAAACTTTACTATTGTATCAGTAGGAGATATTATTGCTCCTGTGACAATGATAAGTGGTGTTACTGAGAACGGTTCGTATAATAATAGTGTGAATGTTACGTTAAACGCCACAGATAATCCAGAAGGATCGGGAGTCAACGAAACATTTTATATGGTTAACGGTGGTCCGACCACAACATATTCAGAGCCATTCGTTGTTGATACTGTCGGTCCGGATAATGTAACATATTGGTCAACAGACAACGCCGGAAATGTCGAACTCCAGAATAGGGTAAACTTTACTATTGTGAAAGTACCACAGGTAAATGCCACACGTAAAATAAAAAGTAAATCCATTTTACCAGGGGAATCAACAAATATTACTGTCAGCATCTCCGCATATGCAAATGCGTTAGCTCTTCATGAAATTCCTCCAGAGGGATGGATTGTAACAAGAGGAACTGATAATGCAGATGCTTTCAAGAACAGTACAAATGAATGGGCATGGATAAACATGGAAACCGATAAGACCGTCACCTATACATTGACAGCACCCGTGAACATTTCTTTTGGGACTTATCAGATCAATGGAACAATAATGGATGCAAATGGAATACTGACAAATGTAGAAGGAGATAATATTGTTAAAATAGATATTCTGGATTTCTACAGAAGACTCGGTAACGATCCTGGTGTAGTTGAGACAACAGATCTATTGAGGGCTTTTGATGACTTCAGAAATAACATAGTTCCTCAAGGATTTGATCGACCATTGAGTGCAGGGGAGGTAGATGAACTGATTAACGAATGGACAAATTCTTAAGAAAAAAATATCAGAGTGAAACAAAAGGAGATAAAATGAATTAAAACTCTCATGATATTGTTGTTTAACTGTTGCATTAACAACATTGTTATCTCAACAATATCGTGAAAATTTTTAGGTTGACCAGGAGAACAGAACATGAAAAGTAATATTAAAAAGAAATCGGGATATATAATCTATATATGTCTAATATTATTGATATTTATGTCTATGCCGTTAGGGCAGGCATCAGTATCTGCTGAAAGGACTATTGAGAAAAACGTATTGACAGCTGGTAGTGGAACAAATGTAACTGTTATCATACAGAATGATAACACTAGACCGCTGGTTCTGCTGAAAGAGTCAATACCACCTGGCTGGAGTCTAACAAAAATTTCTGATGATGCAAGTAGTTTCAAGGCCGGTGAATGGGTATGGTCGCCAACATTAGGAAATAATACAGACAAAATTGTGAAATATAGTATAAATGTCCCTTCTGGCACAATCCCGGGAACTTATATTATTAATGGTAATGTCACAGCAGGTACAAATACAACAACAAAAGTCACAGGAGATCTCACAATAGGAGTTACCAGTGATAGCAGTGGAAGTAGCGGTAATCCGACAATAACACCGACACCTAATGTTACAGGTACGCCGATGGTAACTGCTACAGCCCAACCAACAGTAACAATGGCAAATCAACCAATTGCTACACCTGTAGAAACAATACAAGAAACATCGGTAGCCACACCGAACAAATCATCGGGATTTGGCATAATGATTTCAATTGGAATAATTGCGACAATATATATACTGAGAAGAAAATAGGAAGTCTGTTCCTATTTTTATTTTTTCTAAAGTAGAGTAAAAGAGAGGCCTTCCAATGTCATAGAGAATTGGAATTCTGCAAATGCATTCATTTACTCTGGGAAAGGTGGAGAATTTGGAGACTGTTTATTTTATCGTTATACATGGTTTCATCCATAGCTGGTAATACTATTTTGCTCTTTATCAGTTTTTCATGCACTTAGACAAATATGAAAAGCTTCTTAAACCACAAATGAACATAAACATATGTAGAGGAGGTTAATATTTTGGAAGTAATTAATCATGAAAGGATTGACGCTGATGACAGGAATCTCTGTAAGCTGGCCATAAGTGAACTCGGAGCCATATATTCAGAGCTTGGCCTGTCCGGGGAAGAAATGGATATACTGGACATGCCAAGGCGCTCTTTTATTGTACATTTCCCGGTGAGAATGGACTCGGGGAAGATAAAAATGTTCATTGGATACAGAGTACATTATAACGATGCCCGCGGGCCGGCTAAAGGAGGCATCAGGTTCCATCCGGATCTGACACTTGACCATGTAAAAGACCTCTCTTTTTTGATGGCGCTAAAATGCGCAGTGGTGAATATACCCTTCGGGGGGTCAAAAGGGGGCGTTGTTGTGAATCCCAAGGAATTGAGCCGGAATGAGCTTGAACAGGTCACAAGAGGCTATATCCGTGCCATAGCGAACTACATCGGGCCATTTATCGATATTCCCGCTCCTGATGTTTATACCGATGAAAAGATCATGGTCTGGATACTGGATGAATATGAGCGGATAAAAGGAGAACATGTATTTGCAGTAGTGACAGGGAAACCGGTTGAACTGGGTGGGAGCAAAGCAAGGAGTTATTCAACTTCCCTTGGCGGGATATACGTGCTCGAAGAAGCTATGAAAAGAATGGATATAGATAAATTCGAGGTCGGCATCGCAGTACAAGGATTCGGGAATGTGGGAGAAAACGCAGCGCACATCCTTCAGGATAGAGGATATAAAGTGATAGCGGTGAGTGATTCAAAAGGTGGCATAATAAATAAAAGCGGTCTTGATATCAAGGCTGTGATGAACCATAAAACGGGAACAGGAAGCGTTGTTGATTTTGAGGGGAGTAAAAATATCACAAACGAAGAGCTCTTAACCTGCGAATGCGATATCCTGATACCTGCAGCACTGTCAGACCAGCTTAATAAGGACAATGCAAATGATGTTAAAGCAAAAATGGTCCTGGAACTGGCAAATGCCCCGACAACGAAAGAAGCTGACGATATATTTTTTGACAAAAAAATAATGCTCATACCCGATGCCCTGGCAAACGCAGGAGGCGTGGTTGTTAGCTATTTTGAATGGATACAGAACCTTAGTAATGATTACTGGGAGGAGGATAAGGTTCTGGAACGGCTCAAAAAAACCATGATAACTGCCTTCAATGAAGTTCATTCATTGTGCGATGAAAAAGGTTGCAGGATGAGAAAATCGGCATATCAGCTTGCAATAAAAAGAATATTGCATGCAGAGAGATTGCGCGGAAATCTATAATCATTGTCAAGATATTGATGGATTACAGTGGAGCCAAAGGATTGAATGAAAGTTTATAAAGCAGAGGATTGCCAGGGAAAAAGCGTTGCAGTTCTTAAGGAAACATCTTTAAAAACATGAAGAATTTCTAGCCGGAATTGTGGAATCCCTCGTGGGATTATTTACATTTTCTCTCCTGGTAAAGCGGAAAACAGATGATTCAGTTTATTATCCGTTTTATACAGGAATTTAACGAAAATAGGCGGTTCTGTAGAATCAGAAGAATATGTAATTAAAAAAATAGTTTGGCAGATTTGGATAGGATAGGAGTGGTACAAAAAGATTTTTTATCTGCCCAACTATTAATTCGTATAAATGCGAATATACTATTTATCGCTTATGACCATTCCCAAGAAATGATTATGATCTTTTGGCCATAGGTAAAGATTTATTTTCAATCCCAAATGAAATTATCAAAGAGTAATATGGAAATCTCATCATGCTTATTAGTTTCAATATGACATAAATTGTGCCTCTTTCTGTTTTTCGACCATTTTGAAAGCTTATTTTTTTCAATCGGATGAGATCAAAAAGGAAATTGGCGAGAGTATTCAAAATCTTGATGAAATCACATTGAAAGATACGTAAAAACATGGAGAATGCGGGTATAAAAAATATTTTATAATAATTCGTGGGATATTCGCAAGTATTTATTTTCTATAAATACAATATGAAGAATTGAGATATGGATAAATCTATTTGTGTTGAGGAGGCTTGCCTGAATGGAACCAATTATTGAGGTTCGGGATCTCACCAGGGTTTTCATTTCAAGAAGAGCTAAAATAACAGCAGTGGACAGTGTCACTTTTGATATAAACAAAGGGGAGATCTTTGGGATGATAGGACCTAATGGAGCAGGAAAATCAACTATTTTTGCCATCCTCAGCACATTAATAAAACCAACAAGCGGCAGAGTAAAAGTGGCTGGATTTGATGTTGAAAAGGAGGATGAGAGCATCAGACGAATAATAGGGGTTGTTCCCCAGCAATACAGTCTTTATTCAGATTTGACTGCCCGGGAAAACCTGGAACTCATGGGGAATCTGTATGAAGTTCCCAGGAATGTCATGGAAGAAAGAATTGAATACTATCTTAAACTTGTCCATCTTGAATCTCATGCTGATCGCTTCACAGGCCGCTTTTCTGGCGGAATGAAGCAGCGTCTATCTGTGATCAGTGCAGTGATACATGACCCTGAAATAATTTTCTGGGATGAGCCTACTACCGGGCTTGATCCGCAGACAAGGCAGGCGATATGGAAACTTGCCCGGAAATTCAATTCGGAAGGAAAAACTCTTATTTTCACGACGCATTATATGGATGAAGCCGATAAATTGTGTGACAGGGTGGCGATAATGAACACAGGAAAACTTGTGGCTCTGGATACTCCGGAGAACTTGAAGAAAGGGTCAAACAGTGCAAGTCTTGAAGAGGTTTTCATTCATCTGACGGGTGAGGAGATACGAGATTAAAATGGCAATAAAAAGTGAGCTTCGCAAATCCTGGATAATTATGATCAAGGAGTTCAAACAGATATTCAGGAAAAAAGCCCTTCTGATCCCGCTCTTCATGTTCCCAATAATTATGATCATCTTTTTCGGTTATGGAATGGGCGGCACGGTCAAGAACGTAGACATTCTCATTGCCAATGATGACACCGGCACAGCTTCAAGTTCCATAGTCCAGGAAATCGGGACCTTCATCCCCACTTATGGCGAAGTCAAAATGTTCTCGATAACTTATACAAAGGATATTTCGCAATCCGAGGCAGAGCGTAAAATAAATGCCGGGTTGTATAAAGCCATCTTGCTCATCCCCCACGATTACAGCGAACGCATAGCGAAAAATGAAAGCGTGACCCTCACGTTGCTGACCGACTCGTCAGATACTACATCAAGTGGTATAATCATTAGTTTTATGAAGCAGTTTTTTGCCGCAAATGCAGGTTCGCTCATTTTGTTGTCAATTCCTGATATTTATGGCAAACTTTCATACCTTGATTTCCTTACCCCTGCAGTAATCGCCCTGACGGTGTTCTTCGGTACCGTGCAGAGCACGGGTTATGCAATAGCAGGGGAGCGGCAGGACGGAACGATCGTCAGGATCCTTATGACCCCTATTAGCCGGGGAGCTGTGATCCTGGGAAAAACCGTTCATCAGCTTATCTTGCAGCTTATCAGGGCTGTAATCCTGATCCTTGTAGCTATTATTCTTCTGGGTGTCACGATGAACGGAAGCTGGCTCCTCGTGGCTATGGTGCTTATTATTTTTACTTTCAGCGCGGTGGGACTCGGGATCGCCATATCCGCCATATCAGAAGACATGACCTCTTTTCAGCAATTAAGCATGTTATTCACCTTACCCTCCATGTTTACCACAGGTGTTTTTTATCCATTGAGCTCGATTCCGAACTGGATGCAATGGATAGCATACACGATGCCGCTAACTTATGCAAATGATGCAATGCGTACCATCATGGTCAAAGGCCAGGGTTTGTCCTTTATAGCTAACGATTTGATGATACTTCTTGGCTTTGCGATTTTTTATTTCGGTTTAGGCGTTTATCTTTTCAGGAGGGAATTATAAGAATGAAGAAAATAATGAGTATGCTGTTTATTCTAGTCACGATTTTGGGTGTAGCGGGGGCATATAATACCCCGCAGACGTATAACATGCCAAGAAGCTTTGAATTTTCAAAAAATTATTATAATGTTTACGGGAGCCCGGATCTTAAAGCCACAATTATCGGCAGCAACGAATTCGAAAGAGGGCAGACGGTTACTTTGCTTATCGATTTAATGAACAGGGGGGAATTCCTTGGATTTGACGCTGAAAACACTCCTACCCTTGATAATGAAATATATGCTGCCAAGACCGAAATCAAACTTGAGGATAAAATAGTGGATGCTATAGGGATATCTGCATCACTGTCAGCAGACCCTGAAAGCCCGATAGAGGTAAAATCCATAAGCCAGCTGGTTGGTTCCATAAGAAGTGGACAGAATTCGCCATCACCGTTGAAATTCGATCTAAAGATAGATAAATTTGCAAAGGCAGGGGAATATTCCCTGCTCCTAGATCTTGACTATGATCACCAGCAGAACGTCCAGATTATAAATGCAAATGCTACAAGTCAAACCTATGATGCAAACTACTGGTACGGGATGATGAAACAGAACCAGACTTTAAAGATAAAAGTGAAAAAACAGGCGTATTTTGAGATAATACGGACAAATGGCAGTCTTGTTGCCGGAAATGAAGGCAAAATAGAGATCACCATCAAGAACACGGGGGAGGAAGAAGCAAGAGATGTAAAGGCTATAATCACACCTTCTGACCCGATAAGTACCACCGATGATAAGGCTTATCTGAATAAAATGGAACCGAGAGACGTGGCAGTCGGTACTTTCACGGTCAATGCGGATAGTAAAGCTGTGAACAAAACATATTCTATTGATACTGTCCTTCGATACCAGACGCCGGAAGGGGATATCAAATATTCTGATGTGTTGCAGGCTCCGGTTGTTGTTAGAGAGGTTGGGTTATATGAGAGATTATTCGGATGGCTTTTCTGAATAATGAAATGTTATAGCCTTCAAAAGAGTATTGATTAATATAAATCTTAAAGGAGGAATAGAAAATTAATAAATCAACGGAATACGACGAAGAAGAAGAAAAAATTGAAGAACTGATAAAGGAAGAGGAACATAAAAGTCACCCAATGCAAGTCCTGATGTGCCCTGAATGCAATTCCAATAATGTTACCTATTATTTAGGAGGAGAACTGGGTTATCAGTATCGATGTAACGATTGCGGATATATTGGCGCATTCGTTCTTGAAAAATAAAACATCTAATCTGGATTTATGCAGAATACTTTCTTTGTTATTTTGCAATGATGGTGATCCGGGGAAGAGGGGATTTTCAAACGCAAGGTCATGTAAATATGCAACTTGAATCGATTTTTTAAAGAACATCGAAACTGCAGGAAATTATAAAAACGGGTTCAAAGGGGCAAGAAAGCTCCCGACTTCAGTCGTGGAGATGATTGCCCCTTTGCATAGATAATAATACTTTCTCCCCGCTAGGATAATGAATATATCAAAGCAAGCCCATATTCGATTTCAATTATACCATGAAGAGTAAAACTCCATCTTTCGTACTGGAACTCCCGCTTAAAACAACACCTGCACAGGAATCCGAAATTCAGGTACGCTTA
>Ga0209540_10002676_pt1 | contig 12514 bp, 6 predicted proteins | sample BarGraIncu01121A_FD_184501 | JGI IMG/M metagenome (GOLD analysis project Ga0209540, IMG submission 184501) | Arctic peat soil microbial communities from Barrow, Alaska - Barrow Graham LP Incubations 011-21A (SPAdes) (version 2) | ecosystem: Environmental > Terrestrial > Soil > Wetlands > Peat... | reverse complement strand
GCCTCCCGTAGGAGTCTGGTCCGTGTCTCAGTACCAGTGTGGGGGATCACCCTCTCAGGTCCCCTAAACATCGTAGCCTTGGTAGGCCGTTACCCTACCAACTAGCTAATGTTGCGCATGCCCATCTCGTACCGCCGAAACTTTAAATATTAAAAGATGCCTTTCAATATTGTCATGGGGTATTAATCCGAATTTCTCCGGGCTATCTCCCAGTATAAGGTAGGTTGCATACGTGTTACTCACCCGTGCGCCGGTCGCCACCAAAGTATTGCTACCTCGTGCTGCCCCTCGACTTGCATGTGTTAAGCCTCCCGCTAGCGTTCATCCTGAGCCAGGATCAAACTCTTCATTGTAAAAATTTATTCTTAAATCTCTTTATGAAGACTCTCCATGTCTCATTCTAAAATACTAACAAGTTTCTTAGACGAGATTGTCAATCTCGCCTGGTTGTTATACTTCATAATTTCAAAGAACTGTTCGCTTTGTTTTACTTTTGGGACGTCAAAGATATAATTTATTCCAATCTTTCCCAAAAAAATCGAGATAATTTTTCCGGCTTTTTCCCCTCTTCCCTTTCCCCTCTTTTCTAAAGCCGGAATCCTATCTCTTCTAACCCCTCAACCAACCTTTTTTTGTATAAAAGCGGGTGCAAATGTATGAGGTTGAAATTTAATATCCAAATTAATTTTTATTTATTTTTAAAATATTTTTTTCGTTTTAAAAATAAACCTTCATTACGTTCTGTTAATGAATAATTTGCTTACAATATTAAAAGAACTTATTTTTTACTCTTCTTCGCTTTGGCTTCCGCTTTCAAGTGGACTGTGTCCACCGTGGCCCAAAGAAGCTTTAGCGATTGGATCTATATCAGATAAAAAGCCCTCCTACTCCGTCAGCCGACGGATTCGGAGGGCGATGGTGGAGCTGGCGGGACAAAAATTGAACTTTTTTGAGATGGATTTATGGAGTCTGATAAATCTAGAACGATAAATTAAAACTGAGATCCTTTTAATCTTTTTAGAGCCTGGTCGTTCTTATTTATTCACAGGTTTGTAGCTCAAGGAGTCTTAAAATGACCTCTCCCTACTTATTGGGATATGGAAATGGGTAGAATCAGTATTTTATTTTATCACAAGACTGACTTAAATCATGGAGAAATTTCAGTCTGATTCTTGTTCTGGGACGCATCGTTATAGTTTTTGGGATAACAGCCAAATTCTTGAAAAAAACATTTACTAAAGTATTTCGGGTCTGAAAAACCTGAACGCCATGCTGTCTCATTGACTGGTATATTTTTTGTGAGAAGAAGTTTTGCGGCATAATTTAATCTTACTTTTTTAATGAAATCAACTGGTTTAAGATTACTAATTTCCCTCAATTTCCTATATAATGAGGACCTTGAAATATTCATTTTTGCTCCAAGGTTATCTAGATTAAAGTCTGCATTTTCAATGTTTTCATAAATAATGTCTACACATTTATTAATAAATTCCTTGTCAGTAAAATCTTTTGTTTTAAATATATCTTTCGCAAACACTGATGGATAAAATGTAGCCTTTAGCTTTTCTCTTGAATCGATAAGATTTTTAATTTGCGATAACAAAAGAAATTCATTAAAAGGTTTTGTAATATATGCATCAGCTCCGATATCGAAACATTTAAGTGTTGTTTCCTGTGAATCAAGAGCTGTAAGAAGAATAACTGGAATATGACATATACTTGGATTCTTTTTTATTTCAATACACATTTGCATTCCGTCCAATATAGGCATCAGAATATCGCTTACTATTATATCCGGGAATTGGGCTTTGGTTTGTATCAATCCTTCTTTTCCATTATAAGCTGTAATAACATTATACGCTTTCCCAATAATATCTGAAATTACCGCAAGAAGATCTGAATTATCTTCGACAACAAGAACGGTTTTTTCTTTATTATGATTTTGAAGAGGTTCTAATTTAACCCCAATCGGTTTAATAGATTTTACATTTTGATCTCTATCAACTATAACGTGGAACTGCGGAATTGTCACAAAAAAAGTAGTTCCTTGATTTTCATAACTATTAACATTTATTTGTCCGTTATGAAGTTGAATAAGTTCTTTACTTAGTGCTAATCCTATTCCCGTACCCTCATTATCAGATATATACATAGAATTACTGACTTTATAAAAACGATTAAACAAGTAGAGTAATTCATTCTCTGGAATTCCAATTCCGGTATCACTAACTTTAATACAAATTTTAGAATTTTCCAGTTTTACAGAAACTGTTATGGTTCCGCATTCATTGGTATATTTAAATGCATTGGATAATAAATTACACATAACTTTCTCAACTACTTCAAGATCGAACTCAGCATAAATTTCCTGAGGTATTTCTGTAACCAGCTTTATATTTTTGAGTACAGCTTGTTGGTGGAATGTTTCAACTATATTTAAAACAAATGATGCAATGTTTGAACTATAAAATTTAAGTTGATACTTATTTTCATCGATTTTTCTGAACTTAAGTATTTCCTCAGATAGTCTTTTAAGTCTTTCAGTGCTTCTCTGGACAATTTCAAGTTTATTAATTACAGCCTCATCACTTATTGAAGCAATCATACTGTTTATTGGATTTGTAATTAATGTCACAACTGATCTGAATTCGTGGGAAATATCAGTAAATAATCGCATTTTGGTTTCTTTTGCCTCTTCTGCAATAATAAGCAGATTCATTGAATCATCTCGTTGCTTTGTAATTATAGTATTCTGCATTTTTATCGTCTGATTCATGGCATCGAGTGCTTTATTCAACCTATTCTTATGTCTAAGTGAAATGAAGATAATTAACACAATAGTGACTAAAAGAATTATAATAATATTAGTAAGTAATAGAAAAGAATTTTGTCGTCTTAAAGAAAAGGACAAAGTATCTAGCTGACTAACCTGATTATCAATTTTTTGTTGCTGGGATCTTATCTGTTCGCCTTGAAGCCATATTGTTCTTGCATTGGTCTTATCTATCCTGTAAGTGCTCAGGATTGTGTTTTTTTCATATGGTTTTCCTGTAAGAATATCGAGAGCAAGTTGGATCGCTTTGTCCCCACCGGTTGGATAAAGTACAGTACCATCAATAGATCCTTCAAGAACCATATTTACTCCTCCTTTAGGAGTATTCAATCCATCAACACCTATAATGTATGACTTAATATTATGTTTTTTGGCAGAGATTGAAGTAGCATAAGCCATAAAATCATTATGTGCAAAAACGAGATTAAAGTCACTAAAAGCGTAGAACAAGCTATCGGTAATTTTCATTGTTTTTTCTTCTAACCATGCTCCTTCAATTATTTTTGTTGTATGAATTTCAGGATATTTATCGATGATTTCATGAAATCCTTTAGATCGTTCAATAGCAGGAGTTGATCCGCCAAGTCCCGTGATCTCAAGAATATTTCCTTTTCCCTTTAATAATTCAATAGCGAAATAACCTGCCTCATTTCCAATAGATAAATTATCTGCTCCTATAAAAGCAGTGTATTTAGAAGAATTGATTTTCCTGTCAATGACAATAACAGGAATACCTTTATCAAATACCTCCTCAACAGCGGAGGTTAACTGTTGAGCTTCATTAGGAGATACAATTAAAAGGTCAATTCCTTGCAGAGCCAGATCATGTATGTCTTTTATCTGTTGATTATTATCATCATGTGCATCTTTAACTATAAAAGTGATATTATAATTCCTGTAAAAACTAATTTCCCGTTGCATCTCTTCTACCATAGTTTTCCTCCATTCATCAATCATGGTGCATTGAGAAAAACCTATTACAATGTTTTTTTCAAATCTTTTATCCTGGTTATATGAACAGCCAATAAGAAAAATCAAACCTATCAAGAAGTATTTTTTCATTGCACATTCGTTCTTTTTATTATTAAATAGTATAATCACTTATTCTCTCAGTAGAATAGAATAAACGCTTCATTCGAAATTTTGTAATAACCTCTTAAACGCACATCAGTATGGTATTAAAAATATCGTAACATAAACCGTGAAGGTAACGGTTTTAATATCATGAAACATAAATCAGAGAGTTAGACGTCAAATCTAAGCACAACTGGAATACTGAATATATTAATATGATAAAGATCTCTATTATATAGATTTTAACACAAAAATAATAATACATTTTCCATTTGATCTATCACTACTTGTGAATGATGATTTTTTCATCCCATTCTGATCTGATTTTCATACCTGGTAATCTGATTAAAAAAATAAATTTGTATTCAAGAGACCTATAATTCCTAAACTTGTTAAAATTGTGATTTGTCAATCAAATGTATTTACCTATGAAAATTTCCTAACCTAAAACTAATTAAGGTATGAAAAAAACATGCAAAACTATTAAAGGTCTGCTATGTGGCATTATGATCTTTATGGGCATGGTGAGTGGACAAACTCTCCTGGCCCAGCAGATTAATATCACTGGCAAGGTAACAAATGACCAGTCCAAAGAAGCTTTGGTTGGTGTTACAATACTTGAAAAAGGAACTACAAACGGGGTACTAACGGATGCTCTTGGCAACTATTCCATCAAAGTTAATGACGATAAATCAATCCTGGTATTTTCATTTGTTGGAATGGAGTCTCAGGAAGTAGTCGTTGGCGGACAAAAAGTGATCAATGTCGCTATGAAAGAAAATGTAAATGTTCTTGAAGAAGTTGTAGTAACAGGTTATCAGACCCAGAGAAGAGCTGATTTAACCGGATCTGTTGCTGTTGTCAAAATGGATGAGGTAGCCGATATTCCTACCGGTAACGTTTTGACTAAAATTCAAGGCCGTATTGCCGGTATGAATGTAACATCTGATGGTACTCCTGGCGGACAGGGTTCATTCTCTTTAATTCGTGGTGTTACTACTATTAATAACTCCTCTCCTCTTTATGTTATTGATGGAGTTATGACTCGTTCTGACATAGGCACCGTTATTTCAAGTAATGATATCGAGTCAATTCAGGTGCTTAAAGATGCTGCTTCTGCAGCAATTTATGGCGCTCAGGCTGCAAACGGTGTTGTTATTATTACTACAAAACAGGCAAAAGAAGGTACTTTCAAGCTTGATTTCAGCATGACTCAGACTCTTCAGACATTCCAGAACAACCTCCCTTTGTTGAATGCTCAAGAGTGGGGCGATGTTTATTGGGCAGCTTATCAGTATGACTATGGGACTACTCCTAAATCAATTATTTATGGTGAAGGTCCCACCGCAAAGCTTAGACTTGGTGAACCATACTATTCAAAAGACGGCCTTGAAATGATCATTTCTGATACTGACTGGCTAAAAGAGTCCTACCATTCTGCTCTGATGCAAACGTACAATCTTTCAATGTCAACAGGCACCAAAAATCATGTTTCTTCACTGAGTATTAATTACATTAATCAAGACGGTATTCTCAAGGGGTCAGATTACAATTCTCTCTCGACAAGACTTAATAATGAATTTCGTTTTCTTGACAACAAACTTAAAGTTGGCGAGTCTGTAAATATTACCTATTGGACACAGCATAAGAAACCAAATGCATATGAGCCAATTGAAAAACAGCTGCTTGCTCAGCATCCTGCCCAGGCTGTCTATGCAAGTGATGGTAGTTATGCCGGCTCTGAAGTCGATCTCCTTGGCAGCCGTACCAATCCTATCCGTTATCTTGACAATGAAGCACACAATTCAGCTTATAACAGTTATCGTATTTTTGGTAACACCTATATTGAAGCCATACCGGTAAAGAATCTTGTTCTCAAATCTACATTCGGTATCAATTATAATCCTAATTATTCAAAAGTATTTACACCTGCCTGGGATGAGCATGTACGTTCAGGTCTCATTAGTTCTCTTATTGTATCAGAAAATCAGACTTTGGAATGGGTGTGGACCAATACCGCTTCATATAATTTGAGCGTTGATAAACATTCTGCAACCTTTTTGCTTGGCAATGAATATAAAAAGAACAGAACCAATATGCTGACCGGTACCGGTGACGGGTATGCTCTTACATCTCTTGATTATGTATATCTGAACGTTGCTGAGGGTACAAGGGGTTCAGATGAAACAGCTGACCTGTATTCCATGACATCTTATTTTGCAAAGGCAAACTATAATTTTGCGGATAAGTACCTTTTTTCTGCGACTGTTCGTCGTGACGCATCTTCCCGTTTCGGCTCGTTAAATAATGCTGGTATTTTCCCTTCTGCTTCTGTTGGATGGCGTATTTCAAAAGAAACTTTTATGTCTAAAACAAATGATTGGCTTTCAGATCTTAAGTTGCGATTTTCCTGGGGGATTAACGGTAACGACCAGATCAGTAATACTGCAACATATAATATTTATAAAGTCGATATTTGGAATGGCAGCTATAACTTAAACGGAGACGGAAAAACTCTTAGTTCGGGAGCCGTTCGCACCCAGTCAGGTAATTCTTCATTGCGTTGGGAACAAACTGAGCAGTACAACATCGGTATTGATGTCGGTTTTCTTAAAGATAGATTGACATTGTCTTTTGAATACTATGACAAGAATACCTCCGATATGCTGTATCAGCTTCCTGTTGCCGGTGTCAACGGAGAAGGTGGTTCTTCTTATCAGAACTGTGCATCCATGAACAACAAGGGTCTCGAAGGAATTGTGACATGGAGACATAAAGTTGGTGATTTCAGTTATGAGATCAATGCAAATGCAGCTTGGCAGAAAAATGCCATTACTTACCTTCCAGAGGAGATCTATTATACTTTTGGTTTGGGCAATGCGGCTGCTAAAGTTACTAACGTCGGCCTTCCTTATGGAGGCTTTCTTGGTTATGTTACTGACGGCGTATTCAGAACCCAGGCTGAAGTTGATGAATATAAAGCTAAGTACGTTGTTCAATTTGGGGCTCCGGGTGTAGGTCGTATCAGATATACTGATGTCAATGGAGACGGAAAGATTACTACAAGTGATCAGGCTTACATTGGAAGCAACCTTCCTGTTATTCAAGGTGGTATAAATTTTTCAGCTTCTTATAAAAACTTTGATATCAGTATGTTCTTCAACGGGATGGTATATAAACCATACAATACGTCCAAACTTTATACAGACTTCTTCCCACTTGGTGAAGGTCTTGGAAACCACTCAACTCGTCTTCTTGATGCAATGCAAGGCTATTATGATTATGTTGCTACCGGTACTTATACTTCAAATTATGCGGCATTGACAACCCTTAACACCAATAGTGAGAACCTTTCTTCTGACTGGTATATAGAAAACGGCTCATTCTTAAAACTCAAGAATATTGTTATTGGATATAGTATTCCTGATAATGCTCTCAGAATGCTTAAACTCAGGTCAGCAAGAGTGTATTTGCAGGCTCAGAATTTGTTTACGCTAACCAAATATACCGGGCCCGATCCCGAAGCACTCAGCTATCCTTATCCATTCGCACGCAGTTATACTCTCGGTATCAACTTCGGATTCTAATGGGCAATATATAATAATAATATTAAGCTAATTACTATGAAATCTATAAATATCATTCTTAGCGTTTTTCTTTGCATCGCAACAGTAAGTTGTAATGAAGATGAATTTCTTGACCAAAAACCACAAGGGTCTCTCAATGACGCTGTGTTAAATTCTGTTGATGGCGTTAAATATCTCGTCAATTCCGCATATTCGGCACTTGCTGGTCCGAATACTACTTTTGGAGCTATGAACGCCCCCGTTAATAACTGGATCCAAGGCGAGCTTCACGCTGATAATGCCTATAAGGGGGGGGGTGGACCCTCTGACAACACAAATATGCATAAAATTGAAACGTATGTTGTCGATGCGACTCATTCTATGATGAACAACTGGTGGGTGGCATTGTATGGGTCTGTAAAACGTACAAATTCTGCTTTGAAAGTGTTGAATGCCTCTACTCCTGAAGCTGTTCCAAATCTTGAAGTATTGAAAGCAGAAATGCGTGTTCTCAGAGCACACTTTTATTTTGAGTTGAGCCGTCATTTCAACAAAATTGTATGGATTGATGAGAATGTTGCAGAAGTTGACTATAAGTCTATAAGAAATGACGTTTATACAAGAGATGAGATTCTCGGTAAGATAGCAAAAGAGTTTGAAGAAGCGGCTAAAATACTTCCGGAAACTCAATCAGAAGTGGGTCGCGCCAATAAATATGTGGCTGAGGCATACGCTGCAAAGGTTTACCTTTATAAAGCCTATCGGCAAGATCCTGCTAATAATGCTGTGACTTCTATTGATAATTCTGATCTTGAAAAAGTTATATCCTATACTGGAGATGTTATAGGTAAATATGGTTTGCTGGATGATTTTCAGAAACTGGATATGATCAATTACGAAAACGCTGAAGAGTCTATCTGGGCCGTTCAGTACTCTATGAATGATGGTGCAGTTCTTTCGGGCTTTCTCGCATCTTCGGCCGGTCACGTAAACTTTAGCCAGCTTCTCAATACTCCAAAAGGGCCTTATTCAGGTGATGATTTTTTCAAATCAAGTCAGGACCTCGTAAATGCTTTCAAAACTGATGCAAATGGTCTTCCATTGCTTGATGGCTCTTTCCAGAACGAAGATTATGATGTTGTCAATGAACAGATAAATGCCGACGGGACAAAATCTTATATCAATACCCAGATTGAATCTAATGTTGATCCTCGTCTTGACTTTATTATCGGTCGTATCAACGTTCGTTGGAAAACTTACCAAGTTGAGCCGGTTACCGAGCATTGGTACAGGGATTTCAATGCTTATGGCTATCATTTCGTTAAACGATTCCTCGTATCACCTGAAGCAGGTATGTATAATGGGGGGTGGCCTTGGGGCGCATCGGCCTTGAATTACCAGATTATTCGTTATGCAAATGTTCTCCTCTGGAGAGCAGAGGCGTTGATAGAGCTTGGCCGTCAAGACGAAGCAAGACCTCTCATTAACCAAATCAGGCTTCGCGCAAAAAACAGTCCATATGTAACAGCCTGGGACGATAAAGTAAAATTTCCTACAGCAATTGATATTAATGGCTATCCCGCAATTTATCTTATCAAGGAATACCCGGCGGCAGGTTGGACTCAAAATTATGCCCGCCAGGCGCTCCGCTTTGAAACTCGTATAGAGACTGCACTTGAAGGCGAGCGTTTCTTTGATCTCGTTCGTTGGGGTATTGCAAAAGAAACTATGAATAAATACTTCAGATCTGAAGAAGACACGCGTTTATATTATAAGAATGTCAATTTTACAGCTGGTAAAGACGAGTATTACCCGATTCCGTTAACGCAGTATAATCTTACTAAAAATGTGTATGTCCAAAATCCCGGATATGCCCCTTTCTAATCTGTGCAGAACGCTGGCTCATGGTAGCCTGAGTTTATAACTGTCTGGGCAAGAAATAGCACGATTTCTTCAAAAAGATTCTTGCCCGGATTATTAAATATTATTGTCAGATCATTGTTTGCTGAATTAAAATTGACGGGATATTTTATCAATTAACTGATTTTGAATCCGTCAATAGGAGGGTATTTTATATAGTTGCGGATGCAGTATTTCTAAAATCTATCATATATGTGTCGACTTTTTAAAAAAATTACATGAATAGACGATTTCTATTTTGGATAATGTTTGTTGCTATTAATGGCGGCTTTCTTTTCGGACTAAATATGGCTGGAATTTCAGGGGCTGTTGATATGATCAAAGGCGAATTTACTCTGAGCGACAGCGGTTTGGGAACGGTTGCCGCGCTTTTGACCATTGGTTGCTTAATAGGAGCCCTTTTTACCGGAAATTTCACAGAAAAATACGGCAGGAAGAATGTTATGATCACCACTGCAGTTTTATACATAATTTCTGCTCTTGGTTGTGCTTTTGCCGTATCATCATCCCTGTTAATAATATTTCGTGTACTTTCAGGCCTGGCAGTCGGTGCAACATCGGTGGTAGGACCTATGTACATTTCAGAAATATCACCGGCACATAGTCGTGGAAGACTGGTATCGATGAACCAGTTTGCCATTACTTTTGGCATTTTGCTGGCGTATATTATCGATTATTTCTTCATCGGATTGGGGGAGAACAGTTGGCGCTATATGCTGGCAGTGCCGGCTATTTTTGGGACGGCATATCTGATTTTTCTTTTAACATCACTTCCTGAGAGCCCTCGTTGGTTATTGTCTAAAAACAGGAAAGATGAGGCTGTAAATGTGATGAAGAGAATTGGCGGACAGCAACTTATCGATAATGAATTGCCCGAAATGGAGAAAATTCTTTTAATTGAAAGGAGCAAAGAAAAAATACGCTTAGGGGAAATCTTAAAAGGCAAGACCGGGAAAATTGTTCTTATAGGGACGTTGATAGCCGCTTTTCAGCAAATAACCGGTATCAATGCTGTTATTATGTTTGCTCCAAACATTTTTCAGTCAGCAGGTTCAGCAGCAGTAGATTCCCTGATGTTATCAGTGATAGTCGGTTTGGTAAATTTCTTAATGACAATAATTGCTCTTTGGCTGGTTGATAAGAAAGGTCGCAAGACCTTATTACTCTGGGGTGCAGCCGGCATGATTATTTCATTGGCTTATTTAAGCTTTGAATTTACAAAACATGTTCAAAACGGTGTAGGTGTATTAATCGCTTTATTAGTTTATATTTCCTTCTTTGCCGCTTCTTTCGCACCGGTTATGTGGGTAATCATTTCTGAAATTTATCCTAACGGGATAAAGGGTGTTGCCATGTCATTCTCAACTGCTGTAAGTTGGTTATGCACTTTCCTGACCGTTTATTTTGCGCCAGTTATCCAGGGCGCTTTGGGATTGAATTATTTATTCGGAATATTTGGACTGTTTAGTATTTTAGCATTTGTTTTCGTGAAAATATGGATACCTGAAACAAAAGGCAAAACACTGGAAGAGATCGAAATGCAACTTGGCTTAAAAGATTAAATTTTTATGAACAAAAGATATAAAGTTGCAGGAATCGGAGAAGTACTATGGGACCAATTGCCTCAAGGTGATGTATTAGGTGGTGCACCTGCAAATGTTGCTTATAATGCTGGTCAACTTGGAGCAGAAAGCTATATTATAAGTGCTGTTGGGCAAGATAAATTGGGGGACGAAATTATTTCCAGGTTAACAGCAAAAGGTATTAACCTGTTAATTAGCAGAGTAGCTAATCCAACAGGTACTGTTAATGTCACTCTCGACGATAAGGGTGTGCCTGATTTTGTAATAACAAGAAATGTGGCCTGGGACTATATTGAACTCACATCGGATAGTTCAAACTTAGCCAATCAACTTGATGCAGTTTGTTTTGGGAGTCTTGCACAAAGAAATAACGTGTCGCATAATGCGATTACGAAATTTCTAAATCTTATACCTGATAACGCTCTGAAGATATTTGACATTAATTTACGACAGAATTTCTATGACAGACAATTGATCGATGAGTCTTTAAAGATCTCCAATATATTGAAAATTAATGATGATGAACTTTTGATTGTTTCAAAATTATTCGGATGGAAAGGTGATGAAGAATATATATGCCGGAAATTATTAGATAAATATGAACTTAAACTGGTTGCCTATACCTGCGGAACAAATGGCAGCTATTTATATAGCGCAGATGAAAAGTCTTTTCTTAAAACTCCGGTTGTTAAAGTTAAGGATACTATAGGTGCAGGGGATTCTTTTACGGCAGCTTTAATGGTTTCGTTACTTAATGGCGATACATTAAGCCAGTGTCATGCATTAGCTGTCGATATCTCTGCATTTGTATGCGAAAATGATGGCGCTATGCCAGAATACTCAAAAGAGTTGTGGAATAGAATCAATAATTTTTAATTTTCCTCTACAAATACTTGAATTTTATAAAATGAAAAACAACTTGATCCGGTGCTTTCTTTTGTCAGGAATGATGCTTTTAGTGTCTTCCATAACATATTCTCAACACAATAAAGTACCCCCTTTTCAAATGATTCAATCCGATGGCAAAATTTTTCTGGCGGGAAACTTGCCTATGGGGAAACCAATAGTAATCATTTATTTTTCACCGGAATGCGAAGATTGTCAGCAATTGACGAAAGAATTATTAAATCGGATAAAAGAATTTAATAATGCATCAATTGCTATGATTACAAATCTGTCAATAGATAAAGTTAAACGATTTGTTACTGAATATCATTTGGATAAGTATTCAAACATATTTACAGGTACAGAAGGGGATTCTTTTTTTGTCGGGAATTACTATAAAGTCGGAAAACTACCTTTTATGGCATTGTATAATAAAAATGGAGATTTAATAAAGGTTTATAATAAAGAAATTAGTTTAGAGGATTTGTTAATTCATCTCAGAGATCTTTAGAATTTAAAAGGCTTTCTATGAAATCAAACAGACGTAAATTCATTCAAAATCTGGGTGCCGGGGCTGCCGGAATAACCCTTGGAACCTCTGCAATTTCATTAACTTCATGTTCATCACCTTTTGTTAAAAAGGAAGATGAAGA
>Ga0209540_10002674_pt1 | contig 12522 bp, 9 predicted proteins | sample BarGraIncu01121A_FD_184501 | JGI IMG/M metagenome (GOLD analysis project Ga0209540, IMG submission 184501) | Arctic peat soil microbial communities from Barrow, Alaska - Barrow Graham LP Incubations 011-21A (SPAdes) (version 2) | ecosystem: Environmental > Terrestrial > Soil > Wetlands > Peat... | reverse complement strand
GCAAAAATCATAGTAAACTTCCCGAAAACTTTAGTAAAATGGAATATGCTCAGACTTAAATTATTATATGATTTTGTTTTTATCAGGTCGGTTAAGCCAATATTCGGATTGATATAAGTCCGGCCACTTGAGTATTCGTAACCAGCGCTTATGTATGAATCTGTTTTTGAAATATAATGCTTATAAACTAACGACAGGTTGTGTTTTGAAATGAAAAAAGGAACGTGAGTAAAACTATAATCCCTGTAATTTCTTTTGCTGTCAATTAGAGAATAGGATATCCAGAAATCGCCATTTTTTATTGATTTTGAATCCCTGTAAAACAAATCAATACCTTTTGCATATCCTGATCCGCCGTTATTATATGCCCCGGAAGCAATTGCATAAAGTGAATCGTATTTAACAAGCCCGGAATAATTTTTATAATAGGCTTCAACCCTGAATATCCTGCTATTTTTCGTCAACTGGTAATTAATAATATAGTGGTCTGCCTTTTCCGACTTTAGCCTGTTGTTATAAATCAGATATTCGTTAAGGGGTTGTTCTGAAAATTTTCCATATCCTAACGATATCTGGCTGTTTGCTGAGGTTTTGTATGCCAGGGATAACCGGGGCGAAAGATACGCCTCATCCGATAACGGAATAACTTCAGCTCTGCCTCCGATCCGTGTTGAAACTCTTTTGAATAATTTAATCTCCGTTTCTGCAAACGCTGCAATTACAGGGTTGTTAAATTTCCATTTATATTGATCTGCCTCGAAGGGCAAATAATTTCTTGAAAAATCTTCATGGAATAGATTGGCCCCGAATTTCAAATTTATTTTATTGTTTACTGGTTTTGACACTGAGAGTTTAAGTTCATATGATTGTTTAGTGGTTTCAATATCATCCTTGTTCAGTTTAATTTTTTCATTATCAAAATTGTATGAAACACCCGAATTCACTATCCAGTCTTTTCCCGCAACACCTTTATAGCTAGTAACAATGAACAGATCGTTATTTTTAAGAGATATCAGATCATCGAGCCGGGTATCGAGGTTGTGGTAATACATGCTGCTCTTATCCATTGAAAAATTAGTCGTAACTTTTATGAGGCCATTTTTACCGACTTTATGGCGATATGCAATCATCGGACTAAAATTCCCGGGTGCATGATTCCACTTTATATTTGAGTTAATGATCCTGTATGAGGGAGACATATTTACGTATTGTAATGAAGCCGACAGAGATGACTTCTCCCATTTATTAGATTTATTGATGCTTCCACCTGATAAGAATAATGAAAAGCCTGTTTCATCTTTTTCAGGCATATCTATTGAATTCAGGAGTAATACTGATGATAATGCCTGACCATATTCGGCAGAGTAGCCACCTGTACTGAAAACTGTTCCCCGGAATAACATTGGAGAGAATCTTCCACGAACAGGCACACTTGGCATTTTTGCCGTGTATGGACTCGCTACCATCAATCCGTCGACAAATGTTTTTGTTTCATTCTGTTCTCCTCCGCGAACAAACAAACCTCCCTCATCTCCGGCATTGCTTGTCCCGGGTAAAGTCCGGATAACGCTTAGTGCGTCGCCAAAACCAATAGGGTTTGTGGCCATATCCAGTCTGTTCAGCACCACTGACTTTTTCTTATCCCCAGCTTCAAAAGTGCCCGCATAAACGGTAACTTCGTTCAGTTCCACATCATTTTCAAAAATTGTAATCGAAAGTTCAGTAGTATTATTCTGAAGTTTAACAGGTTCTTCATATGTTTTATATCCTATGCAACTCACTACCAATATTTTGTCTCCTGAGAGACTGGTAGATAATGTGAATCGGCCCTGCTCGTCGGAATTTGTTCCTTCAATTGTTCCTTTTAAATAGATATTTGCTCCTGTAACAGGTTGATTTTTATGGGTCTGAATAGCTCCTTTAATGATTGTCTGACAGAACAAACTGCTACCCTCCAAAAGAAACAGGATTTCTAAGAATATAATTTTTACCATTGGTTATACTATTTTTCAAAGCAAATTTTATCAATGTGCTCTTTACTGCAAAAAAAAAGTTACCAGCCGGTTAAAAATCAGCGACGAAATGCAACGGTGACAGATGAATAAAAACGCAAAACCCCGAAAGATCAACGATCTTTTGGGGTTTGATATTTATGGGATTAATATATAATAAATACTACTGCTTTACCAGTTCTACTCTGCGATTCAGAGCCTTGCCTTCTTCAGTATCATTACTGGCAACAGGGGAAGTAGGTCCGTTGCCACAGCCTCGCAGGCGTGAAGCATTTACGGAATACTCAGATACCAATGAGTTAACAACAGATGCAGCCCTGTCCATTGATAGTTTTATGTTTGCATCGAATGTCCCGGCATTATCAGTATGCCCAACTACAAAAAGCTTAAGGTTGGGATCGGCTTTCAATAATTTCGTAATCTCCTGCAAAGCTGGTTTAGATTCAGGTTTCAATATTGATTTCCCGGTATCAAAATAAATACCATAAACTGCGACTTTGCCTGATTCCTTTATGCTGCTTGCCAGACTGTTGGCATCGGCAACAACATCCTGGTTCATTGCCTGTTTTTCGATTATATGAATTGAGTACTGACCATTTTGGCTTGAGGAAACATGAGCCCAAACTTCCTTTCCATCCTTAACTACTTTCAAAACTACATTTTGAGTACCATCCTCATATTCATTGACGAGCTGCCCGCCAACTTTTTTTATTGCATTAGTATAATTCCGGACAGTTTGCAGCGGACTTGGTGCCTTGGCATTCTCGTTAAGCTCATACATTATGAAAAGATGATGACCCTCAACTGCCTCAGTTTTATCATTGCCGATCTGGAATACAAATTTGTCGAACTGCAAATCCTCATACCTGTAGATATGATAACCGGGCATCCTTGTAAACAAGGTCGGATCCTTGCTACCTTCAGCGTCTTCCTGCGCAATTATTGGTACTGCGCCGGCAAGCAATATTAAAACTGAGAAAATAATTTTTTTCATGCTTATGGTTTTAAGTGTAAGTAGCATAAATTTAACATAAATTAATGAACAGATAAATAAGATTTTAATATTTTTATATCAGAATTTCTTTTTAACCATGCCCGGTAGATTTAAAAAAATTTTGAAATGGATGGGGCTTTTATTGTTTCTGAGCTCAGCACCCATAAATGCTCAATTACTTAAGGATAGTGCTGCTTTGAGCCTGGTTAAGGAAGATATAGATGACATCTATAATCTGCAGTTTAATAACGCCCGTGAGGTTTATACAGAGATTGTCAGGTCATATCCCTCACATCCGATTGTATTCCTTCTGAGAGGAATTACGACCTATTGGGAGAACTATCCTTTGCTTCATAATTCTCCTTTTCATGTTTCTTTTGAAGAAGATATGCACGAATGCATCAGACTATCCGAAATGAATGATAGTCCGGATCACAGGGCAGAATATTTACTGGCGGATTTGTGTGCCAGAGGAATGCTTTTAACGTTCTATTCCGATAATGATCTTATTATGGAGGTGACACCTCTGATGATAGGTACTTATAAGCATTTGAGACATGCCTTTGATTATACCTCCGCCTCTACGGATTTATACTATTTTACCGGAATTTACAAATATTACCGTGAGGCTTATCCTAAGATATATCCGGTGTACAAATCTCTCGCTTTTCTGTTCCCTCACGGAAATATGGAGAATGGATTAAAAGAATTGCAGAAAGCTGCGTCACAGTCTGTAGTATTAAGAGCCGAATCGTGTTATCTGCTGACATGGATCTATTTAAACTTTGAGAATAAACTCCAGGAGAGCCTGCTTTACTGCAGGACTCTTTATGAGAATTACCCTGAAAATGCACTTTATCTTGAGGCATTAGTAAGAAATCTTCTGCTGATGAAGAAATATGATGAAGCTGAAAACCTGATATCTGCCTGGCCGGAGGATGAAGGGAATAAATTCTTTCAGGCACAGCTTATAATTTTAAAAGGGATCTTGCAGGAAAAAAAATATCACGATAATAAACTGGCACAACAATATTATAATAAAGGGATCAATGACATTTCTTTATTTGGCACTTATGGGCATGAATTTGCAGCGTATGCTTATTTTGGTCTCAGCCGTATAAGTGATGCCAACGGTGAAAAACAGACTCGTAAAATATACCGGAAAGAGGCTCTGAAACTGGCTGATTTCAAAAAGATTGATTTTGATAAATAACCGGATTATCGGTACAATGATAAAACGGTGCAACGGTACGACGGTGCGACGGTATAATGGTACGCCGCACGCCGCATCTTTTATTCCTGCGCTATCCTGTACAAATACTTTTGGGTTCTGAGTATTACAGAATTTCTTAAAATTGCAGGTGTTGCCCAAATCCCTGAATCCGTTTGATTCTGAGAGACAACCTCATATTTCCGGGCTGCTTTTATTACCAGAACTTCACCTTTTACCGAGAAGAACCAGATATTCCCATTCACATATATCGGAGAGGCGTCATAATTTGATGTCACATGTGTTGACCATACTACTTTTCCAGTCAATGCATCAATACACATGAGGATATTCCTGGTATTTACTGTATATATCAATCCGTCTTTTATTACAGGAGTCAGGCACTGGTTTCGCGACAGTTCATCCCGTTTTTTCCATAGCACATTTGAAGCGGTTATATCACCATTGCCATCGGGATTAACCGCCACTAATTCGGTATAATTGGTGCCGTTTTCGGCTACCATGTATCCGGCGTACCAGAATATTACTCCATTTTCTGTAATTGGCATAGCTACTGTTGATTCAGCTCCATCCACCACTCTCCATATTTCCTTGCCGGTATTGGGCTCGTAGGCTATGCAAACCGCAGAACCGTTGGAGATCAGCATATCATGTCCTTTTACATTTATTATAATAGGGGTTATATATGCTTTTCTGCCGATTTCGGTCATAGTTTTATAAGGCTCTGCAGGTCTGTCAGTTCTCCAGATTAGCTTTCCATTCGTTTTATCCAGAGCGATTATATACCTGACATCAACCCCTTCGAAGTGAAGAATGAGCAGGTTTTTATAAATTATAGGTGATGAAGCGGGCCCCTGAACATGCCTACATTTGAAATCGCTTCGCTTCCAAACGATTGAACCATTTGCAGTATTAATGCAGGCTGTTCCCAGACTTCCGTAATGAACATATACAAAGCCGTTTTCGACACATGGTGTCGGGGAGGCGTAAGTATTTAAGGAGTGCTTTCCTTCAACTTCATCAGGAGTAAAAACCTTTATATCATAAATTATCTCCCCGGTTTTAAAATCAATACAAACTGCATAAAGCTCTTTTCCATCAGGTTTTGCAGTGGTTACCCAAATCTGATCGTTATAAACAACCGGTGAGGAATAACCATTGTCATGAATTAGTGTTTTCCATTTTATATTGGAGTCATTCCAGTTCAGTGGAATATTTTCATTTTGGGCAATACCGTTCAGATTGCTTCCCCTGAAGTGAGTCCAGTTCTTATCCTGGGAACCAGCTTGTCTGGATCCAAGAAGAAAGACAACAGATACGAAACAAAAAAGGAGTGAATGTTTGGAAATCATATAAAGCTATTTTAAGAATTAAAGAAACCTTACCTCAAATTAAGGAAAATTTCAGCTGATTAACAAGAATCATTCACGACTAATGACTTAACGGTTTTTCGATATACAGGCTTTGTTTGTTTCAGGGAATATGCTCAAAAAAGTAATTGATTACTACTGGAACAAACTCACTGAGGGTGGCGAAGAAAGTCAGTGCGGATGGCTTAAAGATAAATTTGGCGTTTCATGGCAAATTGTTCCGGCAATTCTCGGGAAACTCATGAGCGACCCGTCGAAATCTGAACGGGTTATGAATGCCTTTCTTCAAATGAAGAAATTTGAAATTGAAAAACTGATTAATGTCTGAGATTCACATAAATTGGTTCCGCCTGGCTCGCAGAAGCTGGCGCGGATTTGTGGCGATAGCATCATAAATCAACCTGAAAGGGTGAGAGGGTGATTGTGAGAAGGTACGACAATCCACGAATTATATAACTTATTCATATAATTATATAACACGGACCGGTTCTTTGACATGTAACTTTGATTTTTAACAATAATTAAAAATCTCAAGTATGAAAAAGAATCTGTTATTCGGTTTTTTAATACTATTTGTATTAAGCACCACAGCATTTGCAGGTTTATCTGATCCTAAAAAGGAATCTGAAAAACCAGCAGTTTCGAACACTACAGAAAATAAATTAACAAATGAGGAATTAAGTCGTCTGACCAGACGCGCTGAAATAGATAACCTGTCCAAAACGACGGTATCGAATAAGGAAAACAGTGATTCAATGAAAAATCTCAAGGCCTCAAAACAAGTTATAGTTGAGAATAGACACCATGGAGGGTACTTTATATATGGTGGTGGTGCATTGCTTCTGATTATTATCCTTATAATTATATTAGCTTAATCAATTACAGGATACACCATTGTAGCTTTAGTGCACGCGGCCCGCTAAATGCATACGGTTGGTAGCAAGGCGCTCACCCGTTGAGATATGAATTTACTTTCTGAGTCTTAACACTAAAACATCATGACCCGGGATCTGAGCCTTTACAACCTCTCCGGTTGTTCCGGCTTTCTTCCCGTTCCATATGTTATAGAGATTGAATTTCTCCTTACTGAAATCAACTTTATAATCAAAATCAGGGTCAACGATTTTGTGTTCAGACCACTTAAATTCGATTGAAACGGTTTCCTTTTTACGATTGAGAAAACAGATTGCCCACTCTTTGTTTGCCAGCGGTTTTACCCATACTTCTGTACTGTCAATATCTTTATATTTAAATGCCTGTATTCCAAGCGGATCCTGATTTATGGTGATCATATCCTTATTTGTCAGTATCCCGACAGTAGCAGGATCAGCAGTGCGTATATCATTTCCCATTATAAGTGCTGATGCCAGCATACACCATAAAGTAAAATGAGTCCTGTTCTCGCTTACACTCATCCCATTTCCGACTTCCATCATATCAAAATCATTCCAGCCATCTGGCCCTGCATATTTCCGGATATCTTTCCGCATGTAAACAACTTTCATTACACCCCAGTCTTTATAACTTCCGTGGTCGATCACGCAATCAAAGCATGGAGCAATATCACCACTTATTCTCCAGAGTTGTCCGGTTTTTTTCCCCCATAGCCATGGCTGGTTGTCTCCCCAATCACAAATGCCAAAAACCACAGGTCTCCCGGCGGCATAAAGGGCATCTCTCATAGTAGTATATGCTACTTCTGCATTCAATCCCGAGGTGTTGCACCAGTCGTATTTCAGATAATCTATACCCCATGAGGCAAAGAGTTTTGCATCCTGCATTTCAAAACCCTTGCTCCCTGGGAAATCAGCACAGGTTCTGGTACCTGCGCAACCGTAAATTCCGATTTTCAGTCCCTTTGAGTGAACATAATCGACCAGTGCTTTCATACCGCCGGGGAATTTTGCAGGGTCCGGTACCAGGTTTCCTTCCTTATCCCGTTGCTTAACTGACCAGCAATCATCTATAATTATATATTTATAACCTGCCTCTTTATAACCATCCTTTTCAAAAGCATCAGCGATATCCCTGATAAGACTTTCATTAATATTGTTTTTGAAGGTATTCCAGCTGTTCCAACCCATAGGAGGAGTGGATGCCAGATCAGGAAATTTCTGGCCAAAAATCAGCCCCGGAATAAAAAAAAGCAATATTATAAATGTTTTTTTCATAGCAGAGAATATTTATTATGTTGGAATGTAGAACTAAAATTTATGAGCCAATAAATTATTACAACAATTAATATGTGCGTTGGTGAATCAAATATAGTATAAAATGTCTTATTTACTGCATCATATGTCTTGAGACTTCCGAACTTCCAGACACCCTGTTGATTCGTTCAGGTCGTTGATTATAAAGTATCTTTATTTAAATAATGACTGAAATCCTGTAACCTTTTCCTTTTTTATAGGTTTTCAGTATAAATTGCATCTGATTAATATTTCAAAGGTTTGGATACTCTCTCGGATAATGCGCTTATGCTGAAAGTAAAAGACGGTGACATTGATAAGATGGGCCTGCTTTATGAACGATATCACCGGCAGTTGTTTAGCTTCCTTTTTCATATGACCCGGCATAAAGAAGTAAGTGAAGATATAGTTCAAAATGTTTTTTTCAGAATGTTGAAATATAGTAAAGGTTTTACGGGCTCCGGTGAATTTAAAACATGGATGTATCATGTGGCCAGAAATGCTCTGCATGATCATTTCAGAAAAGATAAACGAACTGCTTATCTTATGCCGGTTCCAGGAACTTAAGTATAATGTAAAGGATGACTGGGTTTATGGAAAGATAAATGGCGGCGGTCCTGAAATGATGATGAAAAATATGCAGGGGGATATTTATGTGAAGAAAGCAGGTAAATAAAAACCTTTTAGCCTCCAAGAAGTATCTGGCCACGCCATGGCGTGGACCTGCAATTATCATGTAATATTGTAGGGTCATGCCATGGCATGACCTTTAAATTCTTCTTATTATATTCCAATAAGTCTAAAGAGGTAATTTATTTTTGAAATATCTGGTGGAGTATTCTATGAAGCTAGCAATTGTTTCACTTTGGCTGATATCTCTTTCCCATCGGCCTTTCCTGCCAGCTCTTTTGTTGCAACGCCCATAACTTTACCCATGTCCGCCGGTGATTTTGCACCTACACGGGCGATAATGCCTTTAATAATATTCATCAGCTCCTCCTCACTCATTTTTGCAGGCAGATATTTTTCAAGAACATCAGCCTCAATAATCTCTTTCTCATATAAATCAGGCCTGTTTTGTTCCTTATAAATCGCAGCTGATTCCCTTCTCTGCTTAACTAACTTCTGAATGATTTTCAATTCCTCTTCAGGAGTCAGAACAGTATCCCCTCTTTTCTCGGTCCTGGCAAGGGTAAATGCAGTTTTGGCAGCTCTTATTGCCTCAAGAACAACTTTATCCTTAGCCTTCATGGCGCTGATAAGATCGCTCGCTATTTTCTCAGTAAGTGACATAACGGATGTATTATGTTTTCTTCAACAATAAAAATTATCATATAAAGATACTAGATACATATCAGAAATAAAAGCATAGTGCCACTTCTTAATTCCTTAACTCTGTGCTCTGAGTACTGAACACTTTGTCGTTGATCCGGTATATGTCTTAAACATTATTTATATTTTAGGTGTTTAATTGAAAATTAATAGAATGAACACTCCAGAAAAGATGCGGGCGGTGCACGTTGAAAGAACTGATGGCCCACTTTTGATCCGAACCGTTACAGTTCCTCATCCGAAGCAGGGAGAAGTACTGGTGAGAATGGCAGCCGCACCCATCAATCCGTCCGACCTGGCCCGGATAAAAAGTATTTCTGCCGAACAGGATTTAATATCCTTTATTCCAGGCATAGAGGGAAGCGGGACAGTTGTTGCGGCAGGTAAGGGTTTGTTACCAGGATTATGGCTTGGGAAGCGGGTAGCCTGCTCGTCAGCTGGACCTCAAAGCGGTACCTGGGCTGAATATATGGTAACATCCGCATCCTATTGCTTTCCAATCCCTAAAGCTATTTCAGATGAGCAAGGTGCAATGTTACTTGTAAACCCGATGACTGCAGCTGCCTTCTTCAACATAATAGACCATGACAAACATAAAGCGATAGTAAATTCAGCTGCAGCAGGCGCTTTAGGAGGAATGATAAGATTTCTTGGAAGTAAGTATCATATTTCAGTTATCAATGTAGTAAGAAATGAAGAGCAGGCAAAGATGTTACAGGCTGAGGGTGCAAAATATGTTTTGAATAATACTGATGAGGGATTCATTGATCAGTTAACTTCATTGACGCATGAATTAAAGGCCACGCTTGCATTGGATCCGATTGGTGGCAGCTTTACCCAGGTACTTTTGGATGCGCTTCCTTACGGAGGAACAGTTATTCTTTATGGAAATCTCTCCGGAATAGAACAGGGAACATATCTGAGACCTTTGGTCACTGATAATAAAAAGATTCATGGATTTTATCTTGTAAACTGGATGAAAGACAACGGATTCATTAAAACCCTGCGTAATTTAAACAGGGTCAGGCAACTTATTAAAAATGAATTTAAGATTACAGTACAAAACAGATTCCCGCTAGATAAAGCACAATTAGCAATAGATTCTTACCTGAATAACATGACCGGTGGAAAGGTACTGCTGGTCCCGGATTCAGGAAATGATTAATATAACATTTTTTATTTCTTAAGTTCTGATTCTTAAGTTTTGGTCAGGTTAGATCCTTTTAATCAGGCAAATAGTGCCTGGTACTTACCTGATATTTATACTGTATAAAGCCGACCTTCCGGTAATGAAAAGGGTTTTTCCCTCTTTTCCTCCGAAAACAATTGACGACGGCCGCTCTGGAACATGTATCAATCCGGTTTGTTTTCCGTCAGGATTGAAAACATATATCTCGCCATCTGCAATGTATATATTTCCTTGATTATCAGGAACTGAACTGAATTCACCTTTTTCAGCAAAATAATGCAGATCTGAAATATACCCTTTGTTATCGACAACGAATCTCACCGTACGTTTATCGTACTCATCAGAAGTATATAGAGGTTTCCCGGGAAATGCCTCGACAAGAGCGCACGATCGTGCAAGATCGTAACATACCGGAATAATAGTTTTTCCATCTGATGCAATAAAGCATTCTGTATTTCGGTTTAGCGAAATAATATTGAAATCATGAGAATCGCGCCAACGATTGGATGGATAAAGAGCTTTGAAAATGTTGTCAACAGATCCCATAGGAACTTTCTCCAGTTTTTGGATGGTCTCTTCAGGATTCTCCGGATTTACAGAATAAACCAGAGTCCCGAAACCTGAATTTCCCCATGCACTGAATGATGTTCCAAGGGCATCCGGTGGATTAGTGTATCGTTCCGGCAGGCCATTGATCTGTAATCCGGGTTGGGGATTATACCTGAAAACTACAAGGAGGTTGTCTTTCGAATCACAAGCAAGGGATAGCGGTTCCCACTGGAAATCGGCTAACAAGCTCAGCGAATTGGTTTCTGCTGACCATTTATAAATCCTTTTCATCCGTTGTTCTGCAAAATAAACATTGCCTTTCGAGTCTCTGCATAATCCAAGTGCAAACTCGAACCCTCTGGCAAGCACCTGAACAGGAGTATCTTTATAGATTGAACTTAACTTTGGAGTTTTACCACTTATGATTAAACGAGCCATCTCAACTGGACGAACTTCAATGCCTGTATTTACGTCATACAACGGATTATCAGTAGTATATTTTACCTGGCTATAATTGTGAATATTCAAGATTTCAATATTTGAGCAATCCCATGTTCTGACCGAATATGGATAAGGCACCTTGACACGGATAACCCGGAACATATACAGATTGGCAATAGTCATATTGCTGCATTTTTCGAGTTCGAGGGGCTGACATTCCGAACCTTCACGATTCTCTTCTTCAAGCTGAAGTGCATATACGTTCCAGTTTGAAACTTTATTAAAACGCACCTCATTTCGGACATGATGTTCAACCGACATGGCATATATACGACCACGGGTATTTGTATTTGAGGCATAAAAACCTGCAGTTGCAAAAGTACTTGCTGACCAGATATTCTTAAAAATACCACCCCCGTTATTGGTCACCCACAAGCTCCAGTACTGTGTATCCCAGACCTGTTCAGAGATTGTGGAGACTGTCTGTCCCTGAGTTGGTTTAATTTCTTCCCATTTCCAGGGTACATTGGGGCCGGGGATCATTGTTCCATGCCCGCCTATGAACTTTACATCGTTGATCATCGATTTTTCACCTGCCATCCATTTACATGCAACAGCTCTGTAATTGTTTTGTGCTGTGTATAAACCAATTCCCGAGATTATATTTGTTCCACCCTGGGGTGCCTCAACCAATGCTACCGGAGCTCCGAAACTGCCAAAAGCCGGTGAGTTTTCAATCAGCGTAAAATTTGTAGCCAACGGGTGAAATCCAATCAGAGTTGTGTATGGTTTGAGCTTCATAGTCCCACTCACCCTGTATGATCCCTGTGGGACAAAGATATTTGGATACTGATCGATTGCAGCCTGGATTGCTTTAGTGTCATCAGTAAGCCCGTCACCTTTGGCACCAAGCAATTTAAGGTTCACCCAACTCCCCATTTCCGGAAGTTTCGGGATATCTGATACCGGTTTAGAGGGTAGTGTTTTAAGAACTTCTGTTTCGTAAATTGTCCGGATCTGTGCGTTTGAGTCTATATCGTCCATAAGAAGTCCGTAGATGAACTTTTTCACATTATAAATCTCAGCAGGTGCAATGCTATTTGTATTAAGTTTAGGATAATGAACCAGCACCGGAACATTCCTGCAAGTAAGGTTCCGGATATTGACCTGCATGTGGGCATTATCTTCGTTACTGACTTCTATAGCCGGACCTGA
>Ga0209540_10002673_pt1 | contig 12530 bp, 9 predicted proteins | sample BarGraIncu01121A_FD_184501 | JGI IMG/M metagenome (GOLD analysis project Ga0209540, IMG submission 184501) | Arctic peat soil microbial communities from Barrow, Alaska - Barrow Graham LP Incubations 011-21A (SPAdes) (version 2) | ecosystem: Environmental > Terrestrial > Soil > Wetlands > Peat... | reverse complement strand
CGCGACAGGAAATCGAAAGCGTCAACTTCAAATACGCCGACCTGAAACCGATGACGCAGCGTTATGATCCGGCCAAACTCAAGGACGGCTGGAATACGATGCCTGACGGCGAGAAAATCTTTTACATTTCGAACCCCGCCCTCGGGCTGTGGGCGTATCGGGGACGATTTAAGGACTAACCAAACAAACAGAACAAACCAAGCATAGAGGGAAAAAAGGATGAACATTCCATTTAAAGTAAATTTGAAGGACAAGGTGGCGCTCGTGACGGGCGGCGGCGGGGTTTTGTGCAGCACGATGTCGCGGGCGCTGGCGGCGTGCGGCGCAAAAATCGCCGTGGCGGATTTGAAACAGGAAGCCGCGGAAACCGTGGCGGCGCAAATCCGCAAGGAAGGCGGTGTGGCCATCAGCGTCGCGTGCAACGTGCTGGAGAAGGCCAGCCTCGACGCGGCCAACGACAAGGTGAAGAAGGAACTCGGCCCGGTGGACATCCTCATCAACGGCGCCGGCGGCAACCATCCCAAGGGCACGACCAGTCTCGAATACCTGCGCAAGGAAGACATCTCCGGCGCTGCCAAGGAACTGATAACGTTCTACGATCTCGACCCGAAAGGCATTGAATTTGTGTTCAATCTGAACTTCCTTGGCACATTGCTGCCGACCCAGGCGTTCACCCGCGAAATGGCCGGCAAGGGCAAGGGCGTCGTCATCAACATCTCCTCGATGAACTCGTTCCGCCCGCTGACCAAGATTCCCGCCTACAGCGGGGCGAAGGCGGCGGTCAGCAACTTTACACTATGGCTGGCGGTGCATTTTTCGAAGGTCGGCGTCCGTGTCAACGCCATCGCGCCCGGCTTTTTCGTCACGGACCAGAATCGCGCCTTGTTGACCAAGCCGGATGGCTCATTGACTCCACGCGCAAACACCATCCTCGCACACACGCCCATGGGAAAGTTTGGCTCGCCAGACGATTTGACCGGCGCGCTGCTGTGGCTCGTGTCGGACGAAGGCGCCGGTTTTGTGACCGGCATTGTGCTGCCGATTGACGGCGGGTTCGCCGCGTTCAGCGGGGTTTAACCCGAAAACCGAAGTTGGCGGGGACGGCGCGCTGCCACGCCGCGCTAGGGCTGCGTTGCCGCGCAGCCATTCTTCATCAACAAAATTCCTGCAATGCGGAGGCACCTCTCTCCTCTCGATTTGGTCTTATGGAGCATCGCAACCTGCCAATCCAATGAAGGCGGTGCGGCAGCACCGCCCTACCGTGGTAGGGCCGGCCTGCCGCCTGCCGGTCGGCCCGAAATCATTCTTTCCTTGAACGAAGGCATCTGACATATTCTTGCTCGTTTTTCCGTCAATCAAAAATAATTTATGGAACCAAAAGCTGATATTGCATTAATCGGACTGGCCGTCATGGGCCAGAATCTCATTCTGAACATGAACGACCACGGCTTCACCGTCGTGGCCTACAACCGCACGGTGGAGAAGGTGGACCATTTTCTCGCCAACGAAGCCAAGGGCACCAAGGTGCTCGGCGCGCATTCGATCCCGGAAATGGTCGCGCAGCTCAAGAAACCCCGCCGCGTCATGCTCATGGTCAAGGCCGGCAAGCCGGTGGACGAATTCATCGAACATCTCCTGCCCGTGCTCGAAGCCGGCGACATCATCATTGACGGCGGCAACTCGCTGTTCGAAGACACCATCCGCCGCGCGAAATACGTCGAGAGCAAGGGATTGCTGTACATCGGCACCGGCGTGAGCGGCGGCGAGGAAGGCGCGCGGCGCGGGCCGAGCATCATGCCCGGCGGTTCGCCAGCCGCGTGGCCGCACGTCAAACCGATTTTTCAGGGCATCGCCGCCAAGGTGGATGGCGCGCCGTGCTGCGAATGGGTGGGTGAAGGCGGTGCCGGCCATTACGTGAAGATGGTCCACAACGGCATCGAATACGGCGACATGGAGCTGATTTGCGAAGCCTACAACCTGATGAAAACCGGCCTGGGTCTGACGCCGGACCAGATGCATGAAGTCTTAGCCGAATGGAACAAAGGCGAATTAAACTCCTATCTCATCGAAATCAGCCGCGACATCCTGGCCTTCAAGGACACCGACGGCCAGCCATTGGTGGAAAAAATTCTCGACACCGCCGGCCAGAAAGGCACGGGCAAATGGACGGTGGTTTCGTCCCAGGACCTGGGCATTCCCATCACGCTGATTGCCGAGGCGGTGTATGCACGCTGCGTTTCGGCCATGAAGGAGGAACGCGTCGCCGCGGCCAAGAAATTGAAAGGGCCGAAGCCCACCATCAAGGGCGACCACAAGAAATTCATCGAAGCCATCCGCCAAGCGCTGTACGCGTCGAAGATTGTCAGCTACGCCCAGGGTTACATGCTCATGCGCGCGGCGGCGGCGGAACAAAAATGGAACCTGAACTACGGCGGCATCGCGCTCATGTGGCGCGGCGGCTGCATCATCCGCAGTGCGTTCCTCGGCAAAATCAAAGAGGCATTCGACAAGGACGCGAAGCTGTCGAACCTGATGCTCAATCCGTTCTTCCGGAAAGCGATCAAGGACTGCCAGCGTTCATGGCGCAATGTGGTGGCCATGGCGGCGAAGAAGGGGATACCGGTCCCGGCGTTCAGCACGGCGCTGGCGTTTTACGATGCCTACCGCAGCGAACGGTTGCCGGCGAACCTGTTGCAGGCACAACGCGATTATTTTGGCGCGCACACTTACGAACGCGTGGACAAACCGCGCGGCGAATTCTTCCACACCAACTGGACCGGCAAAGGCGGCACGACCGCGTCGGGCACTTACAATGTTTGAAGATTGACGCGGATTTTCGGTTGGAAAGAACCAAAGCCCGTTGAAGCAAAAGGCTTCAACGGGCTTTTTGATTTTTAGAGCTTAAGCCGGTTTGACGGGTTTGAGATTTTCGTCCAGCGGCGTCATCTTGGGCATGAGCAGGTGGTGGATCGCAAAGGTCATTCGATAGCAGGTCGTTTACAGGACAATCTTCTTAAACTTCGGCACGAGGAGATGCATCATCACCCAGGCCGTAAGGTAAGCAGAGCCGCACACCACAAACAGGATGCCGTAGCCGACTTCGACCTTCTCCAGATTTTTATAGTGCTGGAGCAGGAGGCCAGCAGTGTAGGCGATGAGGATGCCGCCCACCGCGCCGGCCATGCCGCCGATGCCGGTGACCGAGGCGACCACCTTCTTTGGAAACATGTCCGAAACCGTCGTGAAGATGTTGGCCGACCATGCCTGGTGGGCGGCACAGGCGATCGCGATGGTGGCCACGGCCAACCAGGTGTTGATCGCGCCGAGGCGCGAAGCCAAAAGCACCGTCAGCGGGAACAAGGCGAAGATGAACATCGCCAGTTTGCGGGCCTTGTTGGCGTCCATGCCGCCATTGATGAACTTCTTGGGCAGCCAACCGCCAAAGATCGAACCGACGGTGGAGACGGTGTAAACGACCGCCACGGCGAACGGCCAACTGATGACGCCGGGAATGCCGGAAGGATCGCCGGTATAACCCGGGTTGGAAGCCATAAAGGCATCCACCTTGCGGGTGTTCTCGCCGGCGAGAAACGAGGGCAACCAGAAGAGGAAGAACCACCAGATTGGGTCGGTCATGAACTTGCCGACGAAGAACGCCCACGTCTGCCGGAACGTGAGGAGTTTGAACCACGAGACTTTTACCTTCGCCACGTCGGTTTTCTCGGCCTCCTGTTCGTCCACGTCACTGTGGATGAAATCGTATTCCGCCTGCGAAAGCTTTCCGCTCTGGAGTTTCGCGGCAGGCGTGGCATACAGGGAATACCAGAATGCGATCCAGGTGAAGCCGACTACCCCGGTGAGAATAAACGCCCATTCCCAGCCCCACGTTTTGGCGATGTAAGGCACGAAGAGCGGAGCGACGATGGATCCGATATTGGCGCCCGAATTGTAGAGCCCCGTGGCGAACGCCCGTTCCTTCTTCGGAAACCATTCCGCGATAGTCTTGTTGGCCGCCGGGAAGTTGCCCGCCTCGGTGATGCCCAAGGCGGCCCGCCAGAATCCGAAACTCCAGGTATGATGACCGAACGCGTGACCGATGGCGGCGACGCTCCAGCCAATGAGGGAATACGCATAGCCCGATTTCGTGCCCACCTTGTCAATGATCTTGCCAGCCAAAAGCATGCCCATCGCGTAAGCGACCTGGAAACAGATCACTACACGGGAATAGTTCAACTCTTGGGCCTGGTCGGCCCCGAACACGCCCGCCGCGGAGAGCACAGGCTTGAGGAGCCCAAGGACGTTTCGATCCAGGTAGTTGATGGTTGTGGCGGCGAAAATCAACGCACAAATTGTCCACCGATGGCGGCCGATTTTTTCATTCACGGAAGCGAAGCTCATAGATGCAGAAGTTTTGGATGTGTGGACAGGTGATTACAGCGAAAGCTCCGAATTCACGCAGCCACGTTTCGTGTTCGTCCACTTTAACAGCTTATCCAGAATCGGTTCGGTCAGGGAGTGAATCTGGCGGTCCATGTAATTGATGGTGGTGGCAAAAAACAACAGCGCACAGATGCGCCAGCGGTAACGGCCGATGGCCGCCACCTGGTTTGAGGAATTCATAGAGGAGGGACTTTTATCAGGAAATGAGCCGCATTTCAAGCGTTGAAATCCTTGTCGATCAGCGTTTACTCTTCGGGAAGAACTCGCCAACCTCGGTATCGAGCGTCTTTGCGATTTTCAGGAGATTCAGCACAGCAACATTGACCGCGCCTCGCTCGATCCGCCCGTAGTAGGCGCGATCCAGTCCAGCATCCATTGCCATTTGCTCTTGTGAAATGCCGTGTGCCTCGCGTATCGCGCGAATTCGGCCTCCGATTTGAACAAGCGATTTGTTCTTTGCCATGCCGGCATGTTAAAGCCTCTGTCCACGGCTTTTATGACGCGGTGCCTGCGGCAGGCTTGTACAATCCAAAGCAGGTACACGTAAAGCTGCGCCACGCGGCAGGCGGAATTTCAAATTGCCGATTGCCGGGCACACGCACTGATTGTTGCGAGGGGGACTGGTCGCTTCTGGGATAAACGGCTTGCGTTGAACCGCTCACGCTTTATTCTTCGCCCATTGACCTGAAATCACCATCCTCAACCGTGTGAATCCGCGTATAGCGGCGTGGCCGCCACGCGGCTTTACGCCGTGTCCATTCCGCCTGCGTCAGACTTTGGCGCGACAAGCCGTAGTTAACGTTTTCCGAGGGACGAGCCGCCTTCGTTACACTTCGCCGCGCCAAGGGACGAGGACGAAGCTACGGCGTGGTTTCGAGGCAGGCGGCCAGGGCGTAAACCAGCGCGGCATTCCAGTTGATGGCGATTTCGTTGGTTCTGTAATCCCCCGGTTCATCGTGCCAGTCACCGGCCTTGGGATGAGGCCCGCCGACGAGATAGCCCGGCCACGGATTCAACACATTGGCGCCGCCGGAACGGCGATCGTGTGGATGCAACGGCGGACGGAAACCGATGCCGGTGACAAATGACCGGCCGTAGCCGTTGCGGCCAAACAAATGATTCAAGGCGTCGAGGCACGTGGCGCGATAACCGTCTTTAACGGGCGACAGGCGGTTGGCGGCCATGAGCAGGAGCGTCTGCCGGGCCACGCCACCGTTGCAGCCCCAGTAGTAACGCGAGCCCAGCGGACGTTCGTAACCGTCGCGGCTGGCGGTTTGCACGATGTCGTCCGCCACGGCCAGCAGGTTGCCGTGGACCAGTTTCACCAGGGCCGGGTCGCGGCCCGGTCGCTTTGAAAACAGGTAGGTGATGAATCCCAAATTCTTCGTTTCGTCCCAGTCGAAATCGCTGTCCACCTGGCCGTTCACCACCTTTATGCGGGTTTCGAGGTCGAGCAAGGCGTCGGGCGAGCCGGTGGTTTCCCAGAGTTCCGCCGCCGCCCACAGACGGTTTTGGGGAACACCATTCTGCCGGTGGTTGGGCTGGTTGATTTCATAGACGCCGGTGTTGAAGCCGGTCTGGTCGGCGTGATGATATTCCGGGTGGGCTTTCAGGAATTGATAGCTCAATTGGGCGGCTTGCAGGCAGCGGTCGGCAAAGGCCGGGTCGTAGGGCCGGAAAATCCGCGCCGCCTGTGCCGTCATCCCCACAAAATCGGCGGTGGCCTCGCTGCCCCAGGGAGTGAAGTAGCGGTTTGTTGTCTCAAGTTCCGGCATGATAAAACCGCCGAAACTGTGCGTGGTGAGTTTATGATACACCGAACCGTCCGGCGCTTGCATGGTCAGCAGCCAGTCCAGCTCCCATTTCAATTCGGCCAGAAAATCCGGCAGCTTGCCGCCGGACTCCGGAAGGTCGAGCCGGACTTTGCGGAATTGCGGGCCGAAATCCTCCCAGGCCCGGAACAGTGTGCCGACCGTGACGCCGGCGTTGACGGTGTATTTGTTGTAATCGCCCGCGTCGTGCCAGCCTTTCGTGCCGTTCTTGTTCGTGTGGCCGCCACCGACAAAATCCAGCCACGCATCGTTGGTGTGGCAGGCCGCGTGCGCGAAGGTTTCGCCGTGGTACGTGGCGCTGACGGCGGTGCCGCAGCGCCACAAATAAAATCCGAGCATGACGGTGTGGAATGGTTCGCGATAAACGTCCGCCGCGATGTGGAACGGCGCGGACCGGCCCACGGACGGCACGTCGAGTTGGTATTCGCCGGGTCGTTTGAGCTTCGAAAAATCAGCCGTGTAGAGCTGCTCCTGCGTGTCCGGGTCCAGAACCGGGCCGGTGGCTTTGCCTTTGAAGGCCGTCGAGCCATCGGTGACGCGGACCACGGTAAAATTCGCGCAAGGCGCGGCGATCGTTGCCTGTTTCTCCGCGTTCGGCAGGTAACCCACCGTGTTGAAGCGAATCGGGAGGGATTCCTCGGCCGCCCAAACCGGGTTTATAAACAGAGTCGCCAGAAGGACAAAGGCCCAATAATTTTTTTTACAATGTTGTCGTTCAGGTCTTGAACAAAAGCAGAAACTTCGCGTCATCATCCATCAAGCCAAGCAGTTTTTACCTTTATTTGCAAGCGCCCAAGGCTGGCGGCGATGTCATTAATTTGTATGACGCGCGATGTCTGGTTACGCCTTGACGCCTTCTCTCGCTGCCAAATATGCTCCCGGCCATGAATTCAGCCATCCGCCGGTTTCCTGTATTTCACGCCGTGTCCACCGCACCGGTTCCCATCCATTAACGTCAGAAAAAACTCTTTGCCATTCTATGCAACTTCATTGGATCGACCTTAGCATCATCGCCCTGTATCTGATCGCCACGATTTTTGTCGGCTTTTGGGTTTCCAAACGGGCGTCCAAGGACATGAAGTCCTATTTCCTGGGTGGCAACAAGCTGCCCTGGTATATGCTGGGCGTTTCGAATGCGTCGGGTATGTTCGACATCTCGGGCACCATGTGGCTGGTTTATGTAACGGCCACGTATGGAATGAAAGGGGTCTGGTTACCGTGGCTTTGGCCAGTGTTCAACCAGATCTTCCTCATGGTTTATATGTCCATCTGGCTGCGACGTTCCAACGTCATGACCGGGGCGGAATGGATCCAGACCCGGTTTGGCAAGGGCGCCGGTGCCACGGCGTCGCACATCATCGTGGTGGTGTTTGCGCTGGTGAGTGTGATCGGGTTCCTGGCCTACGCGTCCAAGGGCATCGGCAAGTTCGCCGGCGAGTTCCTGCCGGGACATCTCTCGGATGATACTTATGCGTGGATCCTGATGGGCATCACGACGTTCTACGTCGTCAAGGGCGGCATGTTCAGCGTGGTTTTTACCGAAGTCGTTCAGTTCTGCATCCTGACCGTCGCCTCCATCGCCATTGGCATTATCGCCATGGTCAAGGTCGCCCCGGACATGCTGAACAAGGTGGTTCCCTCCGGCTGGCATGACCTGTTCTTCGGCTGGAACCTCGGTCTGGACTGGACCTCCATTCCCGAAGTCAACAACCGGATTGCCGCCGATGGCTATTCGCTCTTCGGAATTTTCTTCATCATGATGTGTTTCAAGGGAATCCTGATCAGCGCGGCTGGTCCGGCGCCCAATTACGACATGCAGCGCGTGCTCTCGACGAAAGGCCCCCGGGAAGCCGCGCTGATGAGTTCGACGGTCAATGTGGTGCTGTTCTTCCCACGGTACATGATGATCATGGGCCTGACGATTTTGGCCCTGGCCTTTTACACCCCGGATTTGGCGGCGATGGGCGACAAGCTGGACCTCGAAAAAATACTGCCGCTGGCCCTGGCGCGGTTTGTGCCGGTCGGCATTCTGGGGCTGGTCATAGCCGGCCTGCTGGCGGCGTTCATGTCGAATTTCGCGGCGACCGTCAACGCGGCCCCGGCCTACCTGGTCAACGACATTTACAAGCGGTACATCAATCCCAACGCACCCGCCAAGCGGTATGTGTGGCTGAGCTATCTGGTTTCCTTCGCGGTGGTCGTCGTCGGTCTTCTTTTCGGCCTTATTACGCATTCCATCGACTCGATCGTGCAGTGGATCGTGTCAGGTCTGTGGGGTGGTTACACGGCCTCGAACGTTCTGAAGTGGTACTGGTGGCGGTTCAACAGCTGGGGTTATTTCTGGGGCATGCTCACCGGCCTCGGCAGTTCTCTGATTGTGCCTCTGCTGTTCCCGCAGCTCCATGCCATCAACACGTTCCCGATCATCCTTTTGATTTCGTTGGCCGGCTGTTTCATTGCAACCTTCCTGACCAAACCGGAAGAGGAACAGGTCTTGAAGGATTTTTACCGCCGGGTGCGGCCTTGGGGTTTCTGGGGGCCGGTCCTTGCGCAGGTCGTCAAAGAAGACCCCAGCTTTCAGCGGAACAAGGATTTCTACCGCGACATGTTCAACATCGTGGTCGGCACCATCTGGCAGACCTGTTTCATCGTGCTCGCCATGTTCCTGGTGACGCGCCACTTCCGCAATGTCGCCATCACGTTCGTCGTGCTCGTCATCACCTCGATTATCTTGAAATTCAACTGGTACGACAAACTGCCGGCACCCACGCCCGACCCCGACCCCGTGCCTGATCTCCAGGGCCAGCCCGAAACGGGCGCCGCCACCGCTGCCAGGTAAATTTTAAAATTTCACATCAAAAAAACAGCCATGCGTTACGGACACTTTGACGACCAACAGCGCGAATACGTCATCACCCGGCCCAACACACCGCTGCCGTGGATCAACTACCTCGGCTGCGAAGCGTACTTCGGCATCATCTCGAACACGGCGGGCGGCTACTCCTTTTACCGCGACGCCCGCCTGCGCCGGCTGACGCGCTACCGCTACAACAACGCGCCGTTCGACGTCGGCGGGCGGTATCTCTACATCCGCGACAACGACAGCGGCGAATTCTGGTCGCCGTCCTGGCAGCCTACGTGCACCAAGCTGGACAAATACGAATGCCGCCACGGCATGGGCTATACCACCATCAGTTCGAGTTACAGCAAGATTGAAGCGCAAACCACTTATTTTGTGCCACTCGGCGAGACGCTGGAAATCTGGAAATTCTCGGTGACCAACCGGCGCAACAAGCCGGCGAAGCTTTCGATTTTTTCCAGCATCGAGTTCTGTTTGTGGGACGCGCAGGACGATGCCACCAACTTCCAGCGCAACTTCAGCACCGGCCAGGTCGAAGTCAACAACGGGGTCATCTACCACAAGACCGAATATCGCGAGCGCCGCAACCACTTCGCGTATTTCGCCTGCTCGGAAAAACTCGCCGGTTTCGATACGCAACGCGACACGTTCCTCGGCGCTTATCGCAGTTGGGACAACCCGGCGGCAGTGGAGCGTGGCAAATCCTTCAACTCGGTCGCGCACGGCTGGGCGCCGCACGGTTCGCATCACGTCAAAGTGAATTTGAAGCCCGGCGAAACGAAGGAAATCATCTTTGTCCTTGGCTACCACGAGAATCCGGTGGACAAAAAGTTCGACCCGCCGGATTCGCAGACGATCAACAAGCAGACCGTCAAGCCGGTCATCGCCAAATATCTCAAGGGCAAAAATGTCGTCGCCGCCTTCCAGTCGTTGCGGGAAAATTGGGACGGCCTGCTCAGCACCTATCAAGTGCAGTCGCCCGACATCCACGCCAACCGGATGGTCAACATCTGGAACGCCTACCAGTGCATGGCCACGTTCAACATGTCGCGCTCGGCGTCGTTCTACGAATCCGGCATCGGGCGCGGGCTCGGCTTCCGCGATTCCAACCAGGACCTGCTCGGCTTCGTCCACATGGTCCCGAGCCGCGCCCGCGAACGCATCCTCGACCTGTCGGCGACGCAGCTCAAATCCGGCGGCGCATTCCATCAATACCAGCCGCTGACCAAACGCGGGAACAACGACATCGGCAGCGGCTTCAACGACGACCCGCACTGGCTCATCCTCGGCGTCGGCGCTTACATCAAGGAAACCGGCGACTGGGGCATCCTCGACGAACCGGTGCAATTCGAGAACGAACCCGGCTCCGAGCAGCCGCTTTACGAACACCTGCGCCGCAGCTTCAATTACACGCTCGAACGCATCGGCCCGCACGGCCTGCCGCTCATCGGCCGCGCCGATTGGAATGATTGCCTGAACCTCAATTGTTTTTCCGACACACCCGGCCAATCGTTCCAGACCACGACCAACAAGGACGGCAAAGTGGCCGAGTCGGTCTTCATCGCCGGCCTGTTTGTAATGGTCGGGAAGGAACTGGCGACCATTGCGAAAAAACGCGGGTTGAACAAGGAAGCGGAACGCTGCCTGGCCGAGGTGGCCAAAATGGAAAAGGTCATTTACCAGCACGGCTGGGACGGCGCGTGGTTTGTGCGCGCCTACGACGACTTCGGCAAACCCATCGGCTCGAAGGTGTGCAAAGAGGGCAAGATTTTCATCGAGTCGCAAGGCATGTGCATCATGGCCGGCATCGGCCTGAAAGATGGCAAGGCCAGGCGCGCGCTGGCATCGGTGAACAAGCACCTCGCCACAAAGCACGGCATCGTGCTCCAGCAACCGGCTTTCTCGAAGTATTACATCCACCTGGGCGAAATCTCCTCGTATCCTCCGGGTTACAAGGAAAACGCCGGGATTTTCTGCCACAACAATCCGTGGATCATCATTTCCGAGACGATGGTGGGCAACGGCAACCGCGCCTTCGACTATTACACCCGCATCAACCCTTCGGCGCGCGAGAAAATCGGCGACCTGCACCGCTGCGAGCCTTACGTCTTCGCGCAGATGATTGCGGGCAAGGACGCGCCGACGCACGGCGAGGCGAAGAACTCATGGCTCACCGGCACCGCCGCGTGGACCTACTTCACCGCCACGCAATGGATCCTGGGCATCCGGACCGAATTCGACGGCCTGCGGGTTGACCCGGTGATTCCGGCCAAATGGAAGGGCTTCACCGTCACGCGCCGTTTCCGCGGCAACACCTACGTCATCGAAGTCAAGAATCCGAAGGGCAAACAACGCGGCGTAAAAAAACTGCTGGTGAACGGGAAGGAAATCGCGGGCAACGTTCTGCCCGTCCTTCCGCCTCAATCAAAACCCATCCACGTCGAAGCTGTGCTTGAGGGCTGACCACGACAAGGACTCAATATAATCCCATTATCAGGCCGCTGTTAAGGAAGATGCCGGTTTATATCGTCAAGGATTATTCCATCTCCCTGTATGGCGCGGCCAATGCCGCTGTCACACTCATGGGCAAATGATGGCCGGATGACCAAACGCGGCTGGAATCTGTGCAGAGATGAAGGATCTGAGTAAAAAAGTATTTGTTGGGTTCCTGCAACTTTTCATCGGCCTGGCCGTGTTGCTGTTTCTTCCGGTGTGGACCTTCGATTACTGGCAAGCGTGGATTTTTCTGGCCGTGTATTCATTGTCGGTGCTGGCGGTCACCCTCTACTTGATGAAAAATGATCCGAAGCTTTTGGAACGTCGGATAAGCACGGGTCCAGACTCTGAAAAGCGAAGGAGCCAAAAAATCCTGAATTTCCTCATATCGAAGGCCTTGTTCGTGGTGGTCGTTGTTCCCGTAATTGACCATCGCTGCGCATGGTCGGCGGTGCCGTTGTATGGGGTCGCCGCCGGAGATGTTCTGGTTGCGCTCGGGTTCCTCATCGGATTTTTCGTTTTCAAAGAAAACACTTTTGCCTTGGCAATCATCGAAGTCGGGACCGGGCAGAAAGTCATATCGTCAGGACCTTACGCGCTGGTGCGTCATCCGATGTATTTTGGCTGGCTGGTCACGTTTTCAGGCGTGCCGCTCGCGCTTGGTTCGTGGTGGGGATTGTTCACGATCATTCCAGTTGCGCTGGTGATCATATGGAGGCTGCTGGATGAGGAAACGTTTCTGGCCGGGAACCTGCCGGGCTATTCAGAGTATCAAAACCGGGTACGGTACCGCCTGGTCCCGTTCATTTGGTAACGTTGTTAAACTCCGAAAGCGTTCGCGAGTGAAATCCCCCGCTCTCGCCCAACGCCCCGTCCCGTGAGGAGCGGAATCGTTGTCGCTA
>Ga0209540_10002669_pt1 | contig 12553 bp, 10 predicted proteins | sample BarGraIncu01121A_FD_184501 | JGI IMG/M metagenome (GOLD analysis project Ga0209540, IMG submission 184501) | Arctic peat soil microbial communities from Barrow, Alaska - Barrow Graham LP Incubations 011-21A (SPAdes) (version 2) | ecosystem: Environmental > Terrestrial > Soil > Wetlands > Peat... | reverse complement strand
CCACAACCACATCATCTTCGGGTTCCTCCCCGCTCGCGGGCGTCCCGCCCGCTTCTCGTCCGGCAGCCAGCCGGCAACTGCGCCCGGCTGTCCCTCCGCGTCCACTACAAGTATGTACCCGGCGGGTGCGCTCGCGCTCGACGCACACACGATCGACAGACCATTCGTCCTCGCCCCCTATACATATTCTGATATTCGCATATTCTTACATGCGTACGATCGTCCGTGAGGGCCGCAGCCGTGCCGGAGGCGAAGACGTGGACCGCGATTTCTTCTGCATGCACTCCGATCTGTGCAAGACGCTTGCGAACGACAAGCGCCAGATGATTCTCGGCGCCCTGCGTGAGGGAGAGCTCTCCGTCGGCGCGCTGGCCGAAGCCACGGGGATCCCGCAGGCGAACCTTTCCCAGCACCTTGCGACGATGCGCTCCAAGGGCGTCGTGCGCACGCGCCGCGAAGGCAGCCGCGTCTTCTACGAGATCGCCAACCCCAAGCTCATCCAGGCGTTCGACCTGATCACCGAGGTCATGCGCGAGTCGATGGACGAGCGCTCGCGTACCGCGGGCTCCGAGGCCGAATAGGCGCCTCTCGGCCCTTCCAACGGGGAAAACACGGGGGCATCCCCGTATGCACCACGAATGAGGAGGTCGAAACGGCATGGGTCCTGAGGTCGATCAGATGATGGCGCAGGTGGCCGCACTCCCGGCGGCCGATCGCAAGAAGAAGATGACGATCGTGGTGATGAGCGGCGACTTCGACAAGCTGTTCGGAGCGTTCATCATCGGCACCGGCGGCGCTGCGATGGGCATGGAGGTCACCATGTTTTTCACCTTCTGGGGCCTGCGCGCTATCAGGAGCAACACAAGGACCGGTGACACCGCCTTCGGCAAGATGCTCGGCGTGATGTACGGCGGCGACATCTCCAAGTCGAACCCGTCGCATTTCAGCTTCCTCGGCATGGGACGGTGGATGTTCGGGAAGATGATGGGCGCCCACAACGTGGCCAAGCTCACAGAACTGCGCGACCTCGCCGTCATGCTCGGCATCGGCCTGTACCCGTGCCAGATGTCGATGGACGTCATGGAGATGCCGCAGGAGTCGTTCATCGAGGGCGTCAAGCCGGCGGTCGGCGTCGGCTTCATGCTCGCCGAAGCTGAGGAGTCCGCAATCCAGTTCTTCATCTAGGCTCTCGCTCGCAGTTCAACCGTCGTCCACTGCTACCGAAAGGAACACCACCATGTCCGACGTCACACCCGATCTCGAGCTCGACCTGAAAGGCCTTCTCTGCCCGATGCCGATGGTCAAGGTCTCGCAGAACATCACCAACGTGCCGGTCGGCGGCGTGATCCGCGCCGTGGCCACCGACGCCGGCTCCATGGCCGACATCCCCGCGTGGGCGAAGTCGACCGGCAACGAAGTCCTGTCCGCCGAGAAGGTCGGCGGCGAGTTCGTGTTCCTCGTCAAGCGCGTCAAGTAGGGTGGCCTGACACCCAATGGACTGGTTCTCCTACCTCACATCGGGCATCGGCGTGTACGTCGGTCTGGCCGTGTTCACCGGCGGGATGGCGTGGCGCACGTGGCAGTGGTCGCGCACGCCCAAGTCGCCGGTGCGGCTTGCCCTGTACCCGAAGCCGGCCAGCGGCGCTGGCAGGTTCGGCAAGCTGCTGACCGACACGTTCGTCGCGCCGCAGTCGTTCAAGATCGCGCCCGCGGTCATGGTCGCGGCGATGGCCTTCCATCTGGCCGCCTTCGCAGCGTTCTTCGGCCACCTGCGGCTCGTCCATGAGTTCGACCCTCTCGTGGCCCTTCTGGGCGAGGAGGGCATGCACACGTTCGCGGCGTGGACGGGTGGGACGGCCGGCATCGTGATGCTCGTCGCCGTGCTGTATTGGCTCGGGAGGCGGGCCTTCGGGCCCTACAAGAACCTGTCCGTCCCTGAGGACTACCTGCTGCTGGCGCTGCTGCTCGGCATCGTGCTGATGGGCGACCACCTGCGCTTCGTCGGCGGCCTGCCGACCGGCGCGTACCAGGGCTGGTTCGCTTCCGTCATGGCGTTCAACCCGTCGTTCCGGCCCGATCTCGCGGCATCACTCACGCGCTACGCGCTGGACTGGCACATGCTGTTCGTCGATCTCTTCCTCATCTACTTCCCGTTCAGCAAGCTGACGCATGCGATCGGTGCGTTCGCCACCAACCTCGTGCGGACCGGGGAGTAGCCATGGAGAAGCAGACGATCGACACCATGGTCGGCAAGTTGGACAAGGGCATGAACCGCCAGCTCAAGCAGTACCTGGACATCTGCGCGCGATGCGCGATCTGCAAGGACTCGTGCCACCAGTACGTCGCTACCGGAGACATGAAGTACCTGCCCGCGCGCCGAGCGGAACTCATCCGCGAGGTGTACCGCAAGTACTTCACCAAGGCCGGCGAGTTCGTGCCGGCGCTGTACGAGGCGCGCGACCCCGATGACCACCTGCTCGACGAGCTCTACGATTCGGCGTACGCATGCACCGGCTGCCGCCGCTGCATGTTCTACTGCCCGTTCTCAATCGACAACGCCTGGGTCGTAGCTGCCGCCAAGGGCATCCTGATCGCGGCGGACCGCGGTAACGACATGCTCGGACAGTTGGCCGATGCCGCGCTGTTCAAGAGCGACAACATGGACATGTTCCGGGACATCATCGTGAACGGCTTCGCTGACATCGAGAACGAGCTGCGGGAGGAGACCGGCCGCGACGTGGCGATCCCGGTGGACGTGGCCGGCGCCGACATCCTCTACGTCGCGTTGGCCGGATCGCACTCGATCAAGCCGGCCGCGATCATCTTCGATGCCGCGGGAGCAAGCTGGACGTTGTCCATGTTCGAGGGTTCCAACTACGGCTTCTTCCTCGGCGATCCCGCCAAGGCGAAGCTCATCGCGGACCGCTTCATGAACGAGGCCAAGCGCCTCGGCGTGAAGGAGGTCGTCATCACCGAGTGCGGCCACGCGTACCGCGTCGCCGAGATGTTCTATGAGGCGTGGGCCAAGGAGAAGATGCCCTTCAAGGTCCGCCACATCCTCGAAGTGATCGACGAGTACATCAAGGACGGCCGCATCAAGGTCGACCCGAAGGCGGTCAAGGAGCGCGTCACCTACCACGACCCTTGCCAGATCGGCCGCAACGGCGGCATCTACGAGCAGCCGCGCGACATCGTGCGCGCCATCGCCTCCGACTTCGTGGACATGACCCCGAACCGTCAGGAGCAGTGGTGCTGCGGCGGCGGGGGCGGCATCGTCGCGATGGAGGAGTTCAACGACCTCCGTTTGAAGTCCGGCGGTAAGAAGGTCGAGCAGATCCGCGCGACCGGCGCGACCCTGCTGGCCTGCCCGTGTGAGAACTGCCGCCTGCAGATAGCCGAGCTGAACGATGTGCACGACCTCGGCCTGCGCATCGTGCCGGTGATGGAGCTCGTCGCTGAGGCACTCGTGCCGAAGGCGTAGCTCCGCTCCGGCCACTCGCAACTCTCGACGAAGGCCCGCTCCCACCGGGGAGCGGGCCTTCGCACGTACCGCCCGTCGATGCGCGACGCAACGCCGCGGGCGTATCCTCTAGCCGGAAGGCCGCGAAGCCGATAGACATTGGGTGGCGGCGCACCACTGCGAAGCCACCCGCCAAGGACCGAGGCCGCATGCTCTATCCACATGACCATCACGCTCCCCTGCGCGTCCGCGCCTTCATGCGCATGCTCGCGTGCGCGTTTGCGATCGCGGCCACTCTGGTCGCGGTTCCAGCCTACGCGGCGACCTACAACTCCCTCAACGTCATCTCGTACGAGACGTGGCGCGCGTCCTCGGCGATGTCGGTCGCGGACATACAGGCGTTCCTGGACACGCAGACCGGTCCGCTGAAGTCGTACGTCTGTACCGATACGATCACCAGCGCCACCCCAGCGCGCCGCTCGGCCGCCTCGATCATCTGGCGCTCGGCTCAGGCGTGGAACCTCAATCCGAGGGTCATCCTCGCCACGCTCCAGAAGGAACAGAGCCTCATCACGGTGAGCAACTCGAGCAACGCGGCCCGGCTCGTGAAGGCGATGGGCTGCGGCGTGTACGGCGACGCGAACCACGACGGCAAGACCGACAACCGCTTCCCCGGCTTCCCGAACCAGATCTACAACGGCGCGCGCGTGCTCTCGACCTACGAGATCACCTACGGCTGGTACGCGGGCAAGCCCAAGGCGGTCACCGCCTACAAGTACGTCGATGCCACAAAGACAGTCGACGCCCAGGTCGTCACCTATCAGAAGCGCGTCTCGTACACGAAGTACATCACGCCGGCCAACGCGTGCACCTTCTCGCTGTACACGTACACCCCGTACTACCCGCAGAAGCTCTTCTGGGACTGCTACACCCGCTGGTTCGGGGACCCGCAGTCGCCGCCGAGGTTGCGCCCGCTCTACCGGTTCCGCAGTCTCAAGACCGGGACGTACCTCTACACCGCATCCGAAGCCAAGCGCTACCGCCTGATCAAGGACTCTAAGACGATCTGGGCATTCGAGGGCGCGACGCTCAGCGTGGACACCAGCGCGACGGGGAACTCGGCCCCGCTGTATCAGCTGTACAACACCAGGACACACAAGTACCTGTACACGACCTTCGCCGCGACCCGCGACCGGCTGCTCAAGGTCCGGCCGAAGCAGTGGCGCTACGACACGATCGTCTGCTACGTGTCCCGTGACACCTCGGGCACCGCTCCGGTCTACAAGCTGGAGAAGAAGTCGACCCACGGCATCCTGTTCACATCGTCAGCGACGGTGAAGACGAGCCTGAGCACGGGCCGCTCGGCGGCCTTCATCTACCGCGGGGTGGGCTTCCGCCTGGACTCGCTCGACGCGACCCCCGCGGTCGGGCCGACCCCCTAGCGCCCGCGCCCTTGCACCTTCCCGCCGACGCGAGATATTGTCGGCTTGAGGGCATATGCATGGGGAAGGGTTCCAGGGGACGGGGGCTTCGACATGTCACGACGCGTGGTCTCTCTCGCGATGGCCGTCGCTTTGGTGGTGGCGCTTCTCCCGGTGCAGGGCTGCCAGCCCACCAGTACCGCGAACACGAACACGAAGCCGTTCACGCTCGACTACACGCTCACGCAGGCCGACTACGACTTCTTCGTGGGCTCCGACACCGTCGACACGGCGATCGTCCACAGCCCGTTCTACGCGGGCAACCAGCCTCTCCCCTCCCAGAACACCGTCGAGTACGAGGCTGCCCGTTACAAGAAGGTCGGCGAGATCATGGCCGACGCGGACGCTCTGGTGGCGGCTGGCAAGGCCGCTGAACCCGCGATGGCGGCGCTTCGCAGCGACTACATCACGTTCCTCGGCAAGGTCAAGGCGAGCGATCCGAAGGCCGCCGAGTTCGTCGGCTCGTCGCTGACAAGCGTAACGGCGTCGGGGGTCAGCGAGATCATTGCCCAGACCTCGTACGAGAGCCTGATGTCGACGGAGGCAACGACCTCCTACGTCTCGACGATGCGCGACTACCTCAAGGTGACGCGCGCGACCGAGTACGGCTCACTGCTCCTCGAGGACGCGAACACGATCATCGGGCAGGCTGCGGTGCTGTCGCAGGCGATCGCCGCTGACGGCTCGGACGCGGCGAAGGCAGCCGCGGCGGAGTTCGACGGCAAGGCGACCAAGGACGTGGCGGACGCGATGGCCGCCCTCGAGCCGGTGGCCGGCGGCATCGACGCTCTGGACCAGGATATGGCGCTGCTCGCGAGCGGCGACTACTACTTCAGCCGCGAAGCGCTCGGCTGGATGGCCAGCGAGTCCGCCAAGCTCCAGCCGCAGGTCGACGCGCTCGAGGTGCGCGACGGCGTGACGCAGGAGCAGATCGACGACATCAAGGCGGTCTTCGGCGCGTACGGCGAGTGGACCACCGCGCTGACCCAGGAACTCCGCTCGCTCGATACGAGCGGGCTCGTGGCGGTGCGGGACGCCGCGGCGTTCGGTGTCATGCCGTTCGTGGAGACCGCGTATGCCGCCGAGGGCGACGTCAGCTACAACCCGGGCGCCGACTACGGCAACTCGGTCACCTCGCTGTCCAAAGAGCCCGAGAAGAAGCAGCGGTGGCTCGGCGCCACCTGGAGCGGCGTCAAGACCGTCTTCGGCGCGGTGAAGACCGGCGTCGGGGTCGGGGTCGACACCGCGGCGGCGGCGGCCAAGAACATCTCCACGGTCGGCTGCGGCATCTACTACGGAAACAAGCCTTCCGAGATCTGGAAGGAGATGAAGAACAACGTCAAGGAGATCGGCAAGAACTACGATGCCGGCGTCTCCGGGTCGCAGGTGCTGACCGACGCGGGCGGTTACCTCGACTCCGCCGAGGCAGGCGCCGGCAAGTACGCCGGCGGATGGGCGCAGTCCGGCATAGCGGCCACATGGGGCAAGGGCAAGATCGCCGACACCACCGGCTGGGCGGTCGGCGGGCTGACCAAGATCACGACAGGCATGTTCACCGGCCTCGCGAAAGGCATCTACAAGGTCGCCAACAAGGAGTCATCGACCGCGGACGTGGCCTCGGGCTTCGTCGAGATCGGCCTTTCGTGCATCGGTGGCAGCAAGGTACTTGTGAAGGGCACCCAGGTCCCCGGCCTGCTCAAGGGCGGCTACCAGACGATCAAGAACGCCGGGAAGCTCTTCGTGAACCTCGCCGAGAGCGCCGGCGACGCGCAGGTCCGTGCGAAGCTCGGCACGGAGATGGCCGCGATACTCGCCAACAACAATCTCACCAAGGAGCAGGTCGCGAAGCTGATCAGCAACTCGATCAAGGTCGAGATGTCCGAAGCGATCTCCAGCCTGATGGCCCGCAACCGTGACCTGTACATCAAGGCGATCCGCGACCTGATCGCGGCGGGCGGGACGGCCATCAAGACGAACTTCGTGAACACCGCCAAGGGGCAGATCGAGGACCTCGTCTCCAAGAGCTTCTCCAAGACGCTGCAGGGGATCCTGGACGCCGGCACTACCGTCATCGGCGCCGGGCTGGGTGACTACATCGACAACCTCATCGCGTCGCAGGTCGACCCGCCCTCACGGACCTGATCAATAGCGCGCTCGCCATGCCGCCCGACCCCGAGCCCTGAGCGCGGAGGACCCCGAGCCGGGATGGCCGGTGGATGAGTTCCCGCTCACCACGCACTACCGGCTCGACTCCGGAAACGACACGACGGGCACTGCCGTGACCGCGGGCTCGAGCGGTCTGCACACACTGCGCTTCTGGTCGGTTGACTACGCCGGCAACGTGGGGGCGGTGACGGTGACGACGTTCACCGTCGTGCCCGTCCCCGCGAGCACGGGCGTTCCCTCCACGCCCGCCGCGATCTCCACCCGGTCGACCAACAGGTCCTTCACCGTCTCGGGCGAGATCGTGCGGCATGCGGCGGGCACGCATCCCGTGACCCTGCAGTTCTACCGCTATGAGTCCGGGCGATGGGTGCTGCGCAAGAGTGTCAGTGCCGTGGTCTCGGACACGCTGTCCTTCTCGACGTACCGGGCCTCGACCTCGTTGCCCTACTCGGGTACCTGGCGGGTGCGGGCGCGTCACCAGGTCGGGACGAAGTACCTCTACAGCGGATACCGGACGTTCACCGTGGTGGCAACGCCGTCGAGCAAGGGCGCGCCGTCCACGCCCTCGACCCCCTCGAAGGTCACGCATAACCGGCCGTTCTCCGTGTCCGGGTACGTCGTCAGGGACACCGCGGGCACCGCTTCGGTAAAGCTGTACCTCTACCGGTACGAGTCCCGGCGCTGGGTACTGCGCAAGGTCGCCTACGCCACGGTGTCCGACTTCCTGACCTTCTCGAAGTATCTTGGCTCCCCCTCCGTACCCTACCCAGGGAGATGGCGCGTGAAGGCCAGGCACCTCGATGGATCGGCCTCCAATACCAGCGGCTACCGGTACTTCACCGCGAGCTGAGCCGCGAGACATCCGATGGCATGAACGGAGGCCCTCACACCGGGAGGGCCTCCGTTCGTCCGTGCCGAGTTGACGGGTCTATACCCCTGCGGGTATGGTCCAAGCATACGGGCGGGGGTATCCGTCGACTTCGTACTGTCGAATCGCTCTGCTGGAGGTCTCCGATCACATGGCTGTCCTGAGTGAGCGCGTGCAACACGGTCTCGAATCCATCGTGGGCGACCGTGTCAGGGTCGATCGCGTGGAACGGCGGATGTACTCCGCTGACATAGGCGAGATGCCGCGTCTTGTGAAGCCCTTCGTCAGGGCGGGCCTCGCTGGCGGCGTCGTGCGGCCGCGCACTGAGGCCGAGGCCGTCGCGCTCGTCCGCTTCGCCGGGGAGAACTCGCTGAAGCTGGTCCCGCGCGGAGCGTCGACGTCGGGGTACGGCGGCGTCCTGCCCGTCGAGGGAGCGGTCGTGGTAGACCTCTCGGGCATGCACGAGGTCCTCGAGGTCGATGCGACGGCGCGGACCGTCCGCGTGCAGCCGGGACTCATATGGGAAGAGCTCGCCCGCCGTCTCGAGTCAGATGGGCTCGCGCTGCGCCTCTATCCTTCGTCGACTCCGTCGTCGTCCGTCGCCGGCTGGCTCGCTCAGGGAGGGGCCGGCTTCGGCTCGTACGAGTACGGTATGTTCAAGGACAACGTGGCTTCCGCTCGGGTCGTTCTTCCGACCGGCGAGGTCAGAACGTTTACCGGTAGCGAGCTCGGCACCCTGATCGCGGACGCCGAGGGCATCACCGGCATCATCACCGAGGTCACGGTGATGCTCCGCGACCTCGAGCCCGAGGTGCACCGGCTCGTCGCTTTCACCGATGCGCTCGCCCTAAACGCCGCGCTCCGCGACATCTCCATCCAGGGGCTCCCCATCTGGTCGATCACCTTCCTGAACCCCGAATCGACCGGGCTGAAGAAGAAGCTCCCCCACAGGCACGGCCACCCCTACGAGGAGGCGCACTCCCACTACGAGCCTGAGATGCCGGAGGCGTTCCTGGCCGTCATCGCGTACCCGGAGTCGCGAACCGGCCGCGTCGACAACGCGCTTGCGGCGATCGTGACGGCACACGGCGGATCGGAGCTTCCGAAAGAGGCCGCCGAGCACGAATGGGAGCAGCGTTTCGCGCCTATGCGCCTCAAGCGCGTCGGCCCTTCGATCATCCCCACCGAGGTCGTCGTCCCGCTCACCGAGCTCGCCGCCGTGCTTCGCGAGATCGACGCCAAGATCCATCAGCCGTTCGTACTCGAAGGCATGGTGGGCAAGGGCGACCGCGTGGTGCTGCTCGGGTTCATCCCGCACGACAGCCGCACGTTCGCCTTCAACGCCGCGTTCGCCCTGTCGCTGTCGGTCATCGCGATCGCGAAGCGCCACGGTGGCGCGGCGTACTCCACCGGCCTCTACTTCCGGCGCGAGGCGCCGACCGTTCTCGGCGCCGATCGGGTGCGCGCGCTCACCGCGTTCAAGGCGAAGGTCGATCCTTCGGGCGTCATGAACCCGGGCAAGGTCCTGGGCCGCGGTGTGATCGACCTGCTGATGGGAACCGCATCCGCACTCGAGCCGCTGATCCGCCCCATCGCGAACCTGATGAAGCCCCCCGCGACCGTCAAACTGAAGGACCGCCGCGGCATCCCCGCCGACGTCGCCTACTACGCCTACGCGTGCGCGCAGTGCGGATACTGCGTCCACACGTGCGAGGAGTATTCGGGCCGCGGCTGGATGAGCCACTCCCCTCGCGGTAAGTACCTCTATCTCCGCGAGGTGATGGAGGGCCGCGAGAAGTTCGACCAGAAGATGGTCGACACGTTCCTCGTCTGCACGACCTGCGAGGTCTGCAACACGCGCTGCCAGCTACAGCTTCCGGTCGAGCACTCGTGGATGACGATGCGCGGCAAGCTCATCCAGAACGAGGGGCGCATGACGTTCCCGCCGTTCGAGATGATGGCCGCGTCGCTTCGGGGCGAGAACAACATCTGGGCCGGCAAGCGCGAGAAGCGCGCCGACTGGGTCCCCGAGGACATCGCCCCCAAGATCAAGGAGAACGCACCGGTCGCCTACTTCGCCGGCTGCACGGCGAGCTACGTGAACACCGACGTGGCCCAGGCCACCGTGCGCCTGCTCGACAAGGCCGGCATCGAGTTCACAACGCTCGGCACCGACGAGGCGTGCTGCGGCATCCCGATGAAGGTAGCCGGCCGTTGGGACGTGTTCGAGGAGATCTACCTCCACAACACGGCCGAGGCGCGCAAGCGCGGCGTCAAGACGATCGTCACCTCGTGCCCTGCCTGCGGACTGGTGTGGAAGGAGCTCTACGCGCAGCTCGCAGCGCAGCGCGGCGAGCCGTACGAGTTCGAGGTGAAGCACTACTCCGAGCTCGCCGCCGAGGCCCTGGCTGATGGGCGGCTCGTGTTCGACCATGAGGTGAACAAGACCCTCACGTTCCACGACAGCTGCCACATGGGCCGCGCCCAGGGCAACTACGAGCCGCCGCGCGACCTGCTCAAGGCGATCCCCGGCGTGACCGTCGTCGAGATGGAGCACAACCGCGAGGAAGGGCTGTGCTGCGGTTCGGTACTCACGCTGATCGGAGACACACCGGTCGCGCCGATCCTCGGCAGGATGCGGCTCGACGAAGCGGTCGACGCCGGAGCGGACGCCATGGTCGCGCTGTGCCCGTGCTGTCAGGTCCAGCTTCGTGACTCCGCCGACAAGAACGGCATCGACCTTCCGGTCGACGACCTCGCGCGAGTGCTCATGGAGGGCCTTGGCCTTCACATCGATTCGAGCTCGGCGAACTCCCTGCTGCAGTGGGGCTACTTCGAGAAGTTCATCTACCTCATGGAGCCGGAGGCGATGGCCGACCTGATGGCCGCGCTCCTGCCCGAGATGATGGCCGCGATGCCCGCCGGGATGGTGCCGATGATCAAGGCCGCGCGTGCGATACCGGGCGGGCTGGCGCTGATGTCGAAGATGATGCCGGTCATGATGCCGATGCTCGTGCCTGGGATCATGCCGAAGGTCATGCCGGCGATGCTCGCCGAGGTGTCCCGCCGCGTGGGTCCGCTACCCGACGACATGGAAGCGCTCATGCCCGACCTGCTGCCGAAGACGATGGACGCGCTCATGCCGAACATGCTGCCGCTTCTGATCCCCTTCATCACGCCGAAGATGATGGCCTACGTGCGGAACGACCTCTAGGACGGCACTCCTCCCTCGGGATGCAAGGACGCGGCCCGTGCAGACGCGCGGGCCGCGTTCGCGCGGCGCTCATAGTCGACCGATTCCACCCGTTAGCCCCGCCGGTTCGTCGTTAGATGAGCATACCCTATGGGGTATGGCTTCGAAACAGGCCGGGAGGCCCTCTCGCGGTTCACCGACCCGGCACCCCACGTTCACGGCCACTTCACACCCTCCCGCCATACTCGAGTGGTGAGGGCGCGCAACCGGCGCGCCACACCGACAACGGAGGTATCACGATGAAGAGAGGCACAGTGGCTGCGCTGGTCTCCGCGGCTCTCGTCGCCGGACTGGCGCTCGGCACGGTCGGCATCGCGTTCGCGGGTGGACGCAGCGTCGCGGCGGGTGCAACTCCCGGCACGGGCGCCGGGATCGGCGCGGTCTGCCGACAGGCCGGCGGGACGATCGCGGACATCGTCGCCAAGTTGACCGGGCACCCGGTCGCGGACGTGTACGCCGACCGCGCCGACGGCGACTCGTTCGCGGCGATCGCGGACGCCAAGGGCGTCTCCGCGGAGACACTCACAGCCGAGGTCCTGGCCGCCCGCAAGACGGCGCTCGACGCGGCCGTCAAGGCAGGCACGGTCACCCAGACCCAGGCCGACGCGGCGCTGGCGAATATGAAGTCGAACGTCTCCGCCAAGATCACGTCCGCCGTTCCGGACACATGCACGGGCGCCGGCCCGGGCAGCGGCGCCGGTGGCGGCCGCGGTATGGCTCGCGGTGCGGGAGCGGGCAGCTGTGGCGGCGCAGGGTGCGTCAACCAGTAGCAGCGCTCACCGGTCGCCTGAGAGGACGGACCGCGCACGCGGCCCGTCCTCTCAGGCTCGCAAGGGGCACAATGGGACCGGGCTCGCAGACAGGAGAACGCGGTGGCGAAGAAGATCCTCGTGGTGGACGACAACCCGAAGATCGTGGAGGTCCTTTCCGCATACCTGCGTGACGCGGGCTTCGAGGTCATGACAGCGAGCGACGGTCCGCATGCGCTCGAGGTCGCCGCGTCCGCGCAGCCCGACCTGGCTCTCCTCGACATCATGCTCCCCGGCATCGACGGCATCGAGCTGACCCGCCGTTTCCAGCGGGAGCACGACCTGCCGGTGATCCTCGTGACGGCACGGACCGGTGAGATCGACCGCTTGATCGGCCTCGAGGTCGGCGCGGACGACTACATCAGCAAACCTTTCAGCCCGCGCGAGGTGGTCGCCCGGGTCAAGGCGGTGCTCCGCCGGCTGGAGCGTTCGGAATCGCGCGGGCCGGACGAGGTGCTCCGGGTGGGCGACCTCGTCATCGACCTCGGTGGGCGGGTCGTGAGCGTCGCGAACGAG
>Ga0209540_10002667_pt1 | contig 12557 bp, 13 predicted proteins | sample BarGraIncu01121A_FD_184501 | JGI IMG/M metagenome (GOLD analysis project Ga0209540, IMG submission 184501) | Arctic peat soil microbial communities from Barrow, Alaska - Barrow Graham LP Incubations 011-21A (SPAdes) (version 2) | ecosystem: Environmental > Terrestrial > Soil > Wetlands > Peat... | reverse complement strand
TCAGCTGCTGATCGTCGACGACGAGCCCAACATCCGCGAGGTGTTGCGGATCGTCCTCGACGGCGAGGGCTACTCGGTCAGCGAGGCGGCGACGTACGCCGAGGCGATGCAGCTCCTCGGCCAGACGACCTTCGACCTCGTCATCTGCGACATCTTCCTCCCCGACGGCAACGGCCTCGACCTCGTCCGCTCCTACCACGCCAGCAACCCGAACACCCACTTCGTCGTGGTGACGGCGCACACCACGCCGGCGTACGCGATGAGCGCCCTGCGCGACGGGGCCGTCGAATACCTCTCCAAGCCGTTCGACGTCGAGGAGCTCAAGCTCGTGGTGGCGAAGCAGATGATGCGACCTGCGTCGGAGCTGGTCCTAACCGGTCCGCTCGATTTCATCGGCCGCTCGCACGCGATGCGGCCGCTGCTCGAGCGCATCCCGCAGGTCGCGCGCAGCGACGCCACCGTGCTGATCACCGGCGAGTCGGGAACCGGCAAGGAGCTGCTCGCGCGGGCGATCCACACGGCCTCCCCGCGCGCCGGGAGGCTCTTCGTCCCAGTCAACTGCGGCGCCCTGCCGGAAGGGCTGCTGGAGAGCGAGCTGTTCGGGCACGTGCGCGGCTCGTTCACCGGCGCCGTCCGCGACAAGCGGGGCCTCATGCAGGAGGCCCACCTCGGCACGCTGTTCCTGGACGAGATCGGCGATATCTCCGCCAATACCCAGGTCAAGCTCCTGCGGGCGTTGCAGGAGAGGCGGATCCGCCCGGTCGGCGACAATCGCGAGGTGGACATCGACGTGCGCGTGCTCGCCGCCACCAACCAGGACCTGCAGCGCCGGGTTAGGGACGGCCTGTTCCGCGAGGACTTCTACTACCGGATCAACGTGATCCACCTCCACGTCCCGCCCCTCCGGGAGCGCCGTGAGGACATCCCGGAACTGGCGCGGCACTTCGTGGCGAGAGGGTGCGCCCGCCTGGGCACCGAGACCAAACTGATCCACCGTGACGCAATGTCCGTCCTCGAACACTGGCTCTGGCCGGGGAACGTGCGCGAGCTCGAGAACGTCGTCGAGCGCACGGTCGCCATGGAGCCGTCGCCGCTCATCACGGTGAGCTCGCTGCCGCGTAGCCTGCTCGGGGCGGAGGCGCACGAGGCGCAGGGGGCGTCCGCGCGGTCACTGCCCGAGGACGGCCTCGACCTCGAGGCTCACCTCGACGGGATGCGCCGGGAGCTGATGCGGCAGGCGCTCGAGCGCTGCGGCGGCGTGCAGAAGGACGCGGCGAGGCTGTTGCGCATGACCTACCGGGCGTTCCGCTATCACGCCGAGAAGTTCAACCTGACGACGGAGGACTAGACCGTGCTGACTCTTGCCTTGGCGTTGGCTGCGGCGGTGGCGCCCGCACCGCCCGTGTGCACCGTTCCCGACGGGACCAGAATCCACCTCGAGCTGGCGCTCACCGACCAGGAAAAAGCGCTCGGGCTCATGTACCGCGACAGCCTGCCTGCCGACGCCGGGATGCTGTTCGTGTTCGACGCCGACTCGCCGCTGGCCTTCTGGATGAAGAACACCTTCATCCCCCTCGACCTCGTGTGGCTCGACAAGGAAGGACGGGTGGGGGACGTGCGCGCGAACGTGCCGCCGTGCCGGGCCGACCCGTGCCCCTCGTACGACCCGGCACGACCGGCCCGCACGGTGCTCGAGGTGAACGCGGGGTTCGCCGCGGCGCACGGGGTCAAGCCCGGCTCCGTGCTGCGGTTCGAGGGCGTTGCAGGGTACCCGGTCGCGGAGCCGAAGCGATGAACCTCCGGCGCGCGGTCTTTCCGGTGGCCGGGTACGGCACCCGCTTCCTCCCCGCTTCGAAGGCGATTCCCAAGGAGTTGCTGCCGATCGTGGACAAGCCCGCCGTCCAGTACGTGGTCGAGGAGGCGGTGGCCGCGGGCGTCGAGACCGCGATCTTCGTCACGGCCGAGGGAAAGTCGGCGATCGAAGACCACTTCGACCGCAACCTCCGCCTCGAGACGTTCCTCGCCGAGCGCGGCAAGCGCGACCTCCTCGATGTGGTGCGCCAGGTGGGGGCGATGGTCCAGGTCGTCGCGGTGCGCCAGAAGGAGGCGCTCGGCCTCGGCCACGCGGTGCTCCAGGCGGCGCCCGTGCTGGGGGATGAGCCGTTTGCCGTCCTGCTCGGGGACGACATCATCATCGGCCAGCCTCCCGCCATCGGCCGCCTGGCAGAACTGGCGCTGGAGACCGGTGCGCCGGTGATCGCGGTGATGGAGGTCTCGCCCGCCGAGATCAGCCACTACGGGTGCATCGCCGGTGAGGAGGTTTCGGCCGGCGTCTGGCGCGTCCGCGACCTGGTCGAGAAGCCCGACCCGGCGCACGCGCCGTCGAACCTCGCGATCATCGGCCGGTACGTGCTCACGCCCGCCGTGCTGCAGGCGCTCGCTGCGACGCCCCCCGACCGGGGCGGGGAGATCCAGCTCACCGAGGGGTTACGCCGGACGCTGGCAACCGGGCCGGTATACGCGTGCACCTTCCCCGGCAAACGCTTCGACGCCGGCAACAAGGCCGATTTCCTGCGCGCCACGGTGGAGATCGCCCTCGACCACCCGGAGCTGGGCGCGGGGTTCCGGCGCATGCTCGAGGATCTGTTCGTGAAGGCGGAGAAGACGTAGCCGCGGCGTTGCGGCCTCCGGACGCCGTGCGCGGGCTCCGTCGCGGCCGGGGTGGTTCGAATCGCTGCCGGTAGAGCCGGGTCAGCTCGCCTTGGCGGCCGTGCCGGGGGTCGCCGCCGGCTTCTCGGCGGCCTTGCTCTCGGCCTTGTTCTCGGCCTTGCTCTCGGGCTTGGCGCCGGCGTCCTTGGAGTTCGACTCGCCGTTGCCGGTGGCGGTCGTGCGGCGGTGGCCGTAATCGGTGACGTACCAACCGGTTCCTTTGAACTGCAGCGCCGACGCGGAAATCAGCTTCACGAGGACGCCGCCGCAGCTCGGGCACTCCGCGAGCGGGGCCGCGCCCAAGTGCTGCAGCACCTCGATGCGCTCTCCACAGCTCGTGCAGCGGTACTCGTACAGCGGCATGGAACTCCTCCGGGCGCAACCTGAGCACCCTGGACTGAGATTCTACATCAGGGAGTCGGGTCTGTCGAGGGCACCTGGACGCGGATCCCGCTCGGGGTGTCCTTCTCCTTCTTGATCAGACCCAGGCAGTTGAACGCGTACAGCACGCGGGCGTTGAGGCCCGCCGAGAACGGGCCCTGGTCGCACAACTCGAACAGCCCCCGGTGCCCGTCCACCAGGTTCAGCATTTCTTCCTCGGCGGCCTCGAGCTGGAAGTCCGCCAGGTGCTCGGGCACGGGGCGGCGCAAGAACAGGGTGCTCTTGCCGCCCAGCCTGGTGACCAGCCGCTTGGCGTCCGCCACGGTCTTGCACCCGTGCAGCACGGCGCGCGGCGTCGGGATGCGCAACTTGTAGACCTCGTCGGCGCGGTCCTCGCCGAGCGCGAAGGTGACGAGGCCCTCGGCGAGGTCGAAGAGGCTCCAGACGATGCGCTGCACCTGTTCGAGCACGGCCGCGCGCATCTCGTCTTGGCTGAGCATCCCCATCTCGACCAACACCTGGCCGTGCCGCTTCCCGGGGTTGGCGAGCAGCTGCAGGGCGGACTCGCGGTACTGCGCCACCGTGATGCGGCCCGAGGCGAGCAACGAGTCGCCCAGCGACTCGCCGCGGTTGGCCGAGGAGGCGAAGATGATGTCGCCACCGAGGATGAAGACGCGCTTGGAGAACTCGCCGAGCTGGACCTCGAGCACGCCGGGGACGCGATTGCGGTGGATCGTCGCGAGCATCTCCGGGAGAGGCGTGTCGGCGAGGTCGCCCACGAAGATGTGACGCGCGTCGCGGCTCACGCGGGCGATGCTAGCACAGGGGAACGAAGGGGCAGAGGGGCGGAGGAGCAGAGGAGAAATCGGCGGGTGGCGGAAGCGCATGGGAATCGAACCCACCCCCCGTGCCGCAAGGGCACGGGGCAACGGTTTTGAAGACCGCGAGGACCACCAGGCCCCGTGCGCTTCCACTGGTGAGTCTAGCATCGCCCTGCACTTGCGTGTCGCGCCGCACACACCCGTAGCGGCCGCCCGCTGGGCGGCCGGCGCCTTTGTCCGCTGGCCGGCCTGCTGTCGCAGCGTTTCCCGACGACAAGTTGACACCCGCCCGCGCTCTTGATAGCTTCTCAGCCCCTGGTGGGGCCGTAGCTCAGTTGGGAGAGCGCTTGAATGGCATTCAAGAGGTCGACGGTTCGATCCCGTTCGGCTCCACCAACCTCAGTTTCCCGTCCACCGTCCTCGACCGCGCCGCGGCCGCCTCGGATTCCCTTGCCGGGTCGGTTCTCCGTTCCGGAGGTTATACTTCCAGCGCACTCAACGGCCGGCCTGGCACGGCCGTATACGGTGCGGAGGTTGGAATTGAGATGGGCGTCCTGCGTCTGCTGGTCCGGGAAAAGGTGAACGTCGAGCACGACGATCGGCAACTCGCGGCGCTTGCGCGCGGCGGGGACGAACCCGCGTTCGCGCTGCTCGTACACCGTCACCAGGCCGGCGTGCGGCGCTGCGCCGCCCGCATCCTGGGCGACGACGAGGAGGCCCGCGACATCGCGCAACTCGCCTTCGTGCGCGCCTGGGAGAACCTCGCGAAGTACGACGCGGCGTGGGCCTTCTCCACCTGGGTGTACCGGATCGCGTCGAATCTCGCGATCGACGTGCTGCGCTCGCGCGACAGTCGCGACCGCACCCACGCCGCCCACCTACGGCTGGTCGGTGAGTCCGTCGATCCGAGCGCGCCGCGCGACCTCGCGGAGGGCGAGGTGAAACGCATCTTCGCCGAACTGGCGTCGTGCCTCACGCCGCACCAGCGGGCGGCATTCGTGCTGCGCGAGGTGGAGGGCCTCGCCACCGCGGAGGTGGCCGAGGCGCTCGGCTGCAGCGAGGCGACGGTCCGCAACCACGTGTTCCAGGCGCGCGCGACGCTGCGCAAGGAGCTTGCGGCGCGCTACCCGGAGTACCTCCCCACGGGAGGCGCCCGGTGAACTGCCTCGAAGCCCGCAGGCTCGTGCCCAGGCTCGCGGCGATGGACCTGCCCCGGCAGGCGGAAATGGAGCTGCGCGAGCACCTCGCGGTTTGCACCGCGTGCCGACAGGCAGCGGCCGAGCGCGAGCCGGTCCTCGAGCTGGCCATGGCGCTGGCATCAGGCCCGGGCCCGGAGGACGACCGCTTCGTCGGCGAGGTAATGGCCGAGATCCATCAGCGCCGGCTGGAGCGGACGCTCACGGGGCGCCGGTCGCGGGTGCTGGCGGCCGCGGCGGTGGTGCTGGCGCTGCTCGGCGGCGCGACCGTGGTCAGGCAGGTCGCGTGGCCGGCCCGACAGGTCGTGGCGCGCGCCCAGGTCACGATCGCGCGCCGGCCGGCGCCGGAGGCGACGATGGAGCCGGCGTTCGTCGAGGTGGACAACGCCGGGGTGCGCCTGTACCAGCTCACCCCGACATCCAAGTCGCGTGGGGCGATCCAGGTGGCCTTCATCGTGGATCCGCACCTGGAGCTGTAGTTGGTCAGGTCGGCGGTTGTTTTGCTGATGATGGTGGCGAGCACGGTGCTCGCCGCCGAGCAGGAACTGCGGGTTTTCCAGCTCCACTTCCGCCCGGCGCGGGAGGCCGCAGGGCTGGTGGAGCCGCTGCTCTCGTCCGAGGGGAGCGTCCTGCTGCAGCCGAGCTTGAACGCCATTACGGTGCGCGACACGCCCGAGGTGTTGCAGCGCGTGGCCCAGGCGCTGTCGAGCTGGGATGTGGCCCCGGCCTCGTACAAGGTGCGCGTCCGGGTGCTGCTGGCCACCACCGACCCGCAACCGCCGGGCAAACCGGCGCCGCTCATCGAGGGGATCGGTTCGGAGCTCAAGGAGCTGTTCCACTTCACGAACTACCAGGAGGTCGCGACGCTGCAGGTGACGGCCTCCGACGGCAGCGTCGTGGAGGTGGCCGCCGGCGAGCGCTACCACCTGCGGTTCACCGTGCGGGGCGTCCCGCAGGACCCGGACCGCGTTCAGCTCGCGCAGCTCCAGCTCTCGCGGCGCGACCGCGGTGCGGACAACGCCGAGGTCCTGCGCCCGCTCATGCGCGCCACCGTGACGCTGCTCGTCAAGCAGCCTTCCGTGCTGGGCGGCGCCCGCGCCGAGAACGCCAACCAGGCGCTTTTCCTGGTGCTGTGGGCCGAGCGGGAGGAGAAGCCTTGAGCGAGTTCGCCGTGCGGATGGGGACGCCGGAGGGCGCGGTGGTCGAGCAGCGCCATCGGGCGGTGAGCGAGGAGGCCCTGCGGCGGGACCTGGAGACGAAGGGCTTTACGGTCTTCCGTATCAGAGAGAGGGGGGGCGCCGCGCGCCTTCCATTTTTCGGCCGCAGGAGGCGCCTCGCCTCGCTCGATTTCCTGGTCTTCAACCAGCAGCTCGCGACGCTGCTGAAAGCGGGAATTCCCGTCCTGCAGTCGCTCGAACTCCTGCAGCGCACACAGGCGTCGGCCTACTTCCGCGAGGTGCTCTCGCGCGTGCTCGAGGACATCCGCAGCGGCGTGTCGCTTTCGGACGCGTTCGCGGCCCAGGGCGGGGTCTTCCCCAAGCTCTACTGCGCCACGGTGCTGGCCGGGGAGCGCTCCGGCGAGCTGGTCGGGGTGTTGGGCCGCTACATCCACCACCAGCAGCTGCTGGAGGGGGTGCGGCGGCGCGTAAAGTCGGCGCTGACCTACCCGATCGTGCTGCTGTCGTTGTCGTTCGGGCTCATCGTCTTGCTCGTGACCTACGTCATTCCTCGCTTCGCGTCGTTCTACCTGGGCTTCTCGGCCGACCTCCCGCTCATCACGAGGGTGATCGTCGGGGGTTCCAAGTTCATCCAGGAGCACGTGTGGTACATCGTGGCGGCGCTGGTGATCGCCTACGCGCTGGCGAGGCGCTGGCTGCACAGCGAGGCTGGACTCATCGCGATCGACCACACGAAGCTCAAGGTGCCGTTCGTGGGTCGGGTCTTCCACCTGTTTGGCCTGTCTCAGTTCGTGCGCTCGCTGGGGACGCTGATCGCGGGCGGCACGCCCCTCGTGAACTCGCTCGAGATCGCGAGCGCGACGGTGACGAACCGGGCGCTCAGCGCACCACTGGTGCGGGTGGCCGGGCGGGTGCGCGAGGGACAGCCGCTGTGGTCTTCGCTCGATGCCACCGGTCTCTTCCCGGAGCTTTCCATCGCGATGGTGCAGGTCGGGGAAGCAACCGGCGCGCTTGAGGGTATGCTGGAGAACGTCAGCCAGTTCTACGACGAGACTATTGAGGTCCGTCTCGCCCAGGTGGTTTCCCTCATCGAGCCGGCGGTGCTCGTGATCATGGGGGGCGTGGTCGCGACGCTGCTGCTGTCGGTGTACTACCCGATGTTCACGTTGATGTCGAAGGCGCAGTGAGGCAGGCGATGGCAGAAGACATCGGCACCGTGAGCCAGAAGTACCTGCGCGGGCTCCCGCGCGACGAGGAGGACCGCAAGCGCGCGGCCGAGCTGGCCGAGCGCGCCGGCGTCCCGTTCGACGACCTCTCCGGGTTCCGCGGCGACCCCGAGCTGTTCCGCCAGATCCCGGTCGACGTCATGGTCCGCTACCAGTTCGTGCCGCTCGAGCGCCAGGGGGACGTGGTGGTGGTGGCGATGGCCGACCCGTCCAACGTGCTCGCGGTGGACGAAGTCGAGCTCGCCATCGGCGGCCCGGTCGAGGTCAAGGTGGGGCCGGCGGGGAAGATCGCGGAGATCCTCGAGAAGTCCGAGTCCACGCAGCGCGTCCTCGACGAGGCCACGGAGGACTTCAAGATCCAGCTCGTCCAGGAGAAGGAGAACGGCGAGGAGGCGCTCTCCATCGAGTCGATCACCGCCGACGCCTCGCCGATCATCAAGCTCGTGGACACGATCGTTTTCAACGCCATCCAGCGGCGCGCCTCCGACATCCACGTCGAGACCCGCGAGAACGAGGTGATCGTCAAGTACCGCGTCGACGGCGTCCTCTACCAGGCGATGGAGCCGATCGACAAGCGCTACCACTCGACGATCATCTCGCGCATCAAAGTGATGTCCGAGCTCGACATCGCGGAGAAGCGCATCCCCCAGGACGGGCGCTTCAAGCTGCGCCTGAAGGGCCGCACGATCGACTTCCGCGTCTCGATCATGCCCACGGTCCACGGCGAGGACTGCGTCATCCGCATCCTCGACAAGGAGTCGGCCAACAAGGAGTTCCGCACGCTGAACCTCGATGTCGTCGGGTTCGACGAGGACACCAAGCGGAAGCTCCGCAAGTTCATCAGGGAGCCGTACGGGATGGTACTGGTGACCGGGCCGACCGGCTCGGGGAAGACGACGACGCTGTACGCCTGCCTGTCGGAGATCGTGTCGGTCGAGGACAAGATCATCACGATCGAGGACCCGGTCGAGTACCAGCTCCCCGGGGTCACGCAGATCCCGGTCAACGAGAAGAAGGGGCTGACGTTCGCACGCGGCCTGCGGTCGATCCTGCGCCACGACCCGGACAAGATCATGGTGGGCGAGATCCGCGACGAGGAGACGGCGCAGATCGCCGTGCAGTCGGCGCTCACAGGCCACCTGGTCTTCACGACGGTACACGCGAACAACGTCGTCGACGTGCTCGGGCGCTTCCTCAACATGAACGTGGACCTCTACAACTTCGTCTCGGCGCTCAACTGCGTGCTCGCGCAGCGGCTGGTACGCCGCATCTGCCCGCACTGCCGGCGCGAAGCCAAGGTCTCCCTGCAGCAACTGGAGGAGTCGGGACTTTCCGCCGAGGCGGTCCGTGGGGTCACGTTCTACGCGGGCGCCGGGTGTATCGAGTGCAACGGGACCGGCTTCCTCGGCCGCAGTGCGATCTCCGAGCTCATGGACCTTTCCGACAACATCCGGGCCCTGATCCTGGAGAAGCGCCCCGCCGCGGAGATCAAGCGGGCCGCGAGGGCGGAGGGGATGAAGTTCCTGCGCGAGTCGGCGCTCGAGCGCGTGTTCGCCGGCGTGACGACGCTCAAGGAAGTCAACAAGGTGACGTTCGTCGAATGAAAATTCTCGAACTGCTCCGGACTCCTCCTCCCGTGCACGCCTTCACGGCGGCCGAGGGCCAGCTCCTGTACGGCCGGCTCGGCGGCCGGCGGGACGCGCTGGCGCGCATCGAGCGCGCCCCGCTGGAGCGAGACTGGTTCAGGCTCGGGCCCGTGGGCCTGCTCCAGGTCGACCGCCAGGCACTCGCGGCGGCGCTCGCCGCGCTCGTGCGGCAGATCGAGAAGGCGCCAAAGGACGCGAGCTTCGTGGCGCCCAACGCCTGGGTCCGCAGCGTCGTGATCGACGCGGAAGAGCTGCCGCGCCAGCGCGACGAAGCCGATGACGTTGTGCGCTGGCGCCTGAAGAAGCTCCTCCCCTGCCGGCCGGAGGACGTGCGCCTCGACTACATTCCCGGCGGGAGCCATGGGCGGATGCTGGTGGTGCTCGCCCTCGACCGGCCGCTCGCAGTGGTGGAGGAGACGTTCGCGGCGTCGGGCATCCACCTGGGGCGGATCGAGCCGGCGGCGCTGGCCCTCACCGCGCTCCTGCCGCCGTCCGCCACCCCGATCCTGCTCGCAGCGGTCGAGGACCTCTCGCTCGCGCTGGTGGTGCTGGCCGAGGGGAAGCCGGTGCTGCTCCGCAACAAGCCGCTGCCCGCCGACCCCGAGCGCGCCGAACGGTTCATCGTCCGGGAACTCGGGCGCACGCTCGCGCACGCCCGTGAGCAGGAGGGGCTGGCGGGTCCGGTCGACGTCTGGGTGGCCGCGGGTGACACGGCACGCGTCGCCGAGGTGGAGCGGTGGGCGGACGCCCAGACCGGGGTGAGGGTCAACACGCTCGCCGTAGGCACTGGACGCGTGCCGGTGGCTGCCGGTGTGCAGGACGTGCGCCTCTGGTCGTTGCTCGGGACGGCATGGGCGGGGGCATCGTGATGGGCCGGCCCAACCTCGCGGCGCGGCCGTTCGAGAACGTCCGCCCGATTTGGGTCGCGGGTGGCGCGCTGGCGCTGGCGGCGCTGGTCCTCACCGCCGTGAGCCTGGGGGATTTCGTCTCGGCCCACGGCCGGGAGCGGGCGGCGGCCGGCTCGCTTACCCGCCTGCGGGCGCGCCGCGCGGAGCTGGCCACCAAGGTGGAGGCCGCCAACCGCCAGCTCGCGACCGTCGGCTGGAAGAAGCTCCAGGGCGAGACCACATCGCTCGAGGACGTCGTGGCCCGCCGCAGGCTCGTCTGGAGCCAGCTCCTGGCCGACCTCGAGCGCGTTGTACCCTGGGACATCCGGCTGGTGAGCATCACCCCCTCGGTCGCGAAGGACGGCTCGCTCCAGATCGCCCTGGACGGCCTGGCCACCGGCCGGGATGCGTGGCTCAAGCTGATCGCCGCGCTCTTCGCCGACCCCAGGTTTTCCGATCCGCTTCCGAGGTCGGAGGAGGCGCCGTCGGCCAGGAACGGGCTGGGGTACCGGTTTTCGCTGACGGTGCGGTACTGGCCGGAGGCCAAGCTATGAGCGACCGAAGGGCTTGGCTGCGGCTCTGGTACCTGTGGGCGCCGCCGGCGGCACTCGTGGCGCTCAACGCCGTCTGGCTGGCCGGGGTGCGCGGCGCGTTCCTCGGGCGCGGCTCAGCGCTGGCGCACGAGGTCGCTGCGACCCAGTCGGAGGTCGCGAAGCTCGAGAGGCAGGCGCAGCAGCTCCAGCACGCGGAGCAGGCGTTGGCGAACCTGCAGGAGAACCTGGGCACACTGCGGAAGGAACAGATGGCGCCGATGCGCGATCGCCTGGTACCGTTCCTCAACGACGTCATCAAGCGGGCCGAAGCGTCGGGCCTGCGGCCGGACCGCATCGCCTATTCGGCGAAGCGCGAGCCGAAGTCGGGCCTCGTCTACTTCAGCGCCCGCTTCGACGTCAAGGGAAGCTACGAGCAGATCCGGAGGTGCGTCTTCGAGCTCGAGACCTCGCCCCAGTTCATCCTCCTGGAGGGTCTGACGCTGCGCGGGGCGGACACCGCGACGTCGCTCGATGTCGGCGTGCAGCTCGGGGTTGGGACGTACTTCGCCGACCTCGATGAGGGCCTGATGAAGCAGCTCGGCGTCCACGAGGTGTCCGGTGGCGACTAAGCCGGGGTCGAATGGCAGCAAGGCCGTGCTTCTCGCGGTGCTCGTCGCGGCGCTGGTCGTGCTGGCCGTCGTGAGGCTGAGGCCGGCGCTGGCCCCGGGGGTCGAGGCCGGCCGCGGCGCGGCGCTGCGGATCGGCAGCTACGCGGTGCCGGAACTGGGCTGGGACCGGTCGCAACGGCGCGTCGTCCCGACGCCGGCCGTGGGACGCAACCTGTTCACGTTCGGGGCGCCGCCGACGCCGACCCCGGACCGCAGACCGACGATCTCGCTGCCGCCTCCTCCTCCCCCGCCGCCCACCCCCACACCGGACGGAATCTACGTGAACGGCAAGTGGATCCTGCCTCCGCCGCCGCCGTTCACGCTTGCGTATCTCGGCTGGCTCGGCCCGGACCGGCTGCCGGTGGCGATCTTCCGCGACGGCGACAATGTGGTGGCGGTGCCCGTAGGAGAGATTGTGAAGCAGAAGTTCATCGTCCGTGAGGTAGGTCCGACCGGTGTGACGGTCGGTTTCGTGGGTTACCCCACGAACGTGGTCAACAAGGTTCCGCTTGCGAGGTGAGTGTGACGACGAGGTCAGTCAGAGTCGCGGTCGGTTTGCTCCTTGCCCTGGGGTTGCTGGCGTCCTGCGCCACGTACCGGTACGACCGGCAGGCGACCGACGCGGTACAGGCCCAGAACTGGGACGGAGCGGTGTACTTCTACCTCGAGGCGCTCGCCAGAGACCCCGGCAGCGTGCACTACAAGATGGCGCTGGAGCGGGCGCGCCTGAAGGCGGGCGAGGAGCACTTCCAGCGCGGCATGCGCTTCAAGCAGGTCGGGGAGCTGCAGCGCGCCGAGTCGGAGTTCGAGCTCGCGGTCCAGTTCGACCCGACCCACCAGTACGCTCAGGTCGAGCTGGCGAAGGTGCAAAAGGACCTCGCGATCCTGGACCAGGAGGGCGGCCCGTCCAAGCTGGCGGAGATCAAGAAGGCGGCCTCGGAGATGAAAGTCAAGCCGCCGGTGCTCAACCCCGCGTCGGACGAGCCGATGAGCCTGTCGTTCCCGAACCCGACCAACGTGCGCGACATCTACAAGGCGATCGGCCAGGCGTTCGGGATCAACATCCTGTTCGACAACAAGATGCGCGACCAGAAGCTGTCCATCGAGCTGAAGAACGTCACCGCCCGCGAGGCGCTCGAGTCCGTGATGCAGGCCGCCGGCCACTTCTACAAGGTGCTCGACCCCAAGACCGTGATCGTGGTCGAGGACACCCCGCAGAACCGCCGCGACTACGAGGATCTGGTGGTCAAGACCTTCTTCCTCTCCAACGCGGACGTGAAGGACATCAGCAATATGCTGCGCGCCCTCATCG
>Ga0209540_10002666_pt1 | contig 12559 bp, 5 predicted proteins | sample BarGraIncu01121A_FD_184501 | JGI IMG/M metagenome (GOLD analysis project Ga0209540, IMG submission 184501) | Arctic peat soil microbial communities from Barrow, Alaska - Barrow Graham LP Incubations 011-21A (SPAdes) (version 2) | ecosystem: Environmental > Terrestrial > Soil > Wetlands > Peat... | reverse complement strand
CGCCGGCGACAAAGACGCAATGCTTTCCGTGACGTTCACGCCGGAGATCAAAACCGGGCCGATTGCCATTCCAACGACCGCCGGCTATCAGCCGGGAGTCGAAGTTTACCATGTCTGGGAAACGCTCGACAATCTGGCGGACATTGACCTTCCTGCAGGGGATTACGTCATGACGGTCAAGATCGAGAATGCCGGCGGAATGAACATCGATTATTTGTCGTTCGTCAGGCAGCCTTTATAAAATATTGTTCAGCGGCCCTGGAAAAAGGACTTGGAATCGGAAGAATATGCAATAGCTTAATCCGGCAGCACAATAGAATCACAATGGCATGAAAAAGACTTTGTACGTCGGCAAAAATCCGCTCCAATTCAACTCCGTTCCCACCGAGGGACACCAGGTTGATCTGGAGGGCGAGAGCTTTTATCAGATTGACAATTATGACCGGATGCGGCCCTTCTTCATGAGCATCGTCAGTGGCGCCGACCATTGGATGTTTATCTCCAGCACCGGTGCGGTGACCGCTGGACGCCGCAACGCGGATCTCGCGCTCTTTCCTTACTACACCGATGATAAAATCCATGACTCGGCTGAAATCACCGGCAGTAAAACCGTGTTCATCGTTGAGAAACAAGGCCGGAGCCATCTTTGGGAACCGTTCTCGGAACGTTACCGGAGCATTTACCGCCTTCAGCGCAACCTCTACAAAAGTTTTTGGGGCAACAAACTGATCTTTGAGGAATCCAATGCGGACCTGGGGCTGACCTTCCGTTACGGCTGGTTCAACAGCGACCGCTTTGGCTGGGTCCGGCGCGCCTGGCTGACCAACTCCGGGCAGGCAACCGTGCGGGTCAAGCTGCTGGATGGCATTCAGAATCTGATGCCCTGCTGCATCGGCAGCCAATTCCAGCTCGAATACAGCACGTTGCTCGACGCCTACAAAAAGAGCGAACTGATCCTCGAAACGGGCCTTGGGTTGTTCCGGCTCAGCGCCATCCCGATTGATCGTCCGGAACCCGCCGAGGCGCTCAGAACCAACACCGTCTGGTCTTTCGGGCTGGGCAAAAACCTAAAGCTGCTTTCCTCAATACAACTGAACTCCTTCCGGCAGGGCGTCCCGCTCCGCCAGGAAACCGAAGTCCGTGCCGAGCGCGGTGCCTATTTCCTCCACACCGCATTGGCGTTGTCGCGCGGGCAGACCAGGGATTGGTATCTTGTTGCCGACGTCAACCGGGGGCCGTCCGATGTGGCCGAACTCAACCGCTTGCTGCGTCAGCCCGCCAAACTGCGAAAACTGGTGGACGCAGACATTGTCCGCGGCACCGAGGAACTGCGGAGCATCGTCGGCAAGGCGGATGGGCTGCAAAAGACCGCCCAACCACTGGGCAACGCCCGGCATTACAGCAACGTGCTGTTCAATGTGATGCGTGGCGGCATTTTTTATGACAGCTACCAGGTAAATTCGGACGACTTGCAAGCCTTTGTCCGCCATGCGAACAAAGAGGTTGCCGCCCGTCACAGCGCCTTTTTCCGCAAGCTCGGCAAAAGCATTGACCACCCACGCCTGCTGGCGCTGGCGGTCGAAAGCGGAGACCCCAACCTTGAGCGGCTCTGCCGGGAATATCTGCCGCTGACCTTCAGCCGGCGGCACGGCGATCCGAGCCGCCCCTGGAATCGCTTCTCCATCGCCACGAAGAATCCGGACGGGACGAGGATTTTGAATTACGAGGGCAACTGGCGTGACATCTTCCAGAACTGGGAAGCGCTCTCGCTTTCCTTCCCGGGCTACACGGCCAGTATGATTTGCAAGTTTGCCAACGCCTCCACCGTCGATGGCTACAACCCTTATCGCATCACCCGGGACGGCATTGATTGGGAGGTCATTGATCCAGCCGACCCATGGACCCATATCGGCTACTGGGGCGATCACCAGATCATCTATTTGCTCAAGTTGCTGGAGATCCTGGAGCAGCACGAATCCTCCACCCTGCGTGATTTTCTGACGCGGGAAATCTTTTCCTGCGCCGATGTTCCCTACCGGATCAAGCCGTACGAGGACTTGCTCAAAGATCCCAAGGAAACAGTGATTTTCGACCGGAAACATGAGGAGATGGTGCGCCGACGCACCCAGTTAAAAGGCTCCGATGGCAAGCTCGTTTGGGACCGCCAAGGCCATGTGCGTCTCGTCAATCTGAGCGAAAAACTTCTCGTCTCGTTGCTCGCCAAGTTTTCCAACTTCATCCCGGAGGCTGGCATCTGGCTGAACACCCAGCGACCGGAATGGAACGACGCCAATAACGCCCTGGTTGGCAACGGCGCTTCCGTGGTCACACTCTGTTACCTGCGCCGCTTTTTGGCTTTCTGCCTGGAAGTTTACCGCCCGCTGGAAAAATCCGAGGTGAACCTGTCGGACGAAGTTGCCAAACTTTTGCTGGCCGTGTGCCGCATATTGCAGAGCCATCGCCCCTTGCTCTCGCACCGCATCAACGACCGCCAGCGCAAATGTGTTCTCGACGAGTTGGGGCGCGCTGGCAGCCGGTATCGTGAACAAATTTACGCCAAGGGATTCTCGGGCCGGCGAACCCGGATCAAAGGCGGCCAGTTGCTCGATTTCTTCAAGGTCGCCCTCGCGTTTGCAGACGAGTCCATTCGCGCGAACCGGAGACCGGATGGGCTTTATCACGCTTATAACCTCATCAAGCTGGAAAACTCACGGGAAATTCCCATCCGTCGTCTTTACGAAATGCTGGAGGGCCAGGTGGCCGTGCTTAGTTCGGGACGTCTGACCGCCCGGGAATCGTTGGACCTGCTGGTTGCCCTCAAGCGAAGCGCGATGTATCGCCCCGATCAACGGAGCTATTTGCTTTACCCAAATCGCCGGCTGCCACGGTTTGTGGAGAAGAACAACATTCCACAAAAAGAACTCAACCGATCCAGACTGTTGAAGAAGCTGATTGCGGATGGCAACCGGCTGCTCGTGGAACGAGACGTGGTTGGCCGGTATCATTTCAATGGTTCCATCACCAATGACCGGGATGTGGCTAAAATCCTCGATAAACTGGCCGGTGCGGGGTATGCCCGCCCCGTCAAGAGCGAGGGTCGGCTGGTCCTGGATCTCTTCGAACGTCTGTTCGATCACCAGTCGTTTACCGGACGTTCGGGCACATTCTTCGGCTACGAGGGTCTTGGTTGCATCTACTGGCACATGGTTTCCAAACTCCTTCTGGCCGCGCAGGAAACCTTTTTCCGTGCTGTTGATTCGGGTGCTTCACGGCCCATTCTTAAAAAACTGGCGAAATGTTATTACGACATACGTGCCGGTATCGGCGACTACAAATCACCCTCCGTGTACGGAGCCTTTCCGATGGATCCCTATTCGCACACGCCCGGTCACACTGGTGCCCGCCAGCCGGGACTCACGGGCCAGGTCAAAGAAGACGTTTTGTGCCGCATGGGCGAACTGGGAATTTTCGTCAAGGACGGCAGGATTCACTTTTCTCCGAGTCTTCTGCGGCGCGACGAGTTCCTCGCGGGCCCGGCGGAATTCAATTACTTTGACGTCGTCGGGCGCGCGCAGCGGATTCGTTTGCCGGCGGGTTCGATCGGCTTCACCTGCTGCAAGGTTCCCGTCGTTTATCAAATCGCCACGAAGAACTCGTTGGCGGTGATTTCAAAAGATGGCTCGAAACTCCGGCAGGACGGTCTGTGCCTCAGCCACGCCGCCAGCGTTTCAATTTTCGAGCGCGCGGGCAAGGTCTCCCGCATCAACGTCTCGCTCCACCCAAATCACATGCAAACTTGAGGTTGAGATTTCCCATTGAATCCGGCTTTATCGGGCGGGCCTGTGATGGTACAATAGGCTCGATTTGGGAATCGCGACGCCCTTGAAGAGAAAAACCAGTCGAAGAAAAGAAATGGTGAACCTACCCGCCTCGCAGCTTGTTCGAGTCATGGGGCGCGTCTTGATGATTGCGTTGCTGGCCGCGGTCCGGTCCGGCGCGGCCCCGCCGTCGGCGGGGGCCTTGACGAACGCTGCGGACATTCTCTCTCTTTCCACCGCGCAAGCGTCGCTGGGTATAGGCGTTCGCCTGAACGGGGTTGTCACCGCGGCGGAACCGGAGTGGAACGGCCAATTTTACGTTCAGGACAACACAGGCGGTATTTTCGTGAACAACCTTGGTGGCGCGCGGCCGGCCCCGGGGGATCGGGTGGAAATTTACGGCATCACCGCTCTGGGTCCCTTTGCTCCCATCATTTCCAAGCCGCGTTGGGAAAAATTAGGGACCGCGCCGTTGCCGCCGGCCAAACGGGTTTCCGCCGAGCAATTGATGGCGGGGGTTGAAGCGTGTCAACGGGTCGAGATTTCGGGAATCGTGCGGTCCGTGCAGGTTGAAAACTCAAGAGGGGTGCTTGATCTCGCGACGGGCGGATACCGCGTGCATGTTCTGACGAGATTTCCTCCCGGAATAGACCCGCAGTCCCTGGTGGCCGCGCGGGTCCGCGCAAGAGGAACGGCGGTCACGCGGTATAACGCTTCCTTGCGGCAACTCATCACCGTGTCGATTTACGTTCCTGACGTGGCAGATTTCATTGTTGAGAAGGCCGAGACGGTGAATCCGTTTAACCAGCCGGTCATTGCTTTGAACAGCGTGGCGCAGTACCATCGCAACGATTTTCCGGGCGAACGAGTTCACGTGAAGGGAATTGTCACCTGCCAAAGGCCGGGCGAAGATTTATTTCTTAAGGACGAAACGGGGGGTCTGGAAATCGAAACCAGGCAGCCGGAGACATTTACTCCCGGAGACGTGGTCGAAGTGGTGGGCTTTCCTAAAGTCGAGAACTTCCTGCCGGTATTGCAGGATGCGTTTGCCCGAAAAACCGGGGAACCCAACGTCAAGCCCGTGCCTCAGAACGCGTCGATTAGAGGCATCGAGTCTGGGCTACATCAGGCTGACTTTATCACGCTCCAGGGCAAGGTCATTGACCGCATCATCCGGCGAGTCCGCCTGCAAATGACGAAACAACCCATGCCAGAGACTGTCTTGGTGCTACAGAGCAGCAATGCCGTCTTCACGGCCCAAATCGACGCGCCGGACGGGAAACCGGAACTGACCTCATTGCTCATCGGCAGCAGCGTGGAGGTAAGCGGGGTCTGCCTGACCAAGACAGATAACCAGGGCAAGGTGGTATCCTTTCAAATTCTTATCCCCACTGCGCAAGACGTTCGCGTCATGCAGAAGCCTAGTTGGCTGACCCCCCGGCATCTGTTGATCTACGTGGTGGTGGTGCTTTCAATACTGATCCTGATTTCCAGTTGGGCCGTCATGATCTCGAAGAAAAATTCGGCTTTGAACGTCCTGATTGGCGAAAGAGAGAAAGCGCAGATCGAATTGCAGCAGGCCAATGATCAACTTGAGGAAAGAGTCAGAGCACGGACGGAGCAATTGGAGTTTCAAGTTACGGCGCGCAAGGAATCCGAGCTTCAATTCAAGGCCGTTTTGGGTGAACGAACCCGCCTGGCCCAAGAGCTTCACGACACCGTCGAACAAACACTTACGGGCATTGCCTTGCAACTGGACATCGCCGCCAAGTTGTACGCGCAAAATCCGACTGACGCACTTAACCACCTCGAACTGGCTCGCAAGCTGATGTTCAGAAGTCAAATGGAGGTGCGCCAGTCGGTGTGGGATTTGCGGTGTCTGGTGCAGGAACAATTTGACCTTTCCAGCGCCTTGCTGGAGAGAGCCCGGCAAGTCACCAGCGGCACCAGCATCCACGTTGACCTCAAAATCAAGGGCCAGGCGCGCGCGCTGCCGGAAGTCGTTGAAGAAAACATCCTGCGCATCGGACATGAGGCGCTTACTAATGTTATTAAACACGCCCGTGCGACTTCGGTGAACATCCATCTGGAGTTTGAGCCGCAGCAGGTGGTTTTACGGATCCAGGATAATGGCCACGGCTTTGTTCCGCAAAATGCCGTCGGCCCGCGCGAAGGCCATTTCGGCCTGCTGGGCATGTCGGAAAGAATCAAACGACTCGGCGGCCAGTTTAATCTTGTCAGTGTTCCGGACAAGGGAACAACCGTGCAGGTTGCAATTCAATTAGATCAACCTCAGGAAACACTCTTGCCAGGAATTGTCGACCAGCAATATTCCCATGAAGAAACCAGAGAAGATACGCATCCTGATAGCTGACGACCATTACATTGTGAGGATGGGGTTGATCGCGCTGCTGAACACCGAACCGGACATGGAAGTCGTGGCGGAGGCGCCGGATGGTGCTCAAGCACTCGAACTCTTTGTCCGATGCAAACCGGACCTTGCGCTGTTGGACATGCGGATGCCGGTCAAAAATGGCATTCAGACCACGATGGAAATCCGAGCCCAATTTCCTTCTGCACGAATTATAATGCTGACCGCATTTGATGGCGACGAAGAAATTCACAAGGCACTTCAAGCCGGGGCCCAAGGATATGTATTTAAGAATTCTTCCGGAGAAAAACTTATTCCTGCACTGCGAGCCGTGGTGGCCGGACAACGTTGGATTCCAAAAGAGGTCGCCAGCCGACTGGCAGCCCGGAAATCATTTGAAGAATTAACCTCCCGCGAGGTGCAGGTGTTGGACGAACTCGCCAAGGGATTGGCAAACAAGGAAATCGCCGATATTCTTAACATTTCCGAGCATACGGTGAAGGACCATTTAAAAAACATTCTCGCCAAACTCCGGGTGGCAGATAGAACAGAAGCCGTCACGACAGCAATTCAACGGGGAATCATTCATTTGTGATCTTTGTATTTCCAACGGCCATCAAGCTCAAAAGAATTTGCAATCAAGAAGCTTTGTATCATGCCAGTTGCCTTTGCGCATCCCCCGAAAGAGGGATGGTAAGAATTCCCCAAAATTCTAGCATGGGGGGCGTTTTCAAATGGTATGCGGTGACACTTTGTATTGACAAAGTAAAAAATACGCCCCCGCAACCCGTGAACACGCAATATCAGACCGTCTCGACATTTGGTATGAAGCAAAAGCCAAGAATTTACAGTCCTGTTGCCGGCATCGTTCCTCGCTCAGTGGGGAGCGTGATGAATATTTGCCTGATCCTTTTGTGTACCGTGGCATCGATTACTGCCCAGCCCTACACCCCGCCAGCGAACGAACGCGTGGACGTGATTCTGGATTCCGGCTGGCGGTTTATCCGGCAGGATGTGGCCGATGCGCAGAACAGCAACTTTGACGATTCGGCCTGGTCAGTCATAAACTTGCCGCACACCTGGAACAATCTTGACGGCCAGGCTGGCGGCAAGAATTACTACCGCGGCATCGGCTGGTATCGAAGCCACTGCCCGGTGGATGACAGCTATGCCGGACGCCACTTCTTTCTCAAGTTTGACGGCGCGTTTTTAGTCACGGACGTGTATTTGAATGGTAATTACCTGGGCGAACACCAGGGTGGTTTCGCTGCGTTTGTTTTTGATGCGACCCCTTATATCAAGGTGGGCGGCGATAACGTCATCGCGGTAAAGGTCAACAACACCAACAACGCGAATATTCCTCCGTTATCAGCGGATTTCACTTTTTTTGGCGGCCTGTATCGTGATGTGCATTTGCTGGTGACCGATCCGGTGCAGATCTCGCCGTTGGATTATGGTTCCCCTGGAGTTTATCTCAAACCGACCAATGTGGGTTCGAATACGGCCAATCTCCAAATCACCACGGTTGTTTCCAATTCCACTGCGACGGCGCAAACGGTGACGGTGCGGGCCGTTGTCACCGATGCGGCGACGAACATTGTGACGACCTTGACGAATGTGGTGACGCTGCCGGCCGCCTCCGTCTCGAACGTGGTGGCGAGCACCATCATCGCCAATCCGCATTTGTGGAACGGCCTTACGGACCCGTACCAGTATCAGGCCTTTGTTGAAGTGTGGAACGGCACCAATGTGACTGACTTGGTGGTACAACCGCTGGGCTTTCGGTGGTTCAGCGTGGATCCGACCAACGGGTTTTTCCTCAACGGCCAGCACTATGATCTGCATGGAGTGAACATGCATCAGGATTGGCTGAATCGCGGATGGGCCATTGGCGACGCGGAAAGGCGCACAAATTTCGCGTTGCTCAAGGAAATCGGCGCGACCGCTTTGCGGTTGTCACATTACCAACATGACGAGGAGACCTATCAACTGGCGGATCAGAACGGCATCATTCTTTGGAGTGAAATCCCGCTTGTCAATTACATCACTGAGTCGCCGGCCTTCTACGCCAGTGCCAAGCAGCAGATGACGGAGATGATCCGGCAGAAATATAATCATCCGTCAGTGGTTTGCTGGGGCGTGTTCAATGAGATTACCATGAAACCCGGACCCAAGCCTGTCAATCTGGCCCGCCAACTGGCACAGCTTGTCGCACAGGAAGACCCCACACGCCCTTCGACATCCGCCGCCAACGCGAGTGATGACGAGCCGTCCAATTGGTGCACTGAATTAAATTCCTTCAATAAATATTTCGGCTGGTATAATGGCAAGCTTGGAGAATTGGGGGCTTGGGCCGATGAGATTCACGCGAAATATCCCAACCGTCGGCTTGGTATCAGCGAGTACGGCGCTGGCGCCAGCATTTATCAGCACAGCGAAGAGCCGGTGCGTGAACCTGCAAACGCCGGCCATTATCACCCCGAAGAATACCAAAATCTTTTTCATGAAACTTATTGGCAAGAGATGCAGGCGCGGCCACTCCTTTGGTGCAAGTTCGTTTGGAACATGTTTGATTTCGCGGTTGCCGGTCGTAACGAGGGCGACACGCCGGGGCGGAACGACAAGGGTCTGGTGACCTATGATCGCCAAGTTCGCAAGGATGCTTTTTATTACTACAAAGCCAACTGGACGACCAATCCGATGGTTTATATCACAGGACATACTTTCACCAACCGGCCGACCAATACTATTACAGCCAAAGTTTATGCCAATTGCGATTCAGTCGAACTATTTCTCAACGGAATTTCACAAGGTAGCTGCACCAGCACGAATTGTATCTTTATTTGGCCGGTAAAGCTGCTCGGGGGGACAAATGTCGTTCAGGCGATTGGTGCCAAAGTCAACGTCAAGGTGAGTGATTCCTTGGTGTGGATTGCTCCATTCTTGCCGCCTGTGGCTGCGATTATTAGTCCCGCTGCCTCCATCGTTTATCTGAACAGCACCAATGACACTTTGCAACTGTCCGCCACGGTTAGCAATACCGTGCCGAACAACTCTTTGACTACCCTGTGGACTCAACTCAGCGGTCCTGGCAGCGTCACCTTCGGCAGGACCAACGCCCTCGGTACGACTGCGAGTTTCAGTGCCAATGGCATTTATGGTCTGGCTTTCAACGCCAACAACGGGGGGGTGACGAACGTCGATCTGACCGTGATGGTGGGGCCCGATTTTGGGGTGACCAACGGGCTGTTGACGTGGTGGAAGATGGATGAGGCGGGTGGCACTACTGCGGCTGATTCGTCGGGGAACGGTTTCAATGCAGTTGTGAATGGGGCGGTGTTCAACACCGGTTGTTTTTCCAACGCACTCTACTTTAATGGCACGACCAGTGTTGCGACTTTTCCTTCGCCAGACACCAGCCGCCAGGTCACTCTGGCCGCATGGGTGCGTTCCGAAGGGCAGGGCAATAGTGCCTACCCGCACATTTTGGACACTCCGGGTTATCGACTATTTTTCCGATTTGACAGCCAGGGCACCAATGGTTTTGATTTTGCCACTTGTACCACAACCCGGAATGGCGATTGGTTTTCGGGGGTGAATACGATCAGTCACGGCGCGTGGCATCACATCGCCGTGCGTTATGACCCCAATAATTTACCAAATCCCCCGGCATTATTTATCAACGGTGTCAGGCTGCCTCCCGAAACCATTACCACACCATCCGGCAGTGTCCTCACGGGTGCTGGTACGGGATACATTGGCAACAAGTCAGGGTTGAGCCGGGCTTGGAAGGGCGCAATTGCTGATGTGCGCATCTACAACCGCCTCCTGAGCGATGCCGAGATTCACACACTCGCGTCAGTGCCGCCAGGGGGCGTCGGCCTGATCGCAAGCACCAAGGTCATTCAATCGGAACAGTTGTCAACGATGGCAAACCCAACTCGCTCTCCGTATCCCCCGGGTGGTTTCGAAGAACGCAGCGGAAATAACAATTCTTTCAATCCCGCAACCACATTGAAGTAAACCGCCCCTTCCCTAACGGGAGGAGGGCAAACCTAAAAAATTATGAACAGAATTACAACGGCTTTCGTGGACAATTTAGCTTCAAAGGCACTTTCTTCAGCTTTGCTAACCGCATTGATTTTGCTTGCGACCCGCATCCCTTCTCATGCTGGTTCAGACGATTCGAAAAAATATGCCGGGGTTTATCTGACAGCGAAAGATACCGAACAACGATTGGCAAAAGTGGGTAAAATAGAATTTGATGATAAATTCTCGCCGATCGAAAAGGAACAGAGCATTTTTATCGACCCTTCTAAAACGTTCCAAACCATCTTGGGGATTGGCGGTGCTTTGACAGATGCTTCGGCGGAAACCTTCTATAAACTCGCCGAGGACAAGCAGCAGGAAATCATGACCGCTTATTACGATGCGCAAAGCGGCATTGGCTATTCGCTGGGACGCACCCATATTCATAGCTGTGATTTCTCGAGTGAGAGTTACACTTATGTAAAAGACGGCGATAAAGAGCTGAAGAGCTTCGACATCGCTCACGATTTAAAGTGCCGGATTCCATTCATCAAACGGGCCATCGCAACTGCCGGAACAAATTTCACGCTCTTTATCAGTCCTTGGAGCCCGCCGGCTTGGATGAAGGACAATAACAGTATGCTTCACGGAGGCAAACTAAAACCGGAATACTATGAGACATGGGCTCGCTATTACGGCAAGTTCATCCAGGCCTATGAAAAAGAAGGTATTCCCATCTGGGGATTGACGGTGCAGAACGAGCCGATGGCCAGTCAGACTTGGGAATCCTGTATCTACACAGCCGAGGAAGAGCGCGATTTTGTTAAGAACCACCTTGGACCGGCTCTGCGAAAGGCCGGATTGAGGGATAAAAAAATTATCATCTGGGATCATAACCGGAGCTTGATGTATCAAAGGGCCTCGGTGATGCTGGATGACCGGGCGGCTGCCAAATATGTGTGGGGTGTGGGCTTTCATTGGTATGTAGGTGACAATTTTGAGAATGTCAAGCGAGTCAAAGAGGCTTATCCGCAAACGCACCTTTTATTCACCGAAGGTTGTCATGGTTCGTATGATATAAATAAAATTGACGAGTGGCAGTGGGGTGAACTCTACGCCAAGTCTATGGTCAATGATTTTAATAATGGGGCCGAAGGCTGGACTGATTGGAATGTATTGTTGGATGAAAAGGGCGGACCAAACCATGTTCAAAATTTCTGCTTTGCGCCTATTCATGCAGACACCAAAACCGGGAGATTGTCATACATGAATTCCTATTACTATATCGGCCATTTCTCAAAATTTATCCGCCCAGGCGCAAAACGGATTATCAGTTCATCAACGACTGATCAATTGCTGACTACCGCTTTCCTGAATACAGATGGAAAAATTGCCGTTGTGATCCTAAATCTTTCCAGTCAAGCGCAGGCTTTTAACCTCTGGTTGGGTGGTAAAGCCACAAGAACCAGCAGCCCGGCCCATTCCATTATTACACTGGTGATTTAAGAAAGATAATGGATTTAGCGCCCGTTTTAGCGCCCGTAGTTTTCACAACAACAGCCAGAGAAAGCCAATGCAGATTGGGACGTTCTTTGGTTTCAGCGTTATCATATCCGCTTCTGATGATGATTGTGCGGGGGAAAGCGAAGTCTGTTGCCCGGTCCAGTTCCCCGGTACGGACGGGCTTTACGAACGGCGCCTCGCCTTCGACAACGTCATGGACTCATGTGGCCAACCGGCTTTACCACCTGAAAAAATAAACTTGTGTCAATACTCAGGACCCGTTTATTGCCGCGTGGCGCCCTGTCCATCGAAGCTTTAGCGAAGTTGGAAGCTTTACGCGGTCACAATTCCAGGACCCTTTCCCTATTCCCCGGACGTTTCCCTGCCCAAGTATTTCTTTTCAGCGGTGTCAACGCGGATTATTTCGCCGTTGGCGATGAACAGCGGAACCATGATTTGGAGGCCGGTTTCGAGCTTCGCCTCCTTCCATGACGAGTTCAAGCCGCCCCGACCGGGCGGAGCGGTGTCCACAACTTTGAGCGGTATTTGCGGCGGCAAGACGATGTCGAGGAGCCGGCCATCGAGCCGCAGGGCTTTATATTCCTCGTTCTCCTTGAGAAACCCGCGGCGCTCACCGAGTTGTTCGTTGCTGAACTCGAACTCCTCGAAAGTCTCGGCATCAATGAAAACCTGCCGGTCGGACTGCGCGTAGCTGTAAGTAACGCGGGGGGTTTCCAGTGGGGCCACGGTCACGCGCTCATTTTCGGCGAAAACGCGGTCAATGAGGCGGCCGGTCGTGAGGTGGCGCAGGCGGGTGTGGAGTTTGTGTCGGGTCTGG
>Ga0209540_10002665_pt1 | contig 12564 bp, 16 predicted proteins | sample BarGraIncu01121A_FD_184501 | JGI IMG/M metagenome (GOLD analysis project Ga0209540, IMG submission 184501) | Arctic peat soil microbial communities from Barrow, Alaska - Barrow Graham LP Incubations 011-21A (SPAdes) (version 2) | ecosystem: Environmental > Terrestrial > Soil > Wetlands > Peat... | reverse complement strand
GTCCTGCCCCAGGGTTTCCGTCATCCCCAGCCAGCGGTCTTTTCCACAGGCCTTTGTCCAGAGATCGTCGGCTGCCGCCGAGTCCCAGGTCGGCATGTGAACTCCATTGGTCACGTGTCCGACGGGCACTTCGTCCTGCGGCCAGTTCGGAAAAAGAGGCTCAAAGAGGTGCCGGCTGACTTTTCCATGTAAGCGACTCACGCCATTCACCGACCCGCTGCCGCGGATGGCCAGATAGGCCATGTTAAAACTTTCCGACGAGTCGTTCGGATTCTGGCGGCCCAAGGCCAGCAAATCGTTGAGGGTGATGCCGAGTTTCTTCTCCGCATAACCACCGAGGTATTGTTCGATGAGCGCCGGAGAGAAACGATCAAAGCCGGCGGCCACCGCCGTGTGGCTGGTGAATAGATTCCCCGCCCGGGTGACGGCCAGTGCGACTTCAAATGGCTGCGCGTTCTCTTGCATGAAGCTGCGCGCGCGCTCCAACACGGCAAAGGCCGCATGCCCTTCATTCAGGTGACAGACTTCCGGCTGGATGCCGAGTGCGGCGAGCAGCCGCCAGCCGCCAATCCCAAGCAGCATTTCTTGCTTGAGGCGCAGCTCCGGTCCGCCGCCATATAACTCGCTGGTAATCCCGCGATGAGCAGGAAAGTTAGCCGCGTCATTGCTGTCCAGCAGGTAAAGCTTGACTCGACCGACCTGGACCTGCCACGCGCGCAGCCAGACCGAGTAACCGGGCAGGGCGATCTCCAACCGCAACCACTCGCCGTTCGGTTGGCGCAACGGCGTGATCGGCAACTGTCCGGGGTCGTTGTAGGGAAAGAGGGCTTGTTGCGCTCCGTCCTTGTCAATCACCTGGCGAAAATAGCCTTGTTGGTAGAGCAGCCCCACGCCGACCACCGGCACGCCCAGGTCGCTGGCGGCTTTGAGTTGATCACCGGCCACATTGCCAAGGCCGCCTGAATAAATGGGCAGCGCTTCGCTTAGCATGTATTCCATGCTGAAATACGCGACACACTTCAAGGAAGACTCCGGATGGCGTTGCTGAAACCACGCTGGTGCCTTTGCCGCCTGACGCTTGGCTCGCAGCAGGTCATCAATGTTCTTGCGGAAGGCAGGATCGGCCAGCACGCGCTCGAGTTTGTCCCTTGAGACCGTCTGCAGGACCACCCAAGGGTTTTGAGTGAACTCCCAAAGCGCAGGATCAAGCTGCCGCCACACTTCGTCGGTGGCATGATTCCACGACCAGCGCAGATCCAAGGCCAACTCCGCCAGGGAATCGAATCCCTCGACTTCCGTGGGCAGAAGGTTGTATATCGGGTGGCTGACACGTGTTTGTTTGCTCATGGTTTCTCTTTCAGTTTTGGCTCGGACGGAATCCCCGGCTTCGGTGGGGACGCCGCCAAAGCACCGTTGATGATTGTCTGGGCTTCCTCCAGGATGCGGTGCAGATGATCCGCTCCTTGGAAGCTCTCGGCGTAAATTTTATAGATGTCCTCGGTGCCGGACGGACGCGCCGCGAACCATCCGCTCTTGGCCACCACTTTCAACCCGCCGATGGGAGCGCCGTTGCCCGGCGCATGGGTGAGGACAGTCTGGATTTTTTCGCCCGCCAACTCGGTGAGCTTAATCTGCTGGGGTGAGAGTTTCGCCAACAGTTCCTTTTGATCCGGAGTGGCTGGCGCATCAACGCGCTCATAGGCAGGCTCACCGAACTCGCGCGTGAGTTCGTGGTAGATTTCGCCGGGATCGCGGCCCGTCCGCGCCGTGATCTCCGCGGCGAGCAAACAGGGAACGAATCCATCCTTGTCCGTCGTCCAAACGGTGCCACCCAGACGGGCAAAGGAGGCCCCGGCGCTCTCTTCGCCACCGAAGCCAAGTGAACCGTCGAGCAAGCCATCAACAAACCACTTGAAGCCAACCGGCACCTCATAGAGCTTCCGGCCCAGCTTCGCGGTGACGCGATCAATCATCTGGCTGCTTACCACCGTTTTGCCGACCGCCGCTTCCTTGCGCCACTTCGACCGGTGTTGGAAGAGGTGGAAGATGGCGACGGAAAGATAATGGTTGGGCGGCAGCAATCCCGCGCTTCGGGTGACGATTCCGTGCCGGTCATGGTCGGGGTCGCAGGCGAAGGAGAGGTCAAAGCGGTCCTTCATTCCTATCAATCGCTGCATCGCACAGGCCGAGGAAGGGTCCATTCGTATCTGACCATCCCAATCCGCGGTCATAAACCGGAAGGTGGGATCGACTGTTTCGTTGACCACGGCAAGACTCAAACCATAGCGCTCGGCGATTCGTCCCCAATAATGGACGCCGGCGCCCCCAAGGGGATCAACACCGATGCTGAGCTTCGCACTGCGGATGACCTCCATTTCAACCACGTCGCCGAGATCGGCAATGTAGGCGCTGAGATAGTCGCGCCGGTGCGTCGTGGAGGCGTTGAGGGCCCGCGCAAGCGGAATGCGCTTCACGCCGTCCAGGCGAGATTCAAGGAGCTCATTGGCCCTCCTTTCGATCCAACCGGTGGCAATCGTGTCCGCCGGGCCGCCGTTGGACGGGTTATATTTAAAGCCTCCATCCTGCGGCGGATTGTGCGAGGGCGTGACGACAATGCCATCGGCCAGCCCGGTCTTCCGGCCGCGATTGTAGGTCAGGATCGCATGAGAAATCACCGGGGTCGGCGTATATTCTTCCCCGGCTGCGATCATCACCTCGACTCCATTTGCCGCCAGCACCTCAAGCGCCGTTGCGCAGGCCGGGATCGACAGGGCGTGGGTGTCGATTCCCAGAAACAGCGGGCCATCGGTTCCCTGCCGCTTTCGATGGAGGCAGATCGCTTGTGTGATCGCGAGGATGTGACTTTCATTGAAAGACCTGTTGAAGGCCGTACCGCGATGTCCGGAGGTGCCGAACGCCACCCGTTGTGCGGGCACCGCGGGGTCGGGAGCCTCGGTGTAGTAGGCCGTAATGAGCTTGGGCACGTTGACCAACATCCCTGGCTCCACTGGCTTTCCTGCAAGAGGACTTGTTTTCATGACTTTCTACGTTGCCAGACGAGGATACAATCGGGCACCGATGAAGACTAGAGCGGTCGTGGTCAGGAGGATGACCGCATAGTCGCGACTCAGACCGAAGGTGCTCGTGCTGCCGGCAAGCATGAATGTGCGCAGGGCATCCACGACGTAGGTCAACGGATTCAGATGAGAAATGGTCTTCAGCCAGCCGGGCATGATGTCGGTGGGGTAAATCGCGTTGCTCGCAAAGAACAGCGGCATGGTGAGCACCTGGCCAACGCCCATGAAGCGTTCGCGCGTCTTCACGATGCAGGCGATGATGAGCGAAAATGTCGAGAACAGTGTCGCGGCGAGGACAACGATGATCAGCACATTGAGGAGCGCGAGCGGACTCCAATTCAGCTTCACCCCGAGCAGCAGCGAGAGACCGTAAACGATGGCCGCCTGCGAGAGAGTACGGAAACCAGCGGAGAAGCCCTTGCCGAGCACAAGTGCCGCGCGCGGAGTCGGGCTGGCGAGGAATTTCTGCACAATGCCGAGGTCGCGCTCCCAGATGACGTTGATGCCGTAAAAAATGGCCACGAAGAGAACACTTTGCGCCAGGATGCCGGGAGCAATGAAATCCAGATAGGGAATGTTGCCCGTGTGCATCGCCCCGCTGCGTGCGAACACCTGCCCAAAAATGAGCAGCCATAGCGCGGGCTGGAGGGCGCGGGTGACGAGTTCCGTGAAATCGTGGCGCAGCTTGCGCAACTCAAACTCGGTGATGACGAACGTCTTCTCGATGAAGCCGGTTAAAGGGTGGATAAAAGTGGCGGTCATAGGGTTGGGGCTGGTCGCCCGCTAAAGAAGTAGCAGCCGACGTGAGGAGGCTCTGAACAAATGTTGTTTTCCAAAGAAATATGAGCCTCGTTACCTCGGCTGCTACGAAAGAAGGAACGGGCGGTCATGGGGTTGTTGCTAACCAAGGCGCTGGGCCGTGGCGCGTTCGACGGAGACGTCGCGGAAGTTGCCGCCGGAATCAAGGGCGCTGCCGGCATAGTGGACGAAAACATCATTTAGCGTGTGACCGCTGCCCAGCGAGGCTTCGAGTTCCTGGCAGGTGCCCAGCGCCGCCATCTTGCCCAGATGCATGATTGCCATGCGATCACAATGGCTCTCGGCCTCCTCCAGATAATGGGTGGTGAAGAACAAGGTCGTGCCGTAGTTGGCGCGCATATCAACGAGATGTTTCCAAACCGCGTCGCGCGCAATCGGGTCCAGCCCGACGGTCGGTTCATCGAGGAAAAGCACTTTGGGGCGATGCAGCGTGGACTGGGCGATTTCCAGGCGGCGGACCATGCCGCCGGAGTATTCGCCCACCATGCGGCCGGCATCGGCAGTCAGGTTCATGAACTCCAAAGCCTCCTTGATGCGCGCCTGCTGCTCGCGGTGTGGCAGGTCGTAGAGTTTGGCGAAGATAAGCAGGTTTTCGTAACCAGTGAGCGAACCGTCCACGGAGACTGCCTGCGGCACATAACCGATGGCGCGGCGAACGCCGACCGGTTGGGTGGTGATGGAGAAACCGGCCACGCGCGCCTCACCCGACGTGGGCGGCAACAGCGTGGTGAGCATCTTGATGGTGGTGGTCTTGCCCGCCCCGTTGGAGCCGAGCAAGCCGAAGACCTCACCGGCATTGACCGAAAGGGTCAGAGCATCGACCGCCGTAAACGCGCCGAAGCGGCGGGTAAGGTTTTTGATTTCGAGAACAACGTCGCTCATGATCCCTCTGGAAACTGTATCATTTGGACGCGAGAAACGAATGGGGTGAACACCCCATGGCGTTCTTCCGCGCTCCGGTTAAGGTTTGAATCGCAATCAAAACTTGCAGCCATGAGCTGTCAATAATGGGAACAAATATCATCATGAAAATCTTAATTGTCTTAACCTCGCACAGTGAGCTGGGTGACACCGGCAAGAAAACCGGGTTCTGGGTGGAAGAGTTCGCGGCTCCCTATTATGAATTGGCGGACGCCGGCGCGGAGATCACCCTGGCATCGCCCAAAGGCGGGCAGCCGCCGATTGACCCCAGCAGTGAACTGGCCGGGGCGCAAACCCAATTCACCCACCGTTTTGACCGGGACGAACCGCTCAAGCAGAAGCTGGCGCACACCTTGAAATTGAGTGCCATCAAGGCGGCGGATTATGACGCGATTTTCTATCCGGGCGGACATGGCCCGTTGTGGGATCTAGTCAAGGATGCCAAATCCATCGCCTTGATCGAAGCCTTCCAGCAACAGAGCAAACCCATGGCCTTGGTGTGTCATGCTCCTTGTGCCTTGCTCAAGGTGAAATTACCCAACGGCGATCTCTTGCTAAAAGGCAAAAATGTGACCGGCTTTTCCGACACCGAGGAGGCCGCCGTGAAACTGACCCAGGTGGTGCCATTTTTGCTGGAAGATGAACTGAAAAAAACGGGAGCGCATTACAGCAAAGGGCCGGATTGGGGAGTTTATGTGCAAACCGACGGCCTGCTAATTACGGGCCAAAACCCCGCCTCCTCCGCCGGAGCGGCCAAGGCATTGCTGAAACTGTTGCAGTCTAAATCCTGACCGCGATTGCGCTGGACCTTGGTTTGCTATGACTGGGTCATGGTGAAAACATTTTTAGCGGAGCGCGAGTGTGTCCCGCACAGCGGGATCAGTCGCAGCACGTCTGCCTGTCGAGCCGGATTGAATTATTCCATGTGCCCGGCAATGCGAAGCTGCTGCGGCTGGTCCCGCGCAGCGGGACACAGCCGCGCTCCCATCCCAAAATCCACGAATGCCGCCAGCCCGACGGACTTTCAAGTGTATGTCGTCTATCAATTCGCCTTCGGCCCGGAATTTTTCCATGCGCCCGGCAACTGGTTCGGCCATCGGTGAAAAATCACAAGGGGATTTAATCATTCATCCCGGTGTTGGCCGACTTGCCGCGCCGAAACGAAGTGAAGGCGGAATTGACGCCGCCAAATTTCCCGCGCAAAATCGCGGCATGGCGAAAAAGGCTGCTGCGAAAACTGTAGCGTCGAGCCTGCGGCTCGAAAAATCCGGCCTCAGACCGGACACTACACGCCCAAAACCCTCCGCCCTCCTCGACACCCGCGTGGTTTATTGCGGCGACAATCTGGAACAGCTCGCCAAGCTGCCCGCTGCCTGCGTGGATTTGATTTATCCCGCAACTGCGGGACGCCCGCGCTGCGTGCAACTCGCCCGTGTCCTCAAAAAGACCGGCAGTCATGATGTTAAATTATCATCGAAGAATTGAGCTATGAATCCTGACATAACCCAAAGCCTAAAAAATGCCGAAAATACTCTTCGGGATTTTATTGCAACAATTCTTCAAAACCAGCTTGGTAACGATTGGGAAGACAAGTGTGGTGTTTCTCCTGATCGAATAGGCCATTGGCGAGAGCGGAAAGAAGTTGAAAGAAAACGACAAAAAGGCGGCGCTGTGGAAGAAAGACTGATCTATTATGCAGATTTTTACGACCTTCCAATCATTTTAAAGAAGCATTGGAATCATTTTGCAGACGCATTGGGAGATTGGAAGACGATGGAAATATATCTCAACGAATTGGGAACATTGCGTGACCCAGACGCGCACCGGCGGGAACTTTTACCCCACCAAAAACAACTCGCCGCTGGAATCGCTGGTGAGATCCGTAATCGTTTGATTCGTTATCGCAGCAAGCTGGAAACAAATGACGATTGTTTTCCCCGAATTGAATGCGCTCGAGATAGTCTTGGTCATCAGATCATTCCGGTTGGAATGAGAAACACCAGCATAACGGGTTCAATTCTACGGCCAGGTGACATAATTGAGTTTGTGGTCACAGCCAATGATCCAATGGGTGAAGATTTGATTTATGGGTTTGCAATTTCGGGAAGGACTCCTGAAAAATGGCAGGATAGTAACGAGTTTCAGATTACTATTACCGAAGCCTACATTGCAAAGAATTGGTTTATTGAGTTATGTGTGATGAGCAAGCGCGACTATCATGCTCAATCGTATTGTGATGATAAAGTCAGTTTTGGATATACAGTATTGCCGGCCAAGAAATGATAAATGATTGCGTTCCTTTAGCTGTTTTAGGCGAAGCCTGCCGCGTCATGGCCAAATGCTTGCGCGACGTTTGCGCTTGCCGGAAAGCGAACCGCTCTGGCAAGCCGGCCGCGGCTTCGTCGTCCGCGACCTGCCGTGGACGGTGGAGAAGCTGCGCGTCATCCCGCCGTTTGAATTTGAGAACTGGGCCGTCATCGCCCTCGGCGGCATCCCGAACAAGGTGCAGGTCGGCAACATGGGCGGTAGGGCGCGCACTCCGTGCGCGCCGTCGTGGTGAACCAGAACGTGTTCGTTGGCAAGCGGCGGCGGGCAGAGGACTGCCCGCCCTACCAATCCCAAGGGGATTGAATCATCCAGCCCGGCGTTGACGCGCAGCGGCTACGCCGGGTTCACGTCCCAAAACAAATTCAACCGCAACGCGGTTGCATCACCGTTTTACACCCGGGGATTCAACCCATTCAGGGTTGATAAATTCGTTGGAACGACGACCCAAGGTAGCTCCGCAACCTTGGGCTGGATGAATATCATCCCGTTGGGATGAAGCAGGAGAATCCTCCGCCACCCCTTAAAACTCTGCGCGCCGGGATTGGCCTTGATATTTCGCCCACACCGCCTGCCGCGTCAATTCCTTGTTGTGAGCCGGATGCCGTGTCCGGCAAATGGCCGGTTCAAGCCAGTAGGGTAACACCCCATGGCCTGGCAAGATTTCCCCGTCCAAAATGGAACAGTTTGTGAAAAAGATCAGGCCATGCATTCCATGAAAATAAAAACAAAGGAAACTGCCCGGCTGTTTAAAGATGCGTTCGAGCAATGGAACGAAAAAGATCCGTTCCGTGAAAGCGCCGTGATTGCTTACTATGCCATATTTGCGTTGCCCGGCTTATTGGTTCTGGTCATCACGCTGGGCGGCTATTTTTTTGGAAGCGATGCGGTGATCGGTCAACTGCACGGTCAGATTAGCGGAGCCATGGGAAATGATACCGCCGACCAGGTGCAGGAAATGATGAAAAAAGCCAGCGGCAGCACACATTCCATCTGGGCCAGAATGATCGGAATTATTACCATCCTGGTTGGTGCCACCGGGGTGTTTGTTCAGTTGCAAAAATCTTTTAACATTATCTGGGAAGTGAAGGCCAGGCCTTCCAAATCCGGCATCTGGACCCTTCTTAAAGCCCGCCTCTTTTCATTCGGACTCGTCCTTACAATTGCATTCCTGCTTCTGGTTTCCTTGGTGATCACTGCCATCCTCGCAGCCATAAGCAAGTGGATGGAGGCATACTGGCCTGCCTATGTCATGTTCCTGTTCCAGATCGCCAATTGTTTGATCTCACTTTCCATTATTTCCGTTCTGTTTGCGCTGATGTTCAAAATTTTACCCGATGCAAAAATAAAATGGCGATATGTGTGGGTAGGGGCGTTCCTCACCGGTTTATTATTTGAGATCGGCAAGTTTGGATTGGGTTTGTATTTCGGAAAAGCGGAACCGGGGTCTCGATACGGGACCGCGGGGTCAGTGATCCTCATCCTGCTTTGGGTGTCTTATTCTTCCATGATCGTTTTCTATGGCGCCGAATTCACCAAAGCTTATGCCGATCACTATCACGGCACGGTAGCTGCGGGAAAAAACGCAGTAAAAGACCCCGGGCGTGAAAGCTGATGCAGCTTCAACTCGCGAACAATGAACCGCTGAACGTCAAATCCCCCAATTCCTATCCACGATTCTTTCGATGAAGAGCGCGCGCGACACAACTGATTCGGCCGTCATGGCGGGTTGCTGGTTGCTGGTCGAACGCCAAGCAACAGGAAGGCGAACTGGGCTTGAAAGAATGCTGGTATCCCATCCAGGTAAAACAAAAAGATAAGGTTGGTCGCCCTGACATAGATTCCTTTGAAGCCATGATGATGCGCGAAGATTGCGAGAAAGGCTTCCTCACGGAGCCGGAGAATCGTCCACCGTCCCCTTGAAAATCCGCGCGTGGGATTGGCATTGATATTTCGCCCATGCCTGTGTGTTATGGCCAAACGCCTGCGCGACGTTTGCGGCCTGCCGGAAAGCGAACCGCTCTGGCAAGCCGGACGCTCATCAATTTCATCGTAGCAGCCGACGTGAGTCGGCTCAAACTTCTCACCCGCCGGAATAATGAGCGGACTCACGTCCGCTGCTACGGGATTTACGCAACGGAGCCGGAGCCTCATCCGCCGTCCCCATGAAAATCCGCGCGCCGGGATTGGCCTTGATATTTTGCCCATGCCTGCCGCGTCATGGCCAAACGCCGGCGCGATGTTTCGGCCTGACGAGGGTCATCAGCCGCGAGCGGCGCGCAAGGCCGCGAGGTCGCGCTCAAGGTCGTCCTCGCCGTATTGCAAGTAGGCTTGAACCCGCTTGAGAAACGATTCGGTCTCCCAACGCGAGCCGTGGCCGAGCCATTCACCGACTTGATGCGCGGTGAGCGCGCCGGAACGATAGGCTTCAGCCGCGACGGCTTCGAGCACGCGCCGGGGAACATCCTTCCAACGCAAGCGCAACGGGGCGGAGACGTTTTCAGGAATTTCAATTGCGACGTTCATTGCAACCAAACAATAAGGCCAACGTGATGCCGTTGCAAGACGGCGTTTGCACTTCCTTCATTTCCAGATTTTGAAATTGAAGGTGAACTTCTTTCGTTCCAGCAACGCGCGCCAGTCGAGAAACAGAAATCCGGCAAGGACCGCGCAACCCAGGACCAGCGCCGCAATTGCCTTTGGAGAATAGGTGCCGTGAATGAGGCCTTTGAAATTGGCGGCGGCGTAAAGCCCGGCGAAGATCATCACCGCGTCGCTCAGGAATTTGCCGCAAAAGTACGGCGGCAACGTGCGCGAGGGCTTCACTTTCGCCACCCCGGCGGCCGTGAACAGCGCCGTGGTGGACAGCGGTGTCACGGAGTAAATAAAGACGAAGAGCCAGCTCTGCCACAGGCTCTGCGACAGTTTCTTTCCCAGGAATGCCAGTTCATCCGTTTTGTGCCGTTTGATGAAGAGGCCGGCAAATCGGGGGATGTAGAGACTCATCAGGTATCGTCCCAGGGTTGAACCCGAAGCGCAGAACGGCAACACGATCCAGGGGTGCAAGTGGAACTTGACCAACAGAAATATCGCGACCATCCAGGCCGATGGCGCGATCAGCGGAATGACATCGACGACGAGCGCCGAAAGAAAGACGACCCCATACAGCCACATCATGCCGACAACCTCTCCCGCGCCACGGCCACCTGCGCCCGGCCCTGCGCCAGCTTCGCGGGCCCGACGCGCTCCCGAAACGTCATCAGCCGGAGGTTGCGCGCCGGGTCGGTTTCCGCTTCGTACATGCCGGGACGTTAAGATACCGGCTGCCACCGCACAAGCCCAGACACGCGCCGGTTGGAGTGCGATGGCCAAGGCCGACACGTTTGAATCCATCTTAGGCGAGAGGCGGATGCGCGAAGCGGTCAGGAAACTTCAAAAACGTCTCCCTGAGATTTAGTCAGATTCTATCCAGTAGCACCATGTCGCCTACGGAAGTGGACGCGAGCAGGCAGCGTTCGCGATTTGCCGAGCGGCGTCCGCGAGGAACTGAGAGGCTGATTATAAGTCACTTATGGAGATTTCGGAGGCGACAGACCAAAGGCAGCCTGCCAGCGTCAATACATCCCAAGTCGCCGAGGCCGAAGACGGCGACCTGCAAAAAGACACCTGCAAAAAGATGATTGACGCCGCCGCCGAACCGCCGAACACTGGCTCCAGCCATCGCCAAGACCAGCGCCGCCAGGGCGTTCAGGATGGCCAAATAACAACGAAGAAAGGAAGAGTGTAAAATGGCAGACAAGCATCCGTATGTAACAGGTCCCGGTGGTTTGATTCAGGTGATAAACCATCTCCGCAGTTCATTCCCGGCATCGCTGACGGCCGAGACTTTGAAAAAGCTGGGCTACGCCCCGAAGAACGAATCATACATAATCAGCACATTGCGGTTTCTTGGGCTGATTGATAAAGATGGTGGCAAGACGGAAACCGCAGGCAACGTCTTTTCTTCGCACCAGGATAAAGACTTCCATCAAGCCTTTGCCCAAGTTATCAAAGCTGGCTATAAAGAGCTATTCGATCTCCACAGTGATAAGACATGGAGTCTTGATGCCTTCCATCTCATTACGTTCTTCCGGCAGAACGACCAATCAAGTGCGATCGTCGGCAAGCGACAAGCAAACACATTTCTAACGCTGACCGGCTTGGCTGGTCAGCGAGAACTTCCCGAAGTCAAAGGTACGTCCAAGGGTGACGGCGAAGCAAAAGCATCGAAAAAGCAAGCAAGGCAAACCCGTCAAAAAGTTACAGGACAGCAAGATCAGTCAGATTCAAAAACCAATCCCCCGAGAATTCCCGGAGGCCGCGATGTCGGACTGACGGTGCGTATTGAGATCAATCTGCCAGCGGAGGGGAATCAAGAAACGTACGACCGCATCTTCAAAAGCATCAAAGAAAACCTATTGAATGGCTAACGCATTCAATCGATTCGAAAAGATTGCCCGTCAAGCCTATCGCTTCACTCAAGTCGAAACGCGGGATCTCGAAATACAGCATCCTTTTGAGCATCGTGATATTCACGATTCATTGCCGCAGGTTGTCCGCATATTGTTCGACAACGGCCATTATGCGCAGGCAACATTTGAAGCCTTCAAGTATCTGGACAAACTTATTCAGAAGATCGCAGGCTCAAACGAATCTGGCTTCAAATTGATGATGCAGGTGTTTGCGGGAGCACCCCCAAGCGTGGTGCTGAATGCAAACACGACGACAAGCGAACAGGACGAACAGAAGGGCTTCCAGTTTATCTTTGCCGGAGCAATGTTGGCCATCCGCAACCCGAGGGGACACGAACACTCCCTAAACGACTCCCCAGATCAATGTTTGGATCACCTTTCACTCGCATCTCTTCTGCTGAGAAGAATTGAACAGGCAGGATATAACGTGTGAAAGAGACAGTCTATCGACAGAACCGTCACTTCTGTGTGTTCTTCTGGTTTGGCTTGCTGCGTCTCTTCGGCTTCGCCGCTGCCACCAGTGGCGCGGTGATTTTTTCGTAGAGGGCGAAGAGGTATTCGACGCGGTGGCGATCGCTGGGGAACGGTTCGGGGCGGTAACAGCGATCCACGGCGCGGTCGAGTTCTTGATGCGCCTTGTGCAACTCCGCCGGCATGGTCAACGGATCGTAGAGATCGGCCAGCGTCGAGGTCGGATACCGGCTGCCACCGCACAAGCCCAGACGCGCGCCAGTTGGAGTGCGATGAATAAAGTCTGTCACCCTGAGCTTGTCAAAGGGGCACTGACTGACTATACTCCGCGCAAATGCCGACTCTGTCATGGAATAAACGTGAAGAGGCGGTGCGGGCGGCGACGCGCGCGCCGTACCGGCTGCTGGAGCCGGTGGCGGAGTTGTCTCACGGCGACGCGG
>Ga0209540_10002663_pt1 | contig 12578 bp, 11 predicted proteins | sample BarGraIncu01121A_FD_184501 | JGI IMG/M metagenome (GOLD analysis project Ga0209540, IMG submission 184501) | Arctic peat soil microbial communities from Barrow, Alaska - Barrow Graham LP Incubations 011-21A (SPAdes) (version 2) | ecosystem: Environmental > Terrestrial > Soil > Wetlands > Peat... | reverse complement strand
GTTGGTGGTCGCCTACATCGTGATGTGGATCGTCGTGCCCGAAGAGCCGCTCGCGCCCAACGCCGCCGCGGCGCCCGCTCCGGCCCCGTGGCCAACGCCCTCAGCGCCCCCCGCGCCCACCGAGCCCCCCGCGCCGTACGAGCCCCCCGCGCCGTACGAGCCCCCCGCGCCCCCGGTGCCGCCGGCGCCGCCGACGGCGTATGAGCCCCCCGCGCCCCCGGTACCCCCGGTACCGCCGGTACCGCCGGCGCCGTACGAGCCCCCCGCGTCCTCCGCTGACGGGTCGTAGCACATGCCCGACCCGAAGCCCGCGACGGTGCTCGCTCCCGCGCTCCCGACGCGTCCGGGCGAGGTGATCGACGCCCATACCCATCTGTTCACGGTCGGCCTGCTCGAGGAGGTCCTGTCCAAGGAACCGCCCCAGGCCATGAAGCGCTTCCGTGAAGGGCTCAAGAGCCGCAAGTGGGGCCGCCCCGGTCGCGAGCAGACGCTGCCGGAGCTGACACCCGAGGAGACCGCGTCGTTCTACGTCGACCGTCTTGCTGCGGCGGGTGTGTCGCGCGCGGTCGTGATGTCCGTCATGCCCGACAGCCAATGGACGCGCGATTTCGTCGTGGCCGCGAAGGGCCACGTGCACGCGTTGTGCAACATCGACCCGCGTGACTCGGGGGCGGCCGACCTGCTCGAGCGCGAGATGGCCGCGGGGTTCAAGGGCGTGAAGCTGCTGCCGGTCAACCGCTGCTACCGCATCTCCGACCCGGCCTGCCGCCCGTTCTTCGAAAAGGCGAACGAGCTCAAGGCCTCGATCTGCGTCCACTACGGCGTGACCGTCGATCCGACCGGCGACCTGCGCTACGCCGACCCGATCGACCTCTCGCCGGTGGCTCGCGACTTCCCCGAGATCCCGTTCGTGATCGCGCATTTCGGCGCGGGCTGGCTCGACAGCGTCCTGCGCCTGGCCTACCAGTGCAAGAACGTGTGCGTCGATACCTCGGGCACCAACAACTGGATGGACTACCACGTTCCGAAGATGACGCTCGCCGAGGTGTTCGAGCGCACGCTGACGGCGATAGGGCCCGAGCGGGTGCTGTTCGGCACGGATGCCGGCACCACCGCCGCGTACCGTACCTGGATCAAGTTCCAGCAGGTGCGGACCATGGAGGAGATGGGCCTGTCCGATCACGACCGCGACCTCATCCTGCGGGCCAATGCCGTCCGCGTCTACCAGCTCGAGCCGCAGGCATGACCGGGCCGCTCTCCGAGCCCGTCCAGCCGGAACGCGTGGCGCCGGCGTCGGACTACGACACCTTCGTCGACTGGAACAAGCGGTTGACGCGCGAGGCGCCGTTCTTCTCCGCGGAGTTCGACGCGCACGGCGTACGCCGTGTGCTGGACGTCGGGTGCGGCAGCGGCATGCCCACGCTCACGTGGGCGAAGTGGGGCCTCGACGTCATCGGCGTCGACCCGGACGCCTCGATGCTGGCGCAGGCTGAGTCCAACCGCGCGGCGATGCAGGCGGATGTCGACGCGGCCGGAGGCTCCATCGCCTTCGTCGCCGGCGGGTTCGGCGGTCTCGCGGCGCTCGGTCTCGGGACCTTCGACGCGGTCACCTGCACGGGCAACGCGCTGCCGCACGTCGCGGGGGTCGAGGGCCTGCGCGCGGCGCTGGCGGATTTCGCCGCGGTGCTGCGGCCCGGTGGCATCGTCATCCTGCACCTGCTCAACCACGACCGGCTCATCGCCGGCACGATCCGTTCGATCCCCCCGGTCGTGCGCGAGACCGCCGAGGGCACGCGCGTGTTCCTCCGCGTGATGGACTACGCCGAGGGCGCGATCCTCTTCGACTTCGTGACGATGCAGCGGCCCGCCGGCGCCTGGGAGAGCGGAGCTCCGTGGGAACTGACCTCGCGCAGGTCCGCGCACACCGCGCTGCCCGGGGACGTGCTGCTGCCGGAGCTCAGGACCGCGGGCTTCTCCGAGATCGCCCGCTACGGCAAGCACGACGGGACGATGTTCGACGCGGAGAAGGACGAGTCGGTCATCATCGTCGCGGTCCGGGGCTAGCAGCCCCGACGCACTCGGGCTAGAGGCCGGGCGTGACGCAGGCGCGCGGTCCGAGCGTGCAGGTCCGCCCGCACGCGACGTTGCACGCTGTCACGGGCTCCGTCAGTCCTTCGACACCGATGCGGTCCAGCCGCTGGTAGAGGTGGCACAGCGGGAGGCCGGCCACGTTCTGGTAGCACTCGTCGACCGTGACCGAGGCCAGATGGTGCTCGATGTTGTACGCGCCGGCGCACCCGAGCGCCTCGCCCTTCGCGATCCACGTGGCGATCGCATCCTCGTCCAGCTCGCGCATCTCCACCGTCGTCGTGACGGCAAAGGTGACCGGCTCGCGCTGCCCCGGCGCGACGACCGCGACGCCGGTGATGACCTGGTGCGTGCGGCCGGAGAGCGCGCGCAGCATGCGGGCCGCCTCGTCCTCGTCCTCGGGCTTTCCGAGCACCTTACGGTCGAGCACGACGATGGTGTCGCACGTGACCAGCGCGCGCTCGGCCACACTGCGGCCGAGCGCCTCGCGGGCCTTGTCGGCCGCCAGGGAGCGTGCCAGCACCGAAGGGGCGTTGCGTAGGGGCGAGGTGAGGTCCTCCGGCGTGTCCGTGGTGGCCACGTCGAAGGGCACGCCCAGCCACGCCAACAGACGGCGGCGGCGCGGTGACGCTGATGCGAGGGTGATAGCCGGCGTTTCCATGGGCGGATGATACCGTACCGCCGGCATGCGGAGGGATGCCGCCCAGCGTGGTCAGAGTGTGCCGCACAGTGCATAATCGGCTGGAACGGCCGACGGCCGCGCGGAGCGACGCGACGATCCCGGGGGAGCGACACGTATGGCGGAGAACGCGGGCGCACGACCCACGGCCGTTCCCAAGCGGGTCCTGCTGTTCACCACACGTCTCAGCACCGCGATCAAGTCCTTGCGCATCTACCCGGCGGGGAGCGAGATCCCGCGCAAGAACGCCCAGGAGGCCCTCGACATCCTCAACGAGGAACTCGAGCAGGAAGAGTACCTGGAACTGGGCGTGTCACGGGTGGGCCTCGTGTTCGCCGGGTCGGCCGTCTTCCCGCGCTCACAGGGCTTCCAGTCGTTCTTCCGCGAGTTCTACAAGCGCAACCTCGCCGCGGTCCGTTTCCACCGCGGCGTCACGCCGGACGAGGTCCTGCGCTTCGCCTCGCTCATCATCCTGCCGCCGGAGGAGCTCGCTGCGCAGGGCGGCATCGGGCCCGCCCTCTCCGAGCTCGGCGTGGTGAACATCTCGGTCACCGAGGCCGCCACGCGCATCGTCGAGACCGTGCTGCCCGGCGACGCAGGTGCGTACGGCATGGGAGATCCCCCCGACCTTCCCGCCGAGCGCGCCATCGACGAGGTCCTCGACGAGGCCGGCGGCGACCAGAGTCGCGACCACCGCGTGCTCATGCGAGTGCTGCGCGACCGCCGTGCCGTCGCGAAGTACCTCCAGGGCGCGAGGGACTCCGCACCTGAAGACGGCACGGACGCGCTCGCTCGGCGCGTTCTCAAGCTCGCTCGCGGCGCGCGTGAGGAGCTTCCCGCCGACCAGGCGACCGTCCTCGACGTCATCGCCCAGGCGATCATGGAGCTCCACCCCGAGGACCGCGGCGACCTCTACGAAGAGCACCTGCTCGAGCAGGGTCGGATGGACGAGGCGATCGCCGCCATCATCGACCGGCTGGGCGTCCAGGAGATCGTCAACTGCATCGTCAACCAGATCGATGAGACGCCCGAGGCCCTCACCGGACTCGCGCGCGCGGTCCGGAACCTCGCGCTCATGAACGTCAACGTCGACAAGGACGAGATGCTCGACCTCGCGGTCGACCAGCTCCAGGCCCGAGGCTTCAGCCAGGTCTTCATCGAAGACCTGGGCGAGAGCGTCTCCCCGCCGAGGATCACGGGCGTGGACCGGCTGCGCAGGACCACGGCCGGGCCGGTGGAGACCGCGCTCCGGCTGGTGGACAGGGCGCCTGACGCAAGCGGTGTGTTCGTCTACGACGACGCGGTCGAGCCGTTGCGCGCGGAGGCCGCTCGCGGCACGACCGACGGAGACGTCATCTCCGCTCTGGTCGCGATCGCCACCATGGAGCCTCGCGACCAGGAGTTCTCGGCGATCATGTCGATGCTGGAGGACAGCGTCGGGGTGCTCGTCGATGCCCACGAGGCCGACGTCGCAGCCGACGTCGCGGAGTCGCTCTCCGCGGTGGCCACCGATCCGGACGTGACCCCGGAGCACCGCGAGCGCATGCTGCGCGTCGTCGACTCGATCGCCAGTCCCGAGTCGCTCGCCCGCGTGACGACCGCCCTGCGGCGCTACCGTTCCGACTCGGCCGAGTACCTCGCCTGCCGGCGGCTCCTCAGCGTACTCGGCGATTCGATGATCGATCCGCTGCTCGAGGTGCTCGCGGACGAGCAGGACATGTCCGCCCGCAAGGCGCTCATCGACCTGATCTCCTCCAGCGCGCACGACTTCATCCCGGAGCTCGGTGCGCGCCTCACGGACCACCGCTGGTACCTCGTGCGCAACGTCGTCGCGATCCTCGGGTCGACCCACTCGACCGAGGCGCTCCCGTTCCTGCAGCGCACGCTGCGCCACGGCGACGCCCGCGTCCGCCGCGAGACGATCCGCGGGCTGGCCGCCATCCGCGTGCCGATGGCCGACTCGATCCTCGCCGCTGCCCTCAACGACGCGGATGGCCAGAACGTCCAGGCCGCCGCGCGCTACCTCGGGCTCGTCGGGGCGCGGTCGTCGGTGCCCGCGCTCGAGCAGGTCGCACTCGGCGAAAGCCTCGGCAACCACGAGACGCCCGCCCGCGTGGAGGCCATCGGGGCGCTCGCGAGGCTCGGCTCGGCGACATCGGTCCTGGTGCTGACAGAGCTGGCGCGCAAGCGCGGGCTCTTCGGCGGCGGGCCGGCCCGCGAGATCCGCGGTGCCGCACTCGCCGCACTTCCCGCACTCTCCGCTGCAGCGACGCAGACCGGGGTGACGCCATGACGGACGACCAGACCGCCGCCCAGGCACCGAACGCCCCGATCGCGCCGACGGCGGAGTTCGAGCGCGCCGCCGCCCAGGAGATGTCCTCGACGGTCTTCTCGTCGCGGCAGACCGGCCGCACCCGCGAGCTCCTTGCCCGGCTGTCGGGCGCACGGCGCTCCGTGACCTTCTATCCGCGCGGGCACGTCGTCGTGAAGGACAACCTGATCGCGCTCATGGCGGCCATCGCGGAGTACCACGATGACGGCGTCGACGTGCCCCTCGTCTTCTTCGACAACGAGGTGCTGCTCGGGGAGCAGCTGCTCGCGCAGGAGAGCATGATCTTCGATCAGCTCATCCGCGACATGACCGAGTCGGGCATGACGAGCGTGACGTTCCTGCAGGGGCTCACCGTTGACGAGCTCGAGCGGGCGATGCAGATCCTGGCGCTCGACGGCAACGCGATCGCGCAGCAGGGTGGCCTGGAGAAGGTCGTCGCCTCCGTCTCGATCCCGCACGTCCAGATCGGGACCGTCGCCTTCGCGCGCGACACCGGGGACTTCGACGCCGCGGAAGAGGCCAACAGCCGCCATGCCTACCTGCACGCGCTCGACGCGGTCCGCGATTTCGGAGACCGCACGGCGAACGACAAGCCGATCTCCGTGTACCAGGTGCGCGACGCCGCGCGCAGCATCGTGGACAACGTGCTCAGCAACAAGAGCGCGATGCTGGAGCTCGGCGGCCTTCGGGGCCGCGACGAGTACACGTTCTTCCACTCGGTGAACGTCACGATCCTGTCGGTCGCGCTGGGCTCGCTCATCTCCACCAACCGGCGGTTCCTGAACTCGCTCGGCGTGGGCGCGCTGATGCATGACATCGGCAAGATGGGGGTGGACCTCGACATCCTCAACAAGCGGGGCCCGCTCTCGGGCGAGGAGTGGGAGATCATGCGCCTCCACCCGGTTCACGGCGCCGAGGTCGCGGCCACGATGCGCGGCCTGGACCGCTCGTCCATCGTCGTGATCCTCGAGCACCACATGCGCTACGACCTGGACGGGTATCCTGGGCGCACGCCGCGCCGACCGCAGCACCTGACGAGCCGTATCGTGGCCCTGGCCGACGCCTACGACGCCATGACGTCGCGTCGCAGCTACGCCGAGGCGCGGCCGCAGGACGAGGCTATGGAGGTCATCGCCAAGAACGCGGGCACGGCGTTCGACCCCGCGCTCGTACGCATGTTCACGCAGATGATGGGTATCTATCCGCCACGGTCGGTCGTCCGTCTCTCGAGTGGGGAGATCGCGATCGTGGTCATGCCGAACAACGACATCGTGATGCCGTGTGTGCGTATCATCACGGACGGCGATGGCGCGTTCGTCCAGCCGCACGACCTCGACCTCTCCGACGAGATACAGGCCGCCGGCCGCAAGATCGAGCAGTGTCTCGACGCGGCGCTGCTCAACGTCGAGGTCGACGAGTACCTGCTGCCCCGCTAGAGGGCTTCAGCACCGCACAACCGAGGAGTCCGCCGCTATGGTAACACGCTCAGATCGGGCCGCGACCGTGCCCCTGCGCACGCGCATCATCATCGCGATCGGGGTCGTCGCCGTCTTCCTGAGCGCGACGGCCGGAGCGGCCGCGACCTTCTACACCGACTACCTGTGGTACCTGGACCTCGGCCAGACCGACGTGTTCTGGACCCGCATCCTGAGCGCATGGGCGGTCGGCGCGGCGTTCGGCGTCGCAACGTTCGCGATCCTGTACGTGAACCTGGTCGTGGCGCGTCGTCTGCGGCCGCGTGTCTCGCCCGCGGCGTGGCCCCAGGGCGTCGCGCTGACCCCGCAGCAGCAGCTCGAGGTGGCGCTCGTCCGCGTGCGCGCGACGATCGACCCCTTCACCGGGCTGATCATCGTCGCGGTCGCGGTGCTGCTGGCATGGGGCATCGGGTCGTCGATGGCCGGCGGCTGGGAGACCTTCCGTCTCGCGCTGGCGGGCGTGAAGTTCGGTACCCCGGACGCCCACTTCGGGATCGACGTCGGGTTCTTCGTGTTCACGCTTCCCGCGCTGCGCGTCATCGCGGACTGGCTGTTCGGAGTGCTCCTCCTCGCGCTCGTGGTGACGGCGCTCCTGCACCTCTACGACGGCGGGATCCGCCCGACCGAGCGGCTGCAGGGATTCGACCCGCACGTGAAGGCGCACCTCTCGGTGCTGCTGGGCCTGATCGTCGCATCGAAGGCGTTCGACTACTGGCTGTCGATCTACGAGTTGGACTTCTCGCCGCGCGGGCAGGTGCTCGGGGCGTCGTACACCGACGTCCACGCACAGATGCCGGCGTACTGGATCCTGATCGTGATCGCGCTCGCGGTCGGGGTGCTGCTGCTGCTCAACATCCGCTACAAGGGCTGGAAGCTGCCCCTGATCGGTCTCGGCGTGTGGATCGGCGCAGGCATCCTCATCGGCGGCGTCTACCCGCTCGCAGTCCAGCAGCTCGTGGTCGCTCCGAACGAGCTCGCCTTCGAGAAGCCCTACATCCAGCGCAACATCACCGCCACGAGGGCGGCCTTCGACCTGACCTCGGTGGACGCCACCGGCTTCCCGGCGAGCGCCGATCTCACCGCGCAGGACATCATCGAGGCGACCTCGACGGTCAAGAACGTCCGCCTGTGGGACCCCAACGTCGTCGTGAACTCCTACAAGCAACTGCAGGAGATCCGCTTCTACTACGACTTCAGGGACGTCGACATCGACCGCTACACGATCGACGGCGTGCGCCAGCAGGCGCTCATCTCCGCACGTGAGATGAACACCTCGCAGTTGAGCGAGCAGGCCAGGACGTGGATCAACCGCCACCTTGTCTACACGCACGGCTACGGCGTGGTCGTCAGCCCGGTGAACAAGGTGAGTCCCGACGGCCTGCCCGAGCTCATCGTCAAGGATCTGCCGCCGAAGACGACGACCGACCTGACGGTCACGGTCCCGGCGATCTACTTCGGCGAGGAGACGAGCGACTACGCGATCGTCGGCGGGACGCAGAAGGAGTTCGACTACCCGGTCGGCGGCGAGAACGCCGTCACGACCTACACCGGCGCCAACGGCATACCCGTGGAGTCGCTGAGCGCGCGCCTCGCCTTCGCCATCCGCACCGGCGACGTCCAGATCCTGTTCTCCACCGCGATCGGTTCCAAGAGCAAGATGCTGTTCCGCCGCACGATCACGGAGCGCGTGGCGGAGCTCGCCCCGTGGCTCACACTCGACGGCGACCCCTACCCGGTCATCACGAACGGCAAGATCGTGTGGGTGCTCGATGCCTACACGACCTCCACGTTCTACCCGTACTCGGAGCGTGCCGGCGGCAGCGAGGTCAACTACATCCGCAACTCGGTGAAGGTCACGGTGGACGCATACGACGGGACGACCACGTTCTACGCGTTCGACGACAAGGACCCGGTGCTCGCGGCCTACCGGACGCTCTACCCGGGGCTGTTCACCGACGCCGCGAAGATGCCTGCAGGCATCAGGGCGCACCTCCGCTATCCGGAGGACCTCTTCCGCCTCCAGGCTGAGGCCTACAAGACCTACCACATGCTGGATCCGGTGGTCTTCTACAACAAGGAGGACCAGTGGGCGCTGCCGGGCGAGCGGACCGACAAGCCGATGGACCCCTACTACGTGCTCATGCAGCTGCCCGGCGAGTCCACCGAGGACTTCCTGCTCATGGAGCCGTTCACGCCGCGCAACAAGGACAACATGATCGGATGGATGGCCTCCAAGTCGGACCCCGGCTCCTATGGGCAGCGCATCGTCTACAACTTCCCGAAACAGCGCCTGGTGCTGGGGCCTCAGCAGATCCGGGCGCGCCTCAACCAGGAGCCCGACATCAGCAAGGAGCTGACCCTGCTCAACCAGCAGGGGAGCGAGGTCATCTTCGGGAACCTGCTCGTGATCCCGATCAAGGACTCCATCGTCTACATCGAACCGCTCTACATCCAGGCGTCGCAGTCGCCGATGCCCGAGCTCAAGCGCGTGATCGTGTCGTACTCGGACCGCATAGCGATGGACTCGAGCCTGGCGGGCGCGCTCACGAAGGTGTTCGGCGCCGCGCCTGCGGGCTCCGTGACGACGACCGGCTCGGTGACCGGGACGCCGACGGTCGGTACCGGCACCCCGTCCGAGATCGCCGCCGCGCGCGACCTCTACGCCAAGGCGATCGCGGCGCAGAAGGCGGGCGACTGGGCGGCGTACGGCACCTACATCAAGCAGCTCGGCGCGATCCTCGAGAAGCTCGCCGTGCCGTCGAAGGTGACGACGACAGCCAAGTAGTCCCTGTCAGATAGTGCCTCGTCTGTCGCCTGAAAGGCGCCGATGGGAGGCGTTTCCAGCCGTCCGCGGCCCGCTTCCGACCGCTCGGATTGGCGTCCAGGTAACGTCTGTGCTACAGTTCCACCTCGTGCGGTCCGATATGGGCTGCCGGAAGGTGCTCCATCGGCGTGCGGCCGCTTCCTCAACGGGCAGGCCGCAGGGATCGGCGCCGGAGCGCATAGCATCGGACTAGGTACGCCGCTCGACGCGGGTTCCATCAAGACAGGTCGAGCAGAGCGGCGTTCCAGGAGACGAGAGCATCGGTCCCAGCGTCAAACAAGCGCATACTCGTGCTCTTTCTTGGCGCACGGCGGCGGCCCGATGACGGCCCCCTGAGTGAGCCGAAGGTGCGAGGCAGCTGAGTTTCCTGCTTCCATTCCGCGTCCCACATCAAAGCGACGCACCTCTCCACCCCCCAAGCTGTCTTCACGCATGTCCCAATGCGTGTCCCTCGCGCCTTTCGTCCGCCGCCAGTCCTGTACCCGGCATCGGGAGGCCCTTTTTGAAGGTCCACAATCTGATCGGTTCGAACCCTGCCAGACGTGCTCTGATCGCCGTGTCGCTCGCATTCGCGATGGCGGGCGGCATCGCGGTACCGCTGATGGCGACGGCCCAAGAGGTCCAGCCCGTGGCGGCGCCCCTCGTGAGTGCCGAAGCGACCGTGAGCGCCGACGCGACCGTGACCGCGGTCGCGACAACGGTCACCCCGGCTCCCGTCGCGGTGCCCACGGTGACCGTGGCGAAGAAGCTCACCATCCGCCAGATCGTCGCGAAGGTCGGCCGCAACGCCGGTCTCTCCACGAGGCAGGTCGCAGCGCTGCTGTGGATCTGCAAGCGCGAGTCGAACTTCCACCCGACGAGCGAGTCCCGCAGCGAGTGCCACGGCCTGTTCCAGTTGTCCAAGGGCATGGCCCACGGGCATCCGTGGAAGAACCCGACCTGGAACACCAAGCGCGCGATCAAGTACATGCGCGGCAGGTACGGAGGGGTGCTGCAGGCGAAGGCCTTCTGGTCGAGCCACCACTGGTACTAGAGGCTCACCGCAGCTCTCCGTTCGAACGATCGAGGCGGCCGGTACCGTTTCGGGGTATGTTCTTGCAGGCAGACCACCGATACGGGAGCGAGGGAGCAGATGAGCGACGACGTGTCCTCGCCTGAGACGGGCGGGTCGCGCGACGACTTCGTGACCCGCATCATCGATCAGCTGCTCGAGCTGCTGCAGACCGCGCGCGACTGGGTGCGGCAGGAGGCGGAAGCGGCCGTCAAAGAGAAGATCGTGCCGCCGCTGCAGAAGCTCGGGCTGGCGGTGGCGTCGGCGTTCGCCGCCGCTTCGCTGCTGGTGATCGGGCTGATCTTCATCGCCGTCGCGGCGATGGTCTACCTGGCGCAGCTGCTCGGCGTGCCGCTCGCCTTCTTCATCGTGGGTGCCGTGTTCGTGGTCGGCGCCGCGATCTTCACGGCCGTGAAGGTGAGGTCGATGCAGCCATGAGCAGGCAGACCGATACCGGGACCGAGTCCGCAGCCCCTGCAGTGCCGATCAGCCTCGAGGACCTGCGCCACAAGGCGCTCGCGATCCGTGAGGATGTCGTCGACGAGGCGAAGATGCTGGCGGACGAGCGCGGTACGCAGATCGTCATCGGCGCCATGGTCGCCGTGGTCGCGGTCATCTCGCTGGCGTACTACTTCGGCAGTCGGGCCGGGCGCCGGGCCGTCGAGTCCCTCTACGACGTGTAGGCGCCGTGCGCGTCGCGAGCACTGACGTCTCCCCGGGGTTGCTCGAGGCCGTCCTCGTGTTCGACGAGGGGGAGCCTCTGCGCACCTCCGAGGTGCCCGGGCTCGCCCGCGCCGCCGTCGGCGCGCTGCCGGGCCTCAAAGGCCATGTCTGCCGCAACCGCGGCGGACTCGGATTCCCCGAGGAACTCGAGGACACCGAGCTCGCCCACCTCATCGAGCACGCCACGCTCGAGATCATGGCGATGGCGGGATCGCCCGAGACGCTGCGCGGCGCGACGTCGTGGGACTTCGCAGCGGACGGTCCGGGAGTGTTCCGAGTGGCGATCGCCTGGGACGACGACCTCGTGGCGCTCGGGGCGCTGAGCTCCGCGTGCGCGCTCGTGCGCGCGCTTGCGCGAGGTGGGGCGCCGCCGGACGTCAAGGCCGAGGCGCTGAGACTGCGCGGGCTGCGACGAAGGCCGCCGACGCCGGCGGGGTGACTTCTCGGCCGCGATGACACATCCTGTGGGAGGGGGAACCGCCGGCCTTGCCGGCGGCCTCCGGGTCGCGGGGCCAACCGGCCCCGGGGGATGCACCGAGCCAGGGGGGAACGTCGTGAACATCGCGACCTATGTGGACGGTCGGCCGTTGGACTTCACCGAGGCGACCGGCCGGTTCGACGTCGGAGGCGCTCCGGTCACGTCCCAGGACGTGCTCGCGTGGGACCGCGCCGGCCAGCTCGTCTGGGTAAGTCCCGAGATGCGCACGTGGGCGTACCAGTGGGCCGCAGCCGTTGCCCCCGGAGTCGCTCCGGCGCCCGCGGCGGTCACCGGTCCCGCTCTGCGCGGCGTCGGCGGGTGGCTGCTGTTCCTGTGCATCTCACTGACGATCCTGAACCCGCTGATGACCGCGTTCAACCTCATCAGCGCCATCGCGCAGAGGGCCCGGTACTTCCGGATGTTCCCGGGGCTTCTCATACTCTCCATAGCGGATGTCGGCGTGAGCTGCGCGATCGCGGCCTTCTCGATCTACGCCGGCGTGGTCCTGTGGCGCGTGGGGCCGAACGCCGTGAAGGTCGCCAAGACGTACCTCATCGTGGCGGCAGTCTATGCGGTCGTGGCTCCGTTCTCGGCGCTGCTCGCGGGTCTGCCCGCTGCCTCGAACGGGGCCATCATCTCCGCGGCCATCGTGGCCGTCGGACGCGGCCTCATCTACGTCGCGATCTGGTACGCGTATCTGATGCGGTCGAAGCGGGTGCAGGCGACGTACGCCGGGTAGCCGGGCGTGACCCCTCGCGGCCGGGCCTGAGCGGCCGTCGAACTATGGAGTCGGACTCACTATGTGCTAGACTCCGCGCATGGACACACCTACCGCACCAGATCCGCTCGCGCAGCTCACCGAGCTCCTCGCCAAGGCCTCGTGGCGCCTGCGCCGCAGCGGCAAGCAGGAGCTCGCGGCGCTGGGGCT
>Ga0209540_10002662_pt1 | contig 12578 bp, 7 predicted proteins | sample BarGraIncu01121A_FD_184501 | JGI IMG/M metagenome (GOLD analysis project Ga0209540, IMG submission 184501) | Arctic peat soil microbial communities from Barrow, Alaska - Barrow Graham LP Incubations 011-21A (SPAdes) (version 2) | ecosystem: Environmental > Terrestrial > Soil > Wetlands > Peat... | reverse complement strand
TCTGGAGAGGGCAAATCTTATCAGCTTAGCCTTGCGGACATCCTTTGCATCGTCCTTCTTAAGACTTCTTGCCTTTGTAGCCAGTATTTTCTCAAGATTCTTCCTTTCGCTCTCCTTATCCAGCTGCGAAACTGCAATGCTGATTGCCTTCTCGGAAACCCTCCTGTTTTTTAGTGCATAAGTTATTTTCCTGGGCCCCCAGCCGCTCAGACGTGATTTGTCCCTTACGAACGCCAAAGCAAAACGCTCTTCGTTCAGAAAATCATCTTCCTTGAGTTTATTGATGATTGAGTTGGTTTCAGTTTCGTTAAGCTCAAAGCGCGCCAGTTTTAAACGGATGTCATGTTCGCAATATTCACGGCCCGAGCACATCCTCTGCATAGAAGAAAGCGCAGGTGAGCCGGTATTGCGGCTCTTTTTATTATTTGATAAACTGTCCATTATTATTCCATAAAATTAGTTATAATTTTTTTACCTTTAAAGGGAAAGTGGTGATTATAGGGGCTGGTATCGGTGGCATAGCAAGGATCAACAACTCCAACGGAGTTTTTTGTAAATGACACTTTTCCAGCTATTTGAAAAATTATTTCCGAAAACCTGCTGAGAAAAATTTCATGTACACACCTGCCAAACAAAGACTTGTAAAAAACTCCGTTGGAGTTCGCTGCTTCCCTCTTGAAGTTTTCCACATAGTGATTTCACACACATTGGCGTCGTTTGAGGTAACATTCACATAAACAGTTGTTTGCAAAATCAATTTCGCGCAAAATTAAGAAATGCGTTTTTCCAAATGGGTTATTTTCGTCCGCATAACCAACACGATAAATATAAAAATCTATATTTTGCAGGGGGCAGCACACATCCCGGTAATGGTGTTCCTCTGGTGCTTTTGTCTGCCAAACTAACAAGCGAACGAATATTGAAATATGGAAACACTTTCTCAAACTGATAAACAGCTCTATTCAGATATTTTTCATGCCATAGATTTTGAAAAAATTATTGACCACCCAAACTTCCAACTTTACGAAATATAATTAAAAACAAATGCTATAAGACACAGTAGGCATAATTGGCAATATACTCAGTTGTTTCCATGTTTTATTGTCCGAATCCCAATAAAGAGAATACGCGTTGTGTCGGTTAAGTACATTATATATTCCAATATTCAAAGTGTGATTCACCTTTACGCCCGTTATATTTAAATAATAGCCAATATCCCACCTGATGTACTTTGGCATCAGATAGTTGTTCCGATGAGTAAAGTAATCTCTTTCACCGATATATTTATCATCATCCGAATTCCCGTTATCAAAACCTGGCATAAATCCGTAATAACTACCTGCCTTAAGTGATTCATAGTGGCCGGATGTCAGCACAAAAGCTGTAGTTACTCCATACTCCGTTTTTCTGCTTTTTTTTAAAATATATGATGACGAGACATTAAGAATATGCCTTCTGTCAAACTTAAATGGAATACTCTTTCCATTATTCTCACCGGGAAATTTTCTATCTGATTTAGATAGTGTATATGCTACTCGAGCAGAAAACCTCTCTCCACTCTTTTCTGCAAGAAATTCTAATCCGTAAGACTCTCCAGTACCTACATTTATACCATCTTTCCAACCCACTGTTGTTGAGCCAAAGAAATTAGCAGCATCAGGGTAGTATACTAAATTCTTCATTGTTTTGTAAAAGCCCCCTAATGACAGTTTTGTCATTTTCCCAATATTTGCGAAGGTTCCTAAATAGAACTGGCTAGCCTTTTCAGGAGGAGATTGCTCGTCGGGAGGAATAATCATATCTACCGACCACCCAGTTGGTAGCCCCTCCAGAGTATGATAAAATTGCGTAAGAAAATCGACAGTTGAATTTATTCCCATATGTTGAGTAATAAAATAGTTGCCAAAAAATCTAATTTCCGGATTAACCCTATTATAATTCTCTCCATTAAAATAATTAAGTCTACCAGACAATCTTATCGATAACTTATTCTGTTCTTCATATTCAAGTTGCGCATTAATATTCGCAAGTAGGTTATTGCTCTTGTTATTCTTGTATGTATTATTCTGATAACCCGTTATTTTTGAAATTGATTTATAAGAGCCGGGGTTAAATTCAGAGGATTTCACTTCTGCTCCAAACTGGATTTTTACGTTTTTATCAAAATTGTATTTGGCTAAACTGGAAAATGTTATCTCCTTTATACTGGAACTGATTTGTATTGCTGTAGGTTCAGCTACTGTTGTGCTGATCCTTTTCTCCTGATACTGCTCAGATGAAAAGTTGTTATATGAAATATTGGTTTTTATGTTCCAGTCAGCATTTGGAAAATAATTCCATACTCCTCCAACAATTATATTGTCCCAGGTCATCATATCATCCGATTTATCTGCCACATAGTAATCATATTTATCATGACTGTTAAAAAATGATATTGCTAAAGAATTTTGAGCGTTTATATCATATTTTAGTTTAGCAAAAACATCATAAACACTCGCAGTTAGCTTATCCGGGAGATTAAAGTATTTGGTCAGAAAGCCTTTAAGAGCATTGTACTCCCATGTTACCGGCGAGATTCTTGCTGAAACCAATATTGAAACCTTATCCCTGACAATTGGTGCGGAGAGGGTGCCACTCACTAAAAAGTTGCTGACATTAAAGGTAGTGCTGTATGTTTTGAAATCTCCATCCTTGGAGGTAAGTTTTATGTGAGAAGAGAGCAGATTGCCATCTTCAGAGGTAAAACCACCAACATAAAAATCTGTTTTATCAATAATACCGGGGGTAAATATGGATGTAAAGCCAAACAGATGACTGGAACCATAGACAGTCACACCATCTAAAGTCATTAGGTTATTTCCAATATTGCCTCCTCTGACATATATTGCAGAAGTACCCTCTATTCCTGTTGATACTCCCGGAAGAGTCTGGATATATTTAATTGGATCTGCCTCTCCCATTGCAGAAATTATGGTTTTAATATTTTTCTCAGATATTTTATATAGAGGCTTGCTAAAATATCTGTCCGATGTAACATAGATCTCTCCTAATGTATATTCTTTAATTTTTTGTTTTTCTGAACTTAATTTTAGTGTGTCTACACCTTGGGACAGAAGAGTACTGCTGATTGAAAATAATATATAGACAGTTATCAGACGCCTGAAAAAATGATGATTAAAATTTTTCATTATGCCTAATATTGAACAAGGTTAAAGTTTGCTAATGTGAAATTGAAAGAAGCACCAAAAATTCCAAGCCCATTTTCAATATTCGAAAAAGCCATTGTGTTATCAAATATTGATGTAAAGTCAGACTCATCTTTTTTTGCTTTCCACAAATTATATGAAGTCCTTATATATTTATCGAACTCTGGTGATACATTCATAAACTCTATTTCTGCATAATCCGTAAATGTACCGGCTATTAAAAATAAGGAACCCCAGGAATTACCGTCCGGGCCGGGAGAATCGTCCGATAACAAATGATATCCATAACTATTTGTATAGCCCTTGGGATGTTCCAACCTTAAATAATAATTATGAAGATAAAAAGTAGATTCGGAATAATAGAATAATCCATTGTTCTTGATTTCACCAGTATAGTTGTTTAATGAAAAATCACTTAAATTAAAGTTGTCAATATTTAGATGATTAGTTGTTATAAGAGGCACTATTTCGTCTGTTCCGGGAGGTAACACATTGCCCTTATTTTTACCGTATACCCAAAGTGTACAATCATAATCTGTGATTACTTTGCATCCTTTCGCATTAATGTATTCACTGCTTGATGGATTTGGCGGGTAGGATTTCGTTTCAACAGAGAAGCCACGTGGCATTGATGTCTTAGCAGAGATCAATATGTAATTATCTACTTTTACATTCAAAATATAATCAGTACCCGATAGAGGTGTATAATTTAACAACCATTTTGAAGCACCTGAATAATAGAATGTTCCTACCAGTGTTGTATCAGAATTCTTAGCACAATAAAGTCTTACATCTGCATTGGTTACAGGAACAAAGTCCACATCACTGTTTTTTTTGCTGAAACATAACTTCAATTCTTGCTGTGAAGAATTTGTCAGAATACAATTAACAGTAATAACCTGGCTGTCCTTTGTATCTAAATTTATCTCCTCAATACAAGAGGTTACAATAAATACAAATGCAGTAAATAATATAATAATCTTCCCTTGCATATTTATTTAAAACCGAAACAGAGCACCTATTTGAACACTACCCATATATCCAATACCAGCCTCCGCGAAAGCAACAATTTTCGAACGCCCGATTTCTATCCCAAGAGGGGAAGCCTGCCAAGCGAAAATAGTCTTATTTTCAGTTTTGCTTGCTTGCTGATTATTATCAAATTCTTGTTCGCTTTTTGCAAAAACAACTCCTGCTCCGACCCTTGAATAAAGAGTTATAATGTTTTTCTTAAGCCAGTAGAACTTAACATTTGGCATTAGAACATTATAAGTGTCATTTTTTGCTCCAAGTGCAGAAGAAGACCCGAGTACAATATCTTCATTTATTTGACTAAAAGAATAAGTAAGTCCCAATCTAATGTTTTTGGCAAGTTTATATGAATAACCGATACTCAGAGCACCCCAACATTTGGAATTATTGCTTTGGTAATGACCACCTGTATACAAATCTGTAGCGGTTATTGTAAAATTATCCAAGAGTTGAGAGGCTGGAATAATTCCATAACTTACAGACAACTCATTGAATTCAGACTTATTTTGGGCGTTTGCAGTAAATGGTATCAATAATACCACCACTAAGATTAGGACAAATTGTTTTTTCATATCTTTTATGATAATTATAATTTATATATTGTATCGTAAATTTAATACAAAATTGCTGAAATATAAAAGATGTTTAGTTGTATAATTTTACATTATTAATCGTAGTAAGATAAACCCTAAATTATAGGGTTTATCATTACGCAATACATATTAAATGGCAAGAAGCACCACTATATCAAAATCATTGACTGTTTATCAGATGGAACTTCTGAGATTTTTGGATAACGAAGAAATTCAGATATTCTCGTTAGATGGTATAAGAAGTATAACACATTTTTTTATCTCGTATTGAGAGAGGTAAATATTGCCGTAACATTTTTAGAGATGAAAATGTAATCGGAACTTTCGTCATTGCCGATAGTGCTGTAGCGCAGATGATAAACAGCGAAAATGACAGAACAATGAAGTCTGCATGGAAAAACAGTCTGGAACATCAGATAATATCTGATAAACTACCACCATACGAAATTGTAAAATCCTACTTAACAGAACTCTTTTTAAAAATATTCTAGTGGGCAATTTTTATTGTAATTTCAAAGTTGAAGCCCTGTATTTCTGTAACTTCCACATTTACTGTTACTTGATAATCATAAGTCGAATGTACATTCGACTTATGATTATCAACACATTGACAGTCAGAGTTATGGCTATTTTTTTTGGAGATTTAATAATTGTCGACTAATTCCATTATTTGCCTTTAAAGGAGAAGGAATTGGTCTTTAAAAAGCTGCTACCGCAGTACTCGAGGGATACTTTGATGCAGTTTGAGGTAACTTGTTAATCATAAACTATTTGTAAAATGCAATTTAAAATTATATAAAAACTCAGAATTTTATCAAGCTCATATTCAAATACATACCTCAAACTGCGTCAAAGTATCTTTTGCTTTTGGCAGATCAAAGCCGTGCGCTGGCAGAGCGTGGTTGTGTGCGAGCAGAAAGCAGTCTTTTGCTGCCTGAAAGCAGCCTCACTGCCTCCCCTATCCAAAGCACCATGGATGTCGCACCTATTATCAGCAGCCAGTCGCGCAAAGATATCGGTTCTGTACGGAACACGTCGCCACCAAACTGAACTATCAGGAATTGGCCCACTACAATGAGCAATGCTACCGATACAAAACCTGTGCATTTGGATATTCCTTTAAACGCAGAACCACCCACTCCGTATGTTTTTGCATTGAACATGTTCCAGAACTGAAGCATCACAAAAGTTGTAAAAAACAGAGAAAGATTGTAACGGGAAATCTGACCGTTCTGGTCGGTAAAGAAATAAAGCAGGCCAAACAGTATCAGCACAAACATTACACCAGTAAAGAGTATGTTCCTCCTCATAGACGGAGTGACAATAAAGTCTGCAGAGTGCCTTGGTTTGTTCTCCATCACCTTGTTGTTTGGTGGCAGAGATGCCAAAGCTCCCGCTGCAAAGGTGTCCATGATGAGGTTCACCCAAAGCATCTGAGTTACCGTCAAAGGTAGCTGGTGCCCGAACATGGAACCAAGCAAGACAATAATCAATGCAGACACATTTATTGTGAGTTGGAAAAGAATGAATCTTTGTATATTCTGGTATAGCGATCTTCCCCACATAACTGCTGTTGCAATGCTGTTGAAGGAGTCATCCAAAAGTGTTATGTCGCTCGCCTCTTTTGCAACAGAAGTACCTGTACCCATAGAAAGCCCCACATGGGCGTGATTTAGTGCAGGAGCATCATTTGTGCCATCACCTGTAACTGCAACAACGGCACCTGCCTTTTGAAGCAGTTGAACAAGGCGTTGCTTATCTGTGGGTCTGGCCCTGCACATTATTTTAAGTTTTAAAACTATGTTGAGTGCCTCCTCATCTGTAAGCTTTTCAAAATCCACACCGGTAATTACAACATCGTCCCCATCATCTGAACTCAATATTCCAATTTTTTTACCTATCTCCTTTGCTGTTCCCAGAGTATCTCCGGTAATAATTTTAACATCGATACCCGCCTTAAGGCACCTGGCCACAGCATCGGGAACATCCTCCCGAACAGGATCGGATATTGCCACAATTCCCAAGTATGTCAAACCGCTCTTGGACAGATCTTCAATTGAGTGATCCTTGTTTGTTGTAACTTCTTTACAGGCAAAGCCGAGAGTTCTCATCGCCTGATTCTGATACTGTAAAAGTTGTTCATGAACTCCCTGGGGAGCATCCATGCAGTTGGATATTATAATTTCCGGCGCTCCCTTCACATAAAGTATTCTTTTGTTTAATTCCGCAGATTCTACAATGGTTGCCATATATTTCCTCTCGGTCGAGAATGTAAGCTGATCAACAATTTTAACTCCTTCTCTAATCTCGAGATAGTTTGTTCTTTGATCGTGTAACCAAAGCAGGAGTGCCGCCTCTGTGGGATTTCCGAGTGTTTTAATTTTTCCGGATGTAGAGAAGTCCAGATAGGCTGTGGAATTAGCAGATATACTCTCCTTTATAAGTATGCTCGCCGCGCTGTTATCCAAATTTTGATCCTTTAATCCCACAAAATTTGTAGCAGCAACTCTCATCTGATTTTGGGTTAAGGTCCCTGTTTTATCTGTGCAGATAACTGTTGCTGCTCCCATAGTCTCCGTGGCATGCATCTTCCTTACAAGGTTGTTGGTCTGCAACATTCTTCTCATGCTCATAGCAAGACTCAAGGTAACAGACATTGGAAGCCCCTCCGGCACTGCGACAACAATTAATGTCACTGCAACCATAAAGTACAGAAGGATCCTGCTGGCTACATCAATTGATATCCACGAATCTGCATCCAAGGGGTTAACACCAAAAAAATAACCAATGGCGACTATTGTTACAGTGGTAAGTATGCCAAAGAATAACCATTTAAACCAACTACCTTCATGTACCCCTTTTGGGAGGGTTACCCTCTTGCCCATTATCTCCAATCCATCATACAGAATTGGTACCCAAACTTTAACGACAGCAACGATAACACCGGAGATTACAGCACCAAGCAAACCGATCTGCCCAAGCGTATATTCTGCCTCTCCCATAAATAGATCTTTCACAAAAAGAGTGGTAAACGTAAGGATTGCAAGAACAAATCCAAAAAATCCGATAAATTTGGCCAAACCCTCAAGTTGTTTGTTCAATGGTGTCTCTTCTTCGTTTACCTCTGTAGATTTCTTTGCCACCTTTCCGAATTCGGTTAAGTCTCCCACTGCAAAAATTTGATATGTGCAGTGTCCTTCTACTATTGTTGTCCCCTTGAGAATATGATTGGTGGGATATGTTGCTTCATGATCAAAATATTCCGGATTAGTGCTCTTTTCGATTACCGGTTCTCCTGTGAGTGAAGATTCATTTACAGAGAGTGATACTGCCTCCAGAAGCTCTCCGTCTGCAGGTACCTCTTCTCCGGTATCTAAAATTACAACATCTCCTACAACTACATCTTTTTTTGGAATTTCACTGATATTCCCGCCTCGTATAACCTTTACCAAGGTTTCGTCATTTACCCGATTAAGGAGATCAAACTTTTTGCTTGCATCCATTTCAAACCAGAAAGAAACGCCTGTTGCAAGAAAAATTGCACAAAATATTCCTATGGTCTCAATAAACTGATTGTGAATAAACGAGATTCCCAATGACAAGAAGGCAGCAATCAACAAAATTCTGATTATAGGATCTTCGAATTTCTCAAGAAAAAGCTTCCATAGAGGGTCTCTTTTGGGTGGTGTAAGGATGTTCGATCCATTCTTTTCTCTGCTCTCTAATACCTCTTTGGATGTAAGCCCCTGATAGCGATTTCTCTTTTCCAAAATTACCTGTTTAAATTATTTTTACCGCTTAGCATTCCACACGCGGCTAATATATCCTCTCCTCTTGAGGCCCTGATGGTTGTTAATACTCCGGCGTTATTAAGCCTGTTTTTGAAAAATTCAATCTTTGCGTCCGGAGATGAGACCAAGGGAAAATTTGTGATTTGGTGAAACCTTATAAGATTTACTCTGCACTCTATCCCCTTTAACATTCGGATGATACCGTCAGCATGTCTTTTAGAATCGTTCCAACCACTAAACATTATATACTCGAAGCTTACCCTTCTCTGTCCGGAGAAGTCATAATTTTTGACAAGATCAATGGTTTCTGAGATCGGATAGGCTTTTTGCATTGGCACCAACTCATTTCGTTCTTCGTCAAACGGGTTGTGAAGAGATATGGCAAGGTGACATTTACTCTTTTCAAGGAACTCTTTTAAAGCGGGGTAAACACCAATAGATGAAAGTGTTATTCTTTTGGGGCTCCAGGCAAATCCCCAGTCCGCTGTTAATATCTCTATGCTTTTAAGAACCGCATCAAGGTTATCAAGTGGCTCTCCCATCCCCATAAATACAGCATTTGAAAGCTTATCGCTCTCATCAATATTTATAAATTGAGATATTATCTCTCCGGCTGTGAGTTGACTTCTAAAACCAAGACGGCCAGTCATACAGAACTTGCATCCCATTTTGCATCCACACTGAGATGAGATACAGAGCGTAGCCCTCTCATCCTCCGGTATCACTACCGATTCGATAGTATATCCGCCGATTGTAGGAAAAAGATATTTTTTTGTGCCATCAAATGAAATTTGTTTCTCAATTGAGGCAAAACCCCCAACCTGATAATCTGCAGAAAGTATCTCTCTGGCCTGTTTAGAGATGTTGGTCATTTGGAAAATATCTGAAGCCTTTTTTTTGTACATCCATTCTGTCAATTGTTTGGCGGTAAAGGATGGAAGTGACAGATCTTCAGCGATTTCCTTTAACTCTCCAAGGCTCTTGCCAAGTAACCATTTTTTCATTCGGTAAATGTACGGAAAATTAAAAATCATTTGTTATTTTTGCATGAATTTAAAACATAAACATTATGGCAAAGGAGAGTGCGGAAGTAAAAAAGGGGTTTGAAATTAGCCCCGAGAAGTTGAAGGCTTTACAAGCTACTTTAGACAAAATTGAGAAGGATTACGGGAAGGGAACTGTAATGAGAATGGGTGAAGTACCAAAATGGGAAGTATCCACAATAGCCTCTGGTTCAATTGCCTTGGACCACGCTTTGGGAATTGGCGGGTACCCAAGGGGTAGAGTTATTGAGATCTATGGTCCTGAATCGAGTGGTAAAACCACATTAGCAATGCATGCTATTGCTGAGGCCCAAAAAGTTGGAGGGTTAGCGGCAATAATTGATGCCGAACACGCATTTGACAGAACTTATGCAAAGAAATTGGGAGTAAATATAGACACTCTTCTAATTTCGCAACCGGATAATGGTGAGCAGGCTTTGGAAATTACAGATCATCTGATTCGTTCGGGAGCGATTGATGTAATTGTCATTGACTCCGTAGCAGCATTGACACCTAAGGCAGAGATTGAGGGGGAAATGGGTGATTCTAAAATGGGTCTTCAGGCCCGTCTTATGAGTCAGGCATTAAGAAAATTAACCGCTAATATAAGCAAAACCAACACCTGTTGTATATTCATAAACCAGCTCCGGGAAAAGATAGGAGTTATGTTTGGGAATCCGGAGACAACAACCGGGGGTAACGCTCTTAAGTTTTATGCATCTATAAGAGTTGATGTACGCAAAATTACACAGATTAAAGACGGAGAAGAGGCAACAGGAAACAGGGTTCGTGCAAAGATTGTAAAAAACAAGTTGGCACCCCCTTTCAGAAAAGCTGAATTCGACATAGTCTTTGGAGAGGGTATTTCAAAGATTGGCGAGATAATCGACCTTGGCGTAGAGTTTGAATTTATTAAGAAGAGTGGCTCCTGGTTCAGTTATGGAGAGGCAAAACTCGGACAGGGCAGAGATGCGGTAAAACAGATTCTTCTGGATAATTCTGCTTTAATGGACGAGATTGAGGCCAAAATAAGAGCTAAGCTGCTTGAGAGCAGAGACTAATTATGGAGACAGTATTAAGCGGGATTCGTTCTACGGGTCACCTGCACATTGGCAACTACTTTGGTGCACTCAAAAACTATATTAAGATGCAAGATGAGTATAACTGCTTTTTCTTTATTGCAGATTTACACTCATTGACTACTCATCCGCATCCGACAGATTTTCATGCAGGGGTTAAGACTATTCTGTCTGAATACCTGGCTTCCGGCCTGGATCCCCAAAAGTCTGCTCTCTTTGTACAAAGCGATGTGCCTGAAGTTTTGGAGCTCTATATCCTGCTTAATATGATTGCATACAAAGGGGAGCTTGAGAGGACAGCCTCTTTTAAAGAGAAGGTGCGCAAACAAGAAGATAATGTAAATGCCGGTCTTCTCACCTACCCTGTTCTTATGGCAGCAGATATTTTAATCCACAGGGCAAACAAAGTTCCTGTAGGGAAAGATCAGGAGCAACACCTGGAGATGGCACGAGTTCTTGCCCGCAGATTCAATAATATGTATGGTGTCAATATTTTTCCTGAACCTCAAGCATTTAACTTCGGCAGCGATCTTGTAAAGGTACCCGGGTTGGATGGCAGTGGTAAGATGGGTAAAAGCGAGGGAAACGGAATTTTCCTATACGACGACGAAAAGACAATTCACAAAAAGGTAATGAAAGCTGTTACAGACTCCGGCCCCACAGTGCCAAACAGCAAAATGCCGGAATCTATCGGGAACATATTCACTCTCTTAAAGATTGTATCCACACCTGATACTGTTACACATTTTACTGAGACATACAACAACTGTTCAATCAGATACGGAGATCTAAAGAAGCAACTCGCAGCAGACATTTGCAAACACACTCTTCCTATAAGAGAGCGCATCGGAGAGATTTACAACGATGACGCTTACCTCCACAAAGTGGCTACCAGGGGTAAAGAGTTAGCAAGGGAGAGCGCACAAGCGACTCTTAAAGAAGTGAAGGCCGCAGTCGGGTTCAAGAGCTTCTGAATTATGAATGATTAGTAAAACCATAATAGACAAAATTTTTGATGCAGCTCAGATTGTTGATGTTATCAGCGATTTTGTAACTCTTAAGAGAAGGGGGGCAAACTACACAGCTTGCTGTCCTTTTCATAATGAGAAGACCCCATCTTTTTCTGTTTCCCCTACCAGAGGCATATATAAGTGCTTCGGGTGCGGAAAAGCCGGCAATGTCGTAAACTTCGTGATGGAACATGAGCAACTCTCCTATGTGGATGCGCTTAAGTATCTTGGAAAGAAATATGATATTGAGGTAGCAGACAGAGAGGAGAGTGCACAGGATGTAGAGAATCGTCTGAAAGGCGAAAGTCTGATGATTGTTTCTCAGTATGCACAGGAGTTCTATACGAATGCCCTTTGGAATTCTCAAAAGGGACAAGCTATTGGAATCAGTTACTTTAAAGAAAGGGGCTTTAGCGACCAGACAATAAAGAAGTTCATGCTTGGCTGGGCTCCTGATGGGAAGGATGGGATGTGTCCTGCTGCTTTGAGAGCCGGATACAAAAAGGAGTTTTTGATTGCAACCGGGCTTGGAATCGAGAGAGAGGGAACCGGAGAGTTGGCAGACAGATTTTACGACAGGGTTGTCTTTCCTATTCACTCCATATCTGGCCGGATTATTGCCTTTGGCGGAAGAACTCTCCGCACAGATAAGAATATTGCAAAATATATTAACTCTCCGGAAAGCGAAATTTATGTAAAAAGCCGCTCTCTTTATGGGATATATTTTGCTAAATCCTCTATTGCCAAACTGCAGAAATGTTATCTGGTAGAGGGCTATACAGATGTTATCTCGCTTCATCAGGCCGGCGTAGAAAATGTGGTTG
>Ga0209540_10002660_pt1 | contig 12582 bp, 13 predicted proteins | sample BarGraIncu01121A_FD_184501 | JGI IMG/M metagenome (GOLD analysis project Ga0209540, IMG submission 184501) | Arctic peat soil microbial communities from Barrow, Alaska - Barrow Graham LP Incubations 011-21A (SPAdes) (version 2) | ecosystem: Environmental > Terrestrial > Soil > Wetlands > Peat... | reverse complement strand
GAGAGGATCGCCTCGCGAATGGCCTGCATCGTGGTACTCCTCAGAGCGGGCGGGCACGTCGGATCCTGCTGTCTCGGCCCAGACACCGTCTCGACCGAGACACTGTCTGGGCCGAAACACAGTCTGGGCCGAAACACAGTCTGCGCTCAAACACTGTCTGCGCTCAAACACTGTCTGCGCTCAAACACTGTCTGCGCTGAAACTACGTGTCAACGGGCCGGAAGGGGAAGGCCATGAGAACTTCCCGACAAGGTGACCTCGCTCACCGCAGCCACACCCCGCCACCCTCGTGAAGGCGAACCACCTGCCTGGAGCCCGGTGATGATCGCGTCGAGATCGTCCATGGTCACGAGCCGGTTGCTCGGTCCGATGTCCTGGCCCAGGAAGAGCATGGGCGGAGTCTTCTCTGTGTTCGTGGCGGGGTTCGTGGCCGTGACCGTGGGCTGGGGGCGTCATGTCAGACTGTAGTTCGGTGACGGTGACGTCCGATCCAGCCGGGGACGAGGAGAGCTTGAGGCGAGGTCTCGCGTGGTCTGCCGCGGCCCTGGGCTGTTTGGCGATGCCCTTTGCCCTGATCTCGGCCACGGCCACGGCAACCCCGGATGCGCAACCGGGTCTGGTCACCGGCCCCGCCTGGCGAGCCACGCAGGACGTTCCCGGGCTCGTTCCCCGTGGCCCCTCCGCTGATGCCGCATGGCTGTCCTTGGGCTCGGTTCCGGGTAAGGGCACGCGCTGGGAGGAGATGAGCCGGACTGCGCTGCTCGACCTGCACCAGCTCTCCCGGCGCAACGGTGCGGTTGCGGCAGGCGCTGGGGGTCGCTGGAACTACGCATGGCCGCGAGACATGGCCTTCGTTGCGGTGGCCCTGGCTCGCACAGGTCATCAGCCCGAAGCACTGCAGTCGTTGACCTTCCTGCAGCGCGTGCAGCTAGCGGATGGTGGTTTCGAGGCGCGGTACCTCCTGGATGGCAGTGGGCCGCCAGACGATCGCGCTCGCCAGTCCGACGGTGCGGGCTGGGCCCTGTGGGCGGCAGGGGAGGTCAGCCGGACTTCCGGGGACGGGGGTGTTCCTGCGACGTTGCGCTCGTTGCTCGACAACGCCACGCGGTTCGTTCTGGCCACCACACACAACGGACGGCAGCTGCCGCCGGCTTCTCCTGACTACTGGGAGGTGGGGGTCCGTCGTACCTCTCTGGGCACGGTGGCACCACTGCTCGCGGGTCTTCAGGCGAGCCAGAAGATGTATGGCGCGCTCGGCGAACGCGCGCTCGCCGAGCGTTCCGGGGACGCCGCCTCGCGACTTTGTACCGTCATGGGGGAACGGTTCGCCGGTGGGTGGGAGCGGTTCGGCTCAGGGGGGCTTGGTGCCGGCGGCGGCCTGGACGCTGCGGTCACCTTCGTCATGCCGCCGTTCGCTCAGTCACCGTCGACGCAGACCGTGGACGCCTGGATGCGTTACCAGTCCGACGCGCTGCGACCTGCCGGGGGTCTCGCCCCCGGGGCCGAGTGGAAGAACGACGAGATCTCGTGGACGCCGGAGACTGCCCTGGTCGCCTACACCGCTGCGATGAGCGGGCGTCCCGAGATCTCTGCGCACTGGATGGACTGGCTCAACGACCACCGCACACCATGGGGCAGCTTGCCCGAGAAGGTGCTTGCCTCCGGCGCCCCCGCCGGCCCGGCACCCCTTGCCTGGACTGCAGCCCTCGTCGTGCTGACGACCGCCGAGCTCGAGGTGCCACCGACGGGTCTCTGAGCCAGAGTCCGCGGTGAGGTCTCACACCTGGGCGTGCTCGTGGGCGGCGGCCATGGCACGATGCCCCGACGGCAGGGCGACGGCGGTGGCGACCACCAGGAGCATGACCACACCGGAGGCGACCAGCACGGACTCGACCGTGAACCGGTCAGCGAGCGGGCCGAACACCCCCATGCCGATCGGCATCGTGATGGCCGTGACGATCCCGACGAACCCGAACACCCGCCCCTGCATCTCCGGCTCGACCGTCTCCTGCAGCACCGTCATCGATGTCGTCCCGAAGAACGGCACCGCCAGGCCGACGATGAGCTGGAAGCCGAAGAAGACGAAGAGGTGGGTCGACAGGCCGAGCGCCACCGACAGCGCGCCCAGGGCCAGCGTCGCGGCCACGATCATCGCGACGCGGTTCTTCACTCCGCCCCAGGTCGCCAGCAGTGCGCCGCCGATGATCATGCCGACGCTGAACGCGATCTCGTTGGCGGTGAGCTTCCACACCTCCGTGCCGAAGGTGCGCACGATCATCAGTGGCGTGAGGTAGGACGGTCCGACGCCGAGCAGGAAGACCACGGCGTAGAGCGTCAGCAGCCAGCGCACGAACGCGTGCGAGGTGGCGTAGCGCAGCCCGCCGACCAGGTCGTCGAAGTACCCGGCGCGCGCGCCCCCCGCCACCTCGTGGTGGACCTGACGCGGGACTGCGAGCAGGCTCAGCAACCCGATGCCGATGGCCGCCGTGACGATGTCGATGAAGAACACCGCGATGATCGTCGAGTTTGCGTACACGGCGGCTGCGGCCGCGGGTGCGACGAGCATCATCGCCGACTGGATCGTGGAGTTGATGCCGTTGACGCGCATGAGCTTGTCGGTCGGCACGATCTGCGGCAGGAGCGCGCCGACCGCCGGTATCTGCACGCCGGCGCCCACCGACCGGATCATGAGCGCGACGTAGATGAGCCACAGGTCGTGCGCCCCTGCGAGCATGAGCAGCGCCAGGGCCAGCGTCGCCGTCGCGATCATGGCGTCGGCGCCGATGATGAGCACCTTGCGGTTGAGCCGATCAGCCCACACCCCGCCGAAGACCGACACGACGGCCTGCGGGAGGAACCCGAACACCACCGCCAGGGCCATCACCGACCCCGACTTCGTCGTCAGGGTCAGGTGCCACATGATCGCGCACTGCACGAGTATCGAGCCGAACAGGGAGATGGTCTGGCTCGTCAGGAAGACGGTGGTTTCGCGCCGCCACCCGGGCCGCTCGGCGGGCGCAGCTGAGGGGGGTTCAGCGACACACGAGATGGTTCCCGTCCTCGCGTCGTCGGGAGGCGGGGTCATCACGTGCACATTATCCGTGACCGGGAGCCCCCGCCCAATCCCAACAGCTTCGACGACATGGACCTGCTGGCCCACGGCGCGGGCAGGCTGTTCTCCGCGGTGCGGGTCCCCTCAAAGAACCAGGCCGGTGGATCCAGGCTCAGTGAGCCGGGGAGGCGGCGGGCTCGACGAGCTCGACGAGGATTCCGCCGGCGTCCTTGGGGTGGAGGAAGTTCATCCGGCTGTTCGCGGTGCCGCGGCGCGGGGCATCGAACAGGAGACGGACTCCGCGCTCACGCAATGTCGCCGACACCGCGTCGAGGTCCACGACGCGGTAGGCCATCTGCTGTATCCCGGGACCCGATCGATCGAGGAACTTGGCGATCGTCGACTCCGGTGAGATCGGTGCGAGCAGCTGGATGCATGAGCCGGACTCGCCAACACCCATCATCGCCTCGCGGACACCTTGCTCCTCGTTGACCTCTTCGTGCAGCAGGCGCATCCCATAGGTGTCGCGGTAGAAGGTGATCGCGGCATCGAGGTCGTTCACTGCCACGCCGACGTGGTCGATCGCGGTGAAAAGGTCTGCAGGCTGTTGGGTCATGTCGCCTAGTCTAGACGACTCGCAGAACGTGTCCTTGGTCGGTTCCGGCGGGGTTGGGTGTGTCTGTCACCACGGTCCACGGACCTGGCTGCGCGGCTAGGATGACGATGAACCAGTCTGTCCGGAAGTGTTTGGCCCACTGATCCCTTGTCGTTGGAGGTACTACTTCCATGAGCGAACGTCCCACATCCGTGATCGTCGCCGGAGCGCGCACCCCGTTGGGCCGCATGCTCGGCTCCTTGAAGGACTTCTCGGGGGCGGACCTCGGTGGCGTGGCCATCAAGGGTGCCCTGGAGAAGGCCGGCGTGCGAGGCGACCAGGTGGAGTACGTGATCATGGGCCAGGTACTGACCGCCGGCGCCGGCCAGATCCCCGCACGTCAGGCCGCTGTCCTGGCCGGCATCCCGATGAACGTGCCAGCGCTGAGCATCAACAAGGTGTGTCTCTCGGGGATCGACGCGATCGCCCTGGCCGACCAGCTGATCCGGGCGGGTGAGTTCGAAATCATCGTGGCAGGTGGCCAGGAGTCGATGTCCAACGCTCCGCACCTGTTGGAGAAGAGCCGTGATGGCTTCAAGTTCGGTGATGTCACGATGCGCGATCACCTGGCCTTCGACGGCTTGTGGGACTCGTTCACGGACCAGGCGATGGGTCTGCTGACGGACGACAGCAACGTTGGCGCCGTGCACTTCACCCGTGCCGAGCAGGATGAGTTCTCGGCGCGCAGCCACCAGCGGGCCGCGCGCGCCTGGAAGGACGGGTTGTTCGACGACGAGGTCGTCGCGGTGTCGATTCCTCAGCGCAAGGGCGACCCGATCGAGTTGAAGGTCGACGAGGGCATCCGTGAGGACACGACCGTCGAGAGTCTGGCCAAGCTTCGTCCCGCTTTCAGCAAGGACGGCACCATCACGGCCGGGTCCTCGTCTCCGATCTCCGATGGCGCTGCCGCCGTCGTGGTGATGAGCAAGGCCAAGGCCGAGGAGCTGGGCCTGACCTGGCTCGCCGAGATCGGTGCCCATGGCGTCGCCGCCGGCCCGGACTCCACGCTGCAGAGTCAGCCCGCGCATGCCATCGTGAGGGCCTGTGCGAAGGAGGGCATCAGCCCCGCCGATCTCGACCTGGTCGAGATCAACGAGGCCTTTGCCGCGGTGGGGCTGGCATCCACCAAGGTCCTTGGCATCGACGCAGACAAGGTCAACGTCAACGGAGGCGCGATCGCCATCGGGCACCCCATCGGCATGTCGGGGGCCCGTATCACCCTGCACCTGGCCCTGGAGCTCAAGCGCCGTGGCGGAGGCGTGGGTGTGGCCGCTCTCTGCGGTGGCGGCGGGCAGGGGGACGCACTGATCGTGCGCGTTCCCCGGCAATGACTCCCCGACAATGGCTCCGACGCAGATTCCCATTTCCGACGTTGACTCCGACGTCGACTCCGACCCTGAGGTCTCCATGATGGCAAGCAAGTCCGTTGATGTCCCTGCCCTGGTCGATGCGGCGAGGGCAGGTGCTCCGCGTGCCGTCGCTCGGCTGATCTCGATGGTCGAGGACGCCCACCCGGCGCTGCGTGAGGTGATGTCGGCTCTCGCCCCGCACACCGGTCGGGCGCACATCATTGGCGTCACCGGTAGCCCCGGTGTCGGCAAGTCGACGTTGACCAACGCAGTGGTCGGCGCCTTGCGGGCTCGAGGCAAGCGGGTCGGCATCCTGGCAGTCGACCCCTCGTCACCGTTCTCAGGCGGTGCCTTGCTGGGTGATCGGATCCGCATGCAGGATCACGCGCTTGACCCCGGGGTCTACATCCGTTCGATGGCCAGCCGTGGCCACCTTGGCGGACTGTCGTGGACGACTCCTCAGGCGCTGCGCGTCCTGGACGCCGCAGGGTGCGACGTCGTGGTGGTCGAGACGGTGGGTGTGGGCCAGAGCGAGGTCGAGGTGGCCGGGCTCGCCGATACTACCCTGGTGCTTCTTGCGCCTGGGATGGGCGATGGCGTCCAGGCGGCCAAGGCCGGAATCCTGGAGATCGGTGACATCTTCGTCGTCAACAAGGCAGACCGCGAGGGCGCCGATGTGACCGTTCGTGACCTCCGGCACATGATCAGCCTGGGGGACCGCACCGGGCCGGACCCCTGGCGTCCCCCGGTGCTCAAGACCGTTGCGGCCCGAGGAGACGGTATCGGTGAGCTGATGACCTCGATCGATGATCACTTCGCCTGGATGGAGGTCTCCGGGGCACTGCGGGATCGCCGCGTGCGTCGAGCCGGCGACGAGATCGAGGCGATCGCCATACAGGCGCTGCGCGCTCGAATAGGTGACCTGCGCCATGGGCAGGGTGTGGACGAGCTCGCCGGGCATGTCGTGGACGGCACCAGCGATCCCTATGCAGCCGCCGACCGGATCCTTGACGCGGTTACTTGAGCCAGTCGGACGTCGACGCATGGCGCGAGCTCAGGTGACTGTCGGTCAAGGGATCTTGATCACCCGCCGAGCCTCCATCGCCCACGGTGGCCGCCGCATGCTCAAGCTCGAGCAGTGAGTCGTTTCGGCGCTCGGCCTCGAATGCTGCGTGACCGCCCCGGAACCCGAAGAGCCGCTTGGTCCACAGGATGTAGGCGATGGCGAACAGGTTGATGATCAGCGCCCCGACCCGCAGCCAGGTGACCTTGAGGATGATCTCGTGGATCTCCAGCGGGACGAAGAGTGCGGTCGCGACGACGGCGACGTACTCGCCCCAGCGCTTCTTGAACCACAGACCGTAGGCCTCGACCAGCTCGAGAACGCCGTAGGCCAGGACGACGAGCGCGACGAGCAGCAGCGTGGAGTGTCTTGCCGTGAACGCTTGCTGAATCAGGCGGACCGGGCCGCTCTCCTCGAGGTCGACGCCGAACTTGTAGGCCAGCGGTTCGAGGGTCGGCAAGTAGGAGTTCAAGACCTGTTTCAGCGCGCGACGGGATCCGTCGAATCGCCAGACGCCGTAGGCCAGAGCCAGCAACAGAAGGCCGCGGATGCCGCGGTCGACCGCGAGGGACCGCAAGACGAACGTGTCCCGCAGCGCCTTTCCACGCAGCACGATCGGTGCGGCATCGGCGGGTCCCGAGCTCTGGGGTTCGCCCAGAACGTAGGCACCACAGCGCAGGCAGCGCCATGCGTGCCCTGAGGGAGTGGTTGCCTGCAACCTCGCGGCAAGGGCCGGCTCGGTGGGGGCGTAGGTGGCATGCCCGTGCAACCCGCACGAACGCGAGTTCCAGTCGAAGGTCTTCAGGGGATGCCAGCCTGGGCGAACGGTCACACATCTGAGCCTAAGGCCTACCATCGGCAACATGCTGATTGCCTTCTCTGTCGCCCCATCCGCCTCCGAGTCCACGGGCTCGGTCAGTGAGGCCGTGGCTGCGGCAGTCAGGATTGTGCGGGACAGCGGCCTTCCCAACCACACCGACTCGATGTTCACCACCGTTGAGGGCACCTGGCAGGAGTGCATGGATGTCGTGCGCCGAGCCTGCGAGGCCGTGGGGGCGTTTGGCCCGAGGGTCAGCCTGGTCCTCAAGGCCGACATCCGCCCCGGATTTGAGGGGGAGCTCACCGCCAAGGTCGAGCGCCTGGAGAAGGCCCTTGACCGCCAACGAGCTTCCTGAACCTCCTGCCGGGCGATGGCGGATGCGGCTCGAGGTGGACGAACCCGAGTCTAGGGTGGCCGCGGCCATCGATGAGGACGGGACGATCATCGGTCTGGCCACCGCTGGGGTCACTCGTGATGACGACGCCGCGACGGCTTGGGAGCTCTACTCGATCAACGTCGTGGCGCAGCAGCAGGGCGGGGGAGTGGCTGACGACCTGATCCGGGTCGTTGCCGGCGAGCGCGACACCATGGTGTGGGTCCTCACGGAGAACGCACGCGCGCAGAGCTTCTACAGCCGACACGGCTTCAGGATCGAGGGCGCCACCACGACGGATGAGGCCACGGGCCGGCGCCAGATACGAATGGTCCGGCGGTCTGTCGAGCGCTATCCGTCATACCAGTGACATCTACTACGACGTCCTATTAGATATCTCCATGACGACCGAGAGCACTCAGCCCAGCGGGGCTCCGATGTCCGGCCGAGCCCGCTGGCAGCGGCGGTATGACACGGCGCTCGCTGAGGGCCTGGTGCGGGATACGGACTTCAGCACCCTGTCCGGGGTGCAGGTCGATCCTGTCTATGGGCCTTGGGGCTCCGACGAAGAGGTGGCGGCGGCCGTCCCTGGCTTTCAGCGGATCGGCTGGCCCGGGGAGTTCCCCTTCACCCGCGGGCTGCACGCCACCGGATATCGCGGTCGCCCCTGGACGATCCGGCAGTTCGCCGGCTTCGGCAATGCCGAGCAGACCAATGAGCGGTACAAGATGATCCTGTCCCGTGGTGGCGGCGGCCTCAGCGTCGCCTTCGACATGCCGACCCTGATGGGCCGTGACTCCGATGAGACCCCGAGCCTGGGGGAGGTGGGTCACTGTGGAGTGGCTGTCGACTCGGCCGCCGACATGGAGATCTTGTTCAAGGACATACCTCTGGACAAGGTCAGCACGTCCATGACGATCAGCGGCCCGGCTGTCCCTGTCTTCTGCATGTATGTCGTCGCGGCCGAACGACAAGGAGTGGATCCCGGCGTCCTGAACGGCACGTTGCAGACGGACATCTTCAAGGAGTACATAGCTCAGAAGGAGTGGCTGTTCGAGCCGGAGCCCCATCTGCGGCTTATCGGCGACCTCATGGAGTACTGCTCCGTCAACATCCCGGCATACAAGCCCTTGTCGGTTTCCGGTTACCACATCCGCGAGGCGGGGGCCACGGCCGCCCAGGAGCTCGCGTTCACCCTTGCCGATGGGTTCGGCTACGTGGAGCTGGGACTGTCCCGCGGCATGGATGTCGACGTCTTCGCCCCCGGTCTGTCCTTCTTCTTCGACAGCCACCTCGACTTCTTCGAGGAGATTGCTAAGTTCCGCGCAGCGCGCAGGATCTGGGCGCGATGGATGCGTGACACGTATGGCGCCAAGACCGACAAGGCGCAGTGGCTGCGCTTCCACACCCAGACTGCCGGTGTCTCGCTCACGGCCCAGCAGCCGATGAACAACGTCGTGCGGACCGCTGTTCAGGCGCTCGCCGCGGTCCTGGGCGGCACGAACTCGTTGCATACCAACGCTCTTGACGAGACGTTGGCCCTGCCGACAGAGCAGTCGGCCGAGGTGGCACTGCGCACCCAGCAGGTGATCAGGGAGGAGACCGGCGTCGTCAACGTCGCTGACCCCCTTGGTGGCTCCTGGTATGTCGAAACCCTCACCGACCGGATCGAGGCCGATGCGGAAGCGATCTTCGACCGAATCCGGGCCATGGGGGAGCTGGGCCGCGGACGGCGTCCGGACGGCAAGGTCGTTCATGCGGTCGGTCCGATGACATCGGGCATCCTTCGCGGCATCGAGGACGGCTGGTTCATGTCCGAGATCGCCGACGCGGCATTCAGATACCAGATCGCTCTTGAGAAGGGTGAGAAGAAGGTGGTCGGTGTCAACTGCCACACCGAGTCGGTCAGTCATGACCTGGAGATCCTGCGAGTCAGCCATGAGGTCGAGCTGGAGCAGGTGACGACGCTGACCGCCCGCAGGGCCGCCCGTGACGAGGCCAGCGTCAGTGTCGCCGTTCGCCACCTGGTCGAGGTCGCAGGCACGTCGCAGAACATGGTCCCGGCCATGCTCGATGCGGTTCGGGCAGAGGCCACGCTGGGCGAGATCTGCAACGCCTTGCGCGACGTCTGGGGTGTCTATCGGGAGCCGGCGCGGTTCTAGCCGGCCCATCTGAACCGGCCTGCCCGATGGTTGTCCTGACTGTCGTCTTTTGTGCTGCGACTTCGAGATGTGTCATGGTGGATCTCAACGGCGCGTGGGTGGGCGGGCTTTCGTGATGACCATGTATCAAGGTGAGGATAGACCGTGCCAGCATCAACACGACGGGCTCTAGGCGCTGTCGTGGCGGCAGTGGGCATCATCCTTGTGGTTGTCGGAGCCTGGATCCTCGTCAAGCTTGGTCCCTCAGGTGAGGCGCACTTCAGCGCCACCTCGAAGGCTCCGGGCGCCATCGCCGTCACATCCGACGTGCTCAATGCGGTGGATGTTCCGGTTCTGGTCACGGCGACCCGTCGAGATGGCGGCGCGGTACGTCTGACCGCGGCTCCGAGCACTGATGCCCGCGCGATCCTGGCCACGTCCGCCGTGTCGACGGTCAGTGCCGTGCACTATCCGGCGGGGACGCTGGACCTTCGCTCTTCAGGGGCGGGCGCGCTGACGGATATCAGCACTGCGGACGTATGGCGGCTCGCCGCCAGGGGGACTGGCTCGGCCGAACTGGTGGTCGATCAGGGCCGGGGACCCGAGACGGTGGTGGTGACATCCGGTGATGCCACTACCTTGAAGGACGTCACCGTGACGTTGACGTGGGCCGATCGCGCCTGGTTCTTCGATGCTCTGGCTGTGACGATGATCGGGGCGGTCATCGCTGCCTTTGCGCTCAATTTTCTGTGGCAGGGGCGTGTCATCTGGGGTCAGGGCGATGGCGTCGAGACCGGGGCCCTGAGGGGATGACATGACCCACGATGACCTGACCCGTCATGCGATGACCCGCTTTGTTCGCGCAGTCGTTGTTTGTGTCGTCATGGCCACCTCCGTATCGGGATGCGGAGCCACGCATGCGCTCCTGGGCATCCACGAGGCGCCGAAGGCGAAGGCAACCTCGGCTTCGCTGAGCGTCGACCAGGCCAAGAGGATCCTCACCAGGGCTTTCACGGCTGCCTACCTGGGAGAGACCACGACCGGCGTAGGCGCCGCTACGGCGCTGAGGACGGCATACACGGGTGAAGGTCTGCGCGGGGCGGGTGGGCGGGTCAAGCTGGCCCGTGTCCAGCCGGCTGTCGCGACCTCTCCCCTTCTGGCGCCGCATCCCAAGCTTTTGGCCGTCTCACGTGGTTTCGGATTTCCGCGGTTCATCGTCGCCCAGACCGTGGCCTCTGAAGGCGGCCTGCCGATCTTGCACCTGCTGACCTCTCCGGATGCCGCGACGCCGTACCGAATCAGCATGTCGGTCGATATGGTGCCGCCTGCCACGGTCAAGCCCTTTGATCCGCTCAGTCAAGGTTCGCCCTTGGCAACCCAGGGCACAGGGCTGGCGGTGGTTCCCGCCACGCTGCTGAAGATCTACGCCGCGCGGATGGCGTTTCCCGCCAAATCCGTCCCCAAGCCGCCCTTTGAGCCGGACTCCTTCTCTGGTCAGCTATGGGCAGGGGCCGCTGCGGTCGCCAAGGCTGTTGCGTCTCAGGCAACCTTCATCCAGGTCCACAAGGTCGTCCCCAACTCCGTGTATGCCGTGCAGCAGGCCAGCGGCGACGCGCTGGTATTCGGAGTCATCGAGCGTACGGACTCCTTCGCGGTGAAGAAGGGTCAGCAGGTCAAGACTGCTGCCAACAAAGCGTTTGTCCTGCTGACCGGCAAGAAGTCGGTGACTAAGTCGGCTTCCATAACCACCCTCGAGTTCGTGGTCTTCGCCGTTCCCCGATCCACCGGTAAGGCCACGTTGGTTGCGGCTCGGGAGCAGATTGTCGCAGGGTCGGGCTCCTGATCGGAGCCGGCATCAGGGAGTATGTACCCATGACCTCGCACCCCATCAGCTCGGCTGCCATTCGTGGCGCCGTGGACCTGTCAACCCTCAGCCAGCCGAACGCTGCAACCGAAGCGGCAACTGCCAACGGACTTGTGATCGAGGGCACCGATGGCGGCTTCCAGGCCATAGTCACCGGCACGCAGAGCGTTCCGGCAGTGGTTGTCCTCTGGTCGCAGCGCATGCCGGCGTCGGCCGACTTCGTTGAGGTTGTCGCCTCAGTGGCAGCGTCCTATGAAGGACGCTTTCAGGTGGTGTCAATCGACGTCGATGCCAACCCGGGTCTGTTGCAGGCCTTCCAGGTTCAGTCAGTGCCGGTGACGCTTGGGCTGGTGGCAGGTCAGCCGGTTCCGCTGTTCGCCGGTGCGCAGTCGGCCGAGCAGGTGCGCGTGTACGTCGACGAGCTCCTCAAGCTCGCTACCGAGCACGGCGTGACTGGGAGGGTCGCGGTCGTCGCCGAGGAAGAGGCGGAGGTCGAGCCGGCGCTGCCGCCGCTGCATCAAGAGGCGTTCGACGCGATCGAGCGCGACGATCTTGACGCAGCGGTCGATGCCTACACCAAGGCGTTGACGCAGAACCCTGCTGACGCTGAGGCCGGAGCAGGCTTGGCCCAGGTCAAGCTCATGCAGCGCACCGCTGGCGCCGACCTGCAGGCTGCGCGCGTTGCCGCGGCTCAGGCTCCCACCGACATCGCCGCACAGATGCTGGTGGCCGATCTTGACGTTCTTGGTGGCCACGTCGAGGACGCCTTCGTGCGTCTGATCGACGTTGTTCGCGCGACCGAGGGGGATGAGCGCGACACGGTGCGTGAGCACCTGGTTGAGCTGTTCGTGGTCGTCGGCACACACGACGAGCGGGTTCAGAAGGCGCGCCGCGCGCTCATGAGCGCGTTGTTCTAGGGTCCCCCCTGATCGGGACTCTCGTCTTGGGCCGGCTGGCTGCCCCGACGCTGAGTCGTGGTCAGGACGGAAGATCCGAAGGCTACCCAACCCACTGAGGCCGGGAACGGCACGCTGTGACCGATGCTCCCTGATGGCATTGGTCCCTCGGGTGCACCGTTGGGTTCCGTTGTAGTACCGGAGCATGATTACCTGAAATCCGTTGTCGTGCAGTGATATTGGCCGTGGATGAGGCTTGCGGCTGGCGGTCGTCCCGGGTAGACTAGAACACATGTACTGGATATCCGCTTAAGTAAAGTATGATTGGTGCATGGCAGAAGAGGTCCAGCCTCATCCGGTTGGTGGCGT
>Ga0209540_10002659_pt1 | contig 12584 bp, 10 predicted proteins | sample BarGraIncu01121A_FD_184501 | JGI IMG/M metagenome (GOLD analysis project Ga0209540, IMG submission 184501) | Arctic peat soil microbial communities from Barrow, Alaska - Barrow Graham LP Incubations 011-21A (SPAdes) (version 2) | ecosystem: Environmental > Terrestrial > Soil > Wetlands > Peat... | reverse complement strand
ATGATAGCGGGCAAATTGTTCCAGCAAGCAGCGCATCACGCGGCCCTTGGTATCCCAGGTCGCTTCGGCCTGGTCGGCAGCCATGAAGAAGGGCGGCAGCTCCGCAATCACCTCTGACAACCGAGAGTGCTGCAAGGCCAGCAACTCCAGCAGTTTGCCCAAGGCAAACAGCCCGTCCACCGCGGGGTGAAGAGCGGGGAAGATAAAGTTGCCGTTCCCGTCGCCGGCCAGGCTTACACCATCGCTGGCCGCAGCTTCCATCATCGCCTGCGGATCCACCGAACACCGACGTATAACCCCCCCGTAGCGCTCCGCCAGGCGCTCGAACACGTTGGACTGATCGGCTGTGACGACGATAGTCGCCCCGGGATAGGAGCGGAGGACCAGGGCCGTCATCGCCGCAGCCATCACCTGGTCGGGGACCGACGTTCCGGTGTCGTCGGCCGCAAATATCTTTTCGCCGCCAATGTCCAGGCGTACCCCCAGGCTTGTGTCACCCAATGCTCCGGTGATCGTCGCGAGCTGAGCCCGCTCGGCATTGAACTCCTCTTGCAGCAACGATATCTTGTTGGGATCAACGCGCGCGTTGAGAGGCACCGCGTCAACGTTGAGACGCTCCAGGATATCAGGCAGGATGTCAGCGGTTGGCGCATGGGCGTAGTCGACCACGATCTTGAACTTAGCGGCGCGCACGGCCTGCACGTCAATTGCGGCCAGGTAGCCGTGCACATAGACGTCGGCCACGTCCGGCGCATAGTCGATGTTGCCGATGTCATCCATGAAAACCCGGCGAAAGTCCTCGCGGAAGAAGGCCTGTTCCACTGCCCGCTCTTGTTCGCGGGTCAGATTCAATCCGCGGCTATCGATGAAACGGATATCAACCACACGTTGGTCGAACGGTGAAAGCCGCACGTGTACGCCGCCCGAGGCGTCAACCGTACGCGTGTAATAGCGCGCGACAGGGATCGGAACTGTCCTCAGGTCCAACACGTCGTTCCCGGCCGATGGCAGACCTGAGACAAGCGCCCGCTTGAGCATGCGTGGGCTGCGGTGCGGGTCGCGGTTGATCGTCACCTTGCTGCCCTTGGGGAGCACTGAACCGAAGGCTGCGCCCAGCCGGGCGACAAAGTCCGGTGTCAGGTCCACGTTGACCACTCCGGTCACGCCGTAGCGGCCAAACAATACTCGCCGGCCATGCGATCCCCAGATAATACTGTGGCTGACCGTCGCCTGGGCGTCGACCTCTTTGTTGGGCCAGATCTTGACACCCGGCTGGATCACAGCGCCCTCGCCTATCACCGTCCGGTCGCCGACTACCGCGCCCTCGAAGATGACTGCGCGCGCCTTGACGCTGCACTGCCGGCCGATCACCGCGCCATGCAACTCGGCCCCTTCGCCCAAGTAGCAGTTACGCATGATGATGCTGCGATCCACGCGCACCCGGTTGTCGAGGACCGTGTAGTCGCGTATCACCGCCGGCCCATGGATAACCACCCCACCTTTGATCTTGACTTCCTGCCCCAGGTAGATAGGGCCAAACAACTGCGCATCCGGCGCAATCTCGACCGGTCCCCCCGTCCAGATCCCGCCACCGATGTGCTGGCCCAACTCGCCGAGGTGCACCACTCCATTAAGCAGGTCGGCATTCGCCCGCTGGTACTCTATCAGCGTGCCGGTATCGCACCAGTAGCCTTCCGTCAGCGCGCCATAGAGCGCCTCGCCCTGGGCGAGCATGGCCGGAAAAACGTCGTGGCTCCAATCCAGGTTGTTCCCGGCCGGGATGCGGTTCAGCACTTCAGGTTCCACGATGTAGATCCCGGTATTGACTGCATCCGAAGTGACCTCGCCCCAGCCCGGTTTCTCCATGAATTGGGTGATGCGCCCATCCTGGCCCACGTTGATTACGCCAAACTCGAGAGGGTTAGACACTTGGAACAGTGCGATCGTCACCAGGGCCTGCCGTTCGCGATGGTGCTGGACAATCGACATCAAGTCGAGATTGGTAAACGAGTCGCCGCTGATGACCAGGAACGGTTCATCGTCAGGCAGCAAGGACTCCGCGTTCTTGACGCTACCGGCGGTGCCCAATGGCGTATCTTCGATGACGTATTCGATGTTCATGCCCAGGTTCTTGCCATCGCCGAAGTAGTCCTGGATCAAAGTGGGCATGTATTGGAGCGTCACGACAACATCGACGATACCATGATGCTTGAGCAGCCGGAAAATATGTCCGAGCAACGGGCGATTCGCGACCGGCAGCATAGGCTTGGGCCGGGTCAAAGTCAGCGGACGTAGGCGAGAACCCTCTCCGCCAGCGATCACGACCGCTTTCATGCAAACTCCTTCGGTTTTCGTGGTTCGGGATTGCGCTACGCTACGCAATACGAGAACGGAGAGCGTCATCTGGCCAGGCAGAGAAGAATCATAGGGAGGACGATATGACGCTCGAACGACCGCGACGGACGGCAGCTGCCGTCCGTAAGTCAGATAATACCACAGATAACTAGCGCGCGACAAGTTATTATGATTACCGGGCGAAGCACCCGTTCGGCGGCAAACGACGGCAACGAAAGGCGGATTTCATGCCTTCATGTCCCCTATGATATACTTTTTTGTTATGGAAGAAAGAAGTCTGCGGGTGTTGGAATTCGCCAAGATACGTGAACGCCTGGCCGCTTTCACCTCCTTCACCGTGGGCCGGGAACGCGCACTCGCCCTGTTGCCAATCGACGATGTTCGGCTGGTGCGCGAGTGGCAAGCAGAGACCCGCGAAGCGCAACGTCTGCTGGAAGAGAAGAGCGACGTTCACTTGGGGGGTGTACACGACCTACGCCCGCAGCTCGAGCAAGCGGTGCGCGGCAGAATTCTCCTGCCCACTGACCTGTTGGACGTGCGCAGCACCTTGCAGCGCGCGCGCAGCCTGCAGCGCACCCTCAGTCGGGTGGCAGATAGCTTTCCCCACGTGGCCGATGTCGCGTCGCGCATCGTCGTGGCGCAGCACGTGATCGATGAGGTAACCCGCTGCATCGATGAGCGCGGTGAGGTGCTGGACAGCGCCAGCGAGGCTCTCGAACGCGCTCGCCGCCAACTGCGCGAGTCTCACAGCCGCCTGCTGGAACGTATGCAACGCATCGTCACTACGGCCGGCAACCAGCCCTATCTGCAAGAACCGATCGTGACGCAACGCCAGGGACGTTACGTGATCCCAGTACGCGCTGAGTTCAAGGGCCGTATTCCCGGTCTTGTCCATGACCAATCCGGCAGCGGCGCCACCCTTTTCATTGAGCCGCTGGCCGTGGTAGATCTGAATAACCGATGGCGCGAGGCCGAGCTGGCCGAACAGGAGGAGATCCGGCGCATTCTGAGCGCGCTCAGCGAAACTGTTGCCGCCGAAGCCGGCCCCATCCAGCGGACCGTGGAAGCGCTGGGTGACCTGGACTTTATCTTCGCCAAGGGACGCTATGCGCACGAGATCCGCGGCGTCGAGCCGGAGCTGAAAGACTGGAAGACCCCGACGAGTGCGCCGACGCGCAGCCGGGCCAACACGGCGGCGAAGAAACCGCCGGAGGGGCCGCCCCAAAAGGCCCAGGCCGACGTTCGTCACCCCGGCAGTGCGATCGACTTGAAACAAGCGCGGCACCCATTATTGGACCCCCTCACCGTCGTGCCGGTCGACATTTACATCGATGACAACTTCTTCGTCCTGGTGGTCACAGGGCCGAACACGGGGGGAAAGACGGTCACGCTCAAGACTACCGGGCTGCTGACGTTGATGGCACAAGCCGGTTTGGCGATCCCCGCTGGGGAAGGATCTTCGCTATCGGTATTCGAAGAGGTGTTGGCCGACATCGGGGACGAACAGAGCATCGAGCAGAGCCTCTCCACCTTCTCGTCGCACATGACGCATATCGTGCAAATTCTCGAACAGGCCTCGCCCCGCTCGCTGGTCCTGCTGGACGAGCTTGGCGCAGGCACGGACCCGGAAGAGGGCGCGGCGCTGGCCCAGGCCCTGCTCAATACCTTGTTGGCGCGCGGCATCACCACCCTGGCGACAACGCACTATTCAGAGCTCAAGGTCTTTGCCCACAACACGCCCTTCGTCGCCAACGCCAGTGTCGAGTTCGACATCGAAACGCTGAGCCCGACCTACCGTTTGAGCATCGGCCTGCCGGGTCGTTCCAACGCCTTCGCCATCGCCCGCCGCCTGGGCCTGCTGGAACCGATAGTCGAACAGGCCGAGGCCCTGGTATCGCCCGAGTCTTTGGAAACCGAGACCATGTTGGCGGAGATCAAGCGGGCGCGCGAGGCCGCGCTGGAGGCCGAATCGGCGGCCAAGCTGGAACGCCGGCGGGCCGAGGCGCTGAACGCCGACCTGCGCTACCGCCTGGGCAGCGTCGAGGAAGCGCGCCGCCAGGTATTGGCTGAGGCGCGCGCGGCTGCGGCAGCCGAGCTGGACAACGTGCGCCAGGAGATCGCGCGCGTGCAGGAGAGCCTGGACGATGTGGCCAAGGGCCCAACTCGCCACGAAGCCTGGTTGGCTGAGGCTGAAGAGGTTCTGGCGCGCCGCGCGGCGGCGCTGAAGCCCCTACTCTCGACTCAAACGCCCTCTCCCGTCATGATCGACGGGCCATTGCAGCCTGGCGATGTCGTCTGGGTACCCTCCCTCCAGGCTACCGGTCAGGTGGCCAGCCTGGGCGCGACTGACGTCGAATTAAGCGTCGGCTCGTTCCGCCTCAAGCTGGCACAGAACCGGGTCGAGTTGCGGCAGCGCGGGGGCCAGGAAGCCATACAGGCCGGACCAAGCGCCCCCAAAACCCCCAATCCCGGCATGGAGCTGGACTTGCGAGGGTTGACAGTCGATGACACGCTGATTGAGCTGGACCACTACCTGGATTCCGCCTATCGTGCCGGGCTGCCTTTCGTGCGCATCATCCACGGCAAGGGTACTGGCGCCCTGCGGCAAGCCGTGCGTGACGAACTGCGCCATCATCCGTTGGTCAGCGAATACCGCGCCGGCGAAAACAATGAGGGCGGCGAGGGCGTGACCGTGGCGAAACTGGTGCAAAGGTGAGGCGTGACACCGGCCACGCTGCATTGATGAGGCATGGCCTTGACTAAGAAACGTCTGCGCGGACTCGTCCAGGTACTCCTCAGCCTCGCGCTGCTGGCCTTCATCCTCAGCCGCGTGCACTGGGCGGAAGTATGGGGCGCCCTGCAGCACATGCAGCCAGGCTGGCTGGTGCTGGCCTGGGCGCTGTTCTTGCTGGGCATCCTTGTGCGGGCGGCTCGTTGGCACATCCTCCTGAGCGCCCTCGGCGTGCGCCGGCCACTGGCCGAGCTGAGCGCATGGTATTTCGTCGGCTCGTTTTTCAACATGCTTCTACCCACCGGCTTCGGCGGTGATGCCGTGCGGGTGGTGGAGTTGGCCCAGGATACCAGCCGCCCCGGCGCAGTGCTAAACAGCGTGCTGGTCGACCGTTACCTGGGCATTATGGTGTTGTTGCCGATGGGGTTGTTGGCGGGCTTGGCGGCCGGCATCCGCTCCGGTCTGGCTCCGGTACGCGCCGGAGTGTTCGCCCTGACGGCGATGCTGTTTACCGGGGGATTGGCGGTTGCCTGGCTGCTGCGTCGCGCCTGGTGGTCGCGGCTGGCAGAACGACCGGACCTGGCGGGTAAGCTTGTGCGGGCGCTGCGGCTGCCGGCGCTGTCCGACGCGGTTATGCCCTACGGACGCCGCGCCATGCTGCCGGCGCTGGCCGTCTCGCTGCTATTCAACATACTGCAGATCGGTTGGAACGTGGCCCTGGCCTATGGGCTCGGACTGCGACTGCCGCTGACAACCTTCCTGGTGTTCGTGCCACTGACTGCGGTTGCCTTGTTGCTTCCCGCCTTCGGTGGCTTGGGCGTGCGCGAGCTGAGCTACGTCGGCTTGTTCGGCAGCGCCGGAGTGGCGCAGGCCAGCGCCCTGGCCCTGTCGTTAAGCGTCTATGCCGTCACCTTATCAATAGGGCTGATGGGCGGCGCGATTTACCTCGCGATGGGCTTACGCCAGGCCGGGCGACGACCGATGAAAGTCGAGCAACATGGATCCTGAGTTGACCATCGTCATCCCGCTCTACAATGAAGTTGAGAACGTCGATCCGCTCCATGCCGAGCTATCGGCAGCGCTGGACGGGATCGGCCGTAGCTACGAGGTCATCGTGGTCGACGACGGCAGTCGCGATGGCAGCTTTGAGTGCTTGAAGGCAGTGCATGCCGCCGACCCGCGCTGGCGCATCATCCGCTTCCGCCGCAACTTCGGCCAAACCGCCGGCTTCGCCGCCGGGTTCTCGGCCGCGCGCGGCGCCGTCGTCATAACGTCCGATGCCGATCTGCAAAACGACCCGCGCGATATCCCGCGCTTGCTGGCCAAGATGGACGAAGGCTTCGACATCGTGAGTGGCTGGCGCGTTCATCGCAAAGAGCCGTTTTTCAGCCGACGCCTGCCCTCCCTGCTCGCCAACCGCATGATCTCCGGCGCGACCGGGGTGGTCCTGCACGACTACGGCTGTTCCTTGAAGGCCTACCGCAGCGAGGTCGTGAAAACCCTGCGCCTGTACGGCGAGTTACACCGCTTCATACCCGCCGTCGCCAGTTGGATGGGTGTGACGGTGGCCGAGGTGCCGGTTAACGACCGGGCACGTCGCTTCGGCCAGAGCAAGTATGGCATCACCCGCACCTTCAAGGTGCTGCTCGATCTGATCACCGTGCGCTTCATGCTCGGCTACTCCACCCGGCCGTTGCACATCTTCGGCGGGCTGGGGCTGATCTCGGGCGGCCTGGGCCTGCTTGCCGGCCTGTATCTGACGATCGTCAAGCTTGTCCTCGGCCAGAACATCGGCAACCGCCCGCTGCTTCTGCTGGCGGCCCTCCTCATCATCCTGGGCGTGCAGATGATTAGCATGGGCCTGGTGGCTGAAATGGTCATGCGCACCTATCACGAGGCGCAGAACAAGCCGATCTATGTGATTCGTGAGACACTCGAATGATTGACGCGCGGCCGCCAGCCCCGCCGCCCACGTTGAAAGGACACACTCCATGAGTTTTCGTTCTCCGGCGCAGCGCTTACGCCAGCACCACGCGATCGAACATGCCAGCATCACCGTCCTCAGCAAACTGATGCCGACGGCACACCTCGTCGCGCGCAGTGATCTGATGGGATTCATCGTTTACGGCGACGTGGACTCAGGGTTGCTACGCGAAGCAACCGAACAGGGATTGAGCCGCCTGCAGGCGGGCGAATCTTCCCTTGCGGTCCATCCCAACTGCGGCACCAACCTGGTTGCAGCGGGGATGCTCAGCGGCGTGGCCGCATTGTTGGCCGGCTCGGCGGGTCATAACCGCTCGTGGATGGACCGGTTGCCCAGCGCGGTGCTCGGCGCCACACTCGGCCTGATTCTGGCCCAACCGTTCGGGCGCTGGCTGCAACAGAACGTGACCACCAGCCCCGAAGTGGACGGCCTGCAGGTCGCCTCGGTTACGCGGCTCAACGACGGGCCGGTAGTCCGCCACCGCGTGTCATTTGCCGGTTAATCATGATCACGCTGATCCACGGCCCCGCGGAGTTGTTGCGCGCCGAAGCAGTCGCGCAGATCCGCGCGCACATCGCCCCTGATCCTGCCCTGGCCGAGCTTAACACGGTTGTCCTTGATGGCCGGTTGGCCAGCCTGGCGGATATCCAGTTCGCGTGCGAGTCGCTGCCCTTTCTGGCCGAACGGCGGCTGGTCGTGGTGGAAGGGTTGCTGCGGCGGGCCGCGGCCGCCAAGCCGGCCGCTAAGGCGGGCGCCAGGGGAGGGGCCAAGACTGGCGCGAAAGCAGGGGCTAAGGGGGGAACCCGGGTGGGGGAGGCGGTGGGGAAAGGCCAGGCAGGCCCGCCTGATCCGGCCGGCAGCGATGAAGCTCCCGCCGAGCCTCCTCAGCAGACCACCATCCTGTCCTACCTGTCCCAGATACCGGAGACGACCGAGCTGGTGCTGGTCGAGGACGATATCGTCGCTTCTGCACCCGTGCTGCGCCGGCTGGCGGAGCTGCAGCGAGAGAGGAAAGCGGCAGTGATCGCCTGCGTTCCACCCAGGAAGAATGATTTGCCGAACTGGATCCGCGAGCGCGCCAGGCTGAGGCAGGTCAACCTGGACCCGGCCGCAGTTGCCGACCTGGTGGAATTCGTGGGCGACGATCTGCGCCTAGTGGATCAGGAATTGATCAAGTTAGGGGATTACGTGCTCGGCAGGGGCATTCGTGGCCAACCTGCGGTCGTCACCCGGGCGGACGTGCGCCGCCTGGTGCCCGCCACACGTGCGGCCAGCGTCTTCGATCTGGTCGAAGCGCTCGGCTCGGGCAATCTGCCGGCCGCGGGACGATTACTGCAACATGCGTTGGACGTAGATGGCGAACAGCCGCTGCGCTTGCTGGCGCTTATCAGCCGGCAATACCGGCTGCTTATGATCGCCAAGGAGTTGCAGGCACGCGGCACGGCGCCGGCGGAGATGGTCAGGGACCTGGGAGTGCCGGACTGGACTGTGCCCAAGCTGCTGGCGCAGGCCGGCCACCACAGCTACCAGCGGCTCGAGCAGGCCCTGGAACGCATCCTCGCGGCCGACGAAGCGATCAAGACCGGCAAACTGACCGACCGCGAAGCGATGGATGTGTTGCTGGCCGAGCTGGGCACAGGAGCAAGGTAAAGCGTAGCCGGCCGCGCCTGCTTGTTCAGCCTGGCCGTACCAGCTTGACTATTTGAGCGCGACGATAAACACGCGCGCCTCTCTCTCCGGCTCGAGCAGAGGTTCCGACAGGTCGTGGATCGCCGCGAAATGGACGGTCGCCCAGCCACAGGCTAGCAAGGCGTCTCGTACGGCCGCCAGGTCAAACGCGGTATTGAAGGCCGTTTGCTCGAACCGCTCGTAGAGCCCGCCTTCGGTGCGCATGAAACCGGAAATGCGCGTCCAGGCGCGCCCGCCCCGCTCATCGTAAATGCCGCTGGTCAGGATCAGTGCCTCGTCCGTTTCCTGGACCTTTGTTGTGTTCCAACGGCGCAGACCCTCACGCGTGTTGAGGTCGAAAACGAAGCAACCTCCGTCTTCCAGCACGCGGTAGACGCACCTAAAGCAGCGTTCCAGTGCGGCGAGGCTTTCGAGGTGGTTCAGCGCGTCGTAGGTCGAAACCACCAGGCCAAAAGAGTCATCCAGGCTGAAATCGCTGGCATCGTCCTGGACGAAGGTCGCCTGACCGCTTTCGACGTACTCGGCGGCGTTCTCGCGTGCGTAGACCAGCATCGGTTCCGAGAGGTCGATACCGGTCACATCATAGTCATGCTCCAGGAAATACAGGACCAACTGGCCGGTGCCGCAGCCCACGTCCAACAGGCTCCTGTCGGCATCCAACCCGCGCGGCCGCTCGTAGAACTCACGGATGCCCGGCCCCACTTGCGCGGCGAATCCGGTCCAAAAGCTGTTGTAAACACGCGCGAATGAGGGATTATAGGCCTGCATTGGATTCCCACTCGTCGTTATACCAGGCTGTCATGATCGGCAGGCCCAGGCCGCTGAGGGCCGCCAGACGGATATTGGTGCCGGCCAGAATGTTATCACCGAGCATGGCTTCAGTCCCTCTGCAACAACTCGATCAGCACACCGTGCGCGCCCTTCGGGTGGATGAAGGCCACCTGGCCGTAGGCGCCGCGCCTGGGTGTTTCGTCGATCAGTTGCGTGCCCCTGGCCTTCAACTCCGCCAGGGTCGCCTGGAGGTCGTCCACCTCCAGGCAGATGTGATGCAATCCCTCGCCGCGCCTGGCCAGGTAACGCCCGATGCCCGAGTCAGGGTGAATGGGCTCAAGTAACTCGATCTCGCTGTCGCCGCTGGGCAAAAAGGCCATCTTCACGTCCTGCTCTGGCATGGTCTCCTGTTTGGAAACAACCAGCCCCAGCGCATCGCGGTAAACGCTCAAGGCCGCAGCCAGGTTTTCGACGACCACCGCCACGTGGTCGATCCTTTTTATGGTCACAATTGTCCTCCGCTCAGTCCGGTCTAACGTACCATTGCTCGCACTCGGGATCGAACGTCGCGATGCGGGAAAGGTCCATTTTGACGAACTTGCCGACGGCCTCGACCGCCACGCTGCCATCGGGCAGGTAGAGCTCGCCAGAGCCTTCGAACAGGCGCGTCTTTTCCGCGGTGATGCGACCGACCGCCGTGAGTTCAAGATTCAGGGGCACGGGCTGGCGGAAGCGAACGGTCAGCTCGGCGGTCACGCCCCAGATGTTGTCGCCGTAACGTGTCATAATCGCCCGCCCCATCGTCTCGTCCATGACGGCGGTGATGATGCCGCCATGCATGCGACCGGGGTAGCCCTGGTGATGGTCGCGGCCCGTGAAGCGGGCCAATACCGAGCCGTCTTCTTGCTGGTAGAACCGCACGTGTAGGCCCGCCGGGTTGCTCTCGCCGCACACGAAACACATGCGGCTCGTCGGCTGCTTTTTCACTGCGCTCGCACCGTCTGTCAACGCAACCCCTTCGGGTTGCAGCGCGCTATCAGTCACAGTCTTCTCACCCCCGTCCTATCATTCCGTTACCGGTGTCAGGGCCGGTATTCGCCGAATACCTCGCGCAAGGTATTGCAAATCTCGCCCAACGTCGCATAGGCGCTCACCGCCTCGACGAAGAGCGGCATCAGCTGCGCCTCATGCGCCTGGGCAGCAGAGCGGATACGGGCAAGCAGGCCGGCCACCTGACCTGCATCGCGCCGGGCACGCAGCGCCTGGACGCGCCCGACCTGCTCGGCTTGCACGGTTTCGTCCATTCGAAGCAGGTCAGCCGGCGCGGGACCGTGAGCGTCCTGGAACTTGTTGACGCCCACCACCACCTGCTCGCCGCTCTCGATGGCCAGCAACGCGGCATAGGCCGCTTCCTGGATCTCGCCCTGGATGTAGCCTGCCTCGATGGCCTTGCGCGCCCCGCCCATCGCTTCAATCTTCTGGATGTACTCATTGGCCCGCTGCTCGATCTCGTCTGTCAGGTGCTCGACGTAATAGGAACCCGCCAGGGGATCGATGGTGTCGGCCGCGCCTGACTCGCAGGCGATGATCTGTTGCGTGCGCAGCGCCACCTCAACCGCGGCCTCACTGGGCAGGGCCAGCGCCTCATCACGCGAGTTGGTGTGCAGGCTTTGCGTGCCGCCCAGCACCGCTGCCAGGGCCTGTAGAGTCACCCGGACGATATTGTTGTCCGGCTGCTGCGCCGTCAAGGTAGAACCGCCGGTTTGCGTGTGGAAGCGCAGCGCCCAACTGCGGGGGTTCTGTGAATCGAAGCGTTCGCGCATGATTCGCGCCCACAAGCGACGCGCGGCCCGGAACTTGGCAACCTCTTCGAAGAAGTTGTTGTGCGCGTTAAAGAAGAAAGCCACCTGAGGAGCGAATTCATCGACCGGCAAGCCGGCCTCGATAGCCGCCCGCACGTACTCGATGGCGTTAGCCAGGGTGAAGGCCAGTTCCTGGACCGCGGTGCTGCCTGCCTCCCGGATGTGATACCCGCTGATACTGATCGTGTTCCAGTGCGGTACTTCGGCGGCGCAGTAACGGAAGAGATCGGTCACCAATCGCATGCTGGGCGCGGGCGGGAAGATGTAGGCGCCACGCGCGATGTACTCCTTCAGGATATCGTTCTGCACTGTCCCACGCAAGCACTTCGAGTCCACGCCCTGCTTGGCCGCCACTGCAATCACCATCGCCAGCAAGATGGCAGCCGGCGCGTTGATCGTCATGCTGATGCTGACCTGATCCAGCGGAATGCCGTCGAGCAGAGTTTCCATGTCGGCCAGGGACGAGATGGCAACGCCCACCTTGCCTACCTCGCCCAACGCCAGCGGATCATCGGCATCGTAGCCGATCTGAGTCGGCAGATCGAAGGCCACGCTGAGGCCCGTCTGACCACGCCCGAGCAGGTACTTGTAGCGAGCATTGCTCTCCGCCGCCGTGCCAAAACCGGCATACTGGCGCATCGTCCAGAACCGGCCCCGGTACATGGTCGGCTGCACACCACGGGTGAAGGGGTACTCGCCGGGAAAACCCAACTCCTGCAAGTACGCCTCGTCCAGTGCGGGGCAACTTGCGGCTTGCTCTTCGTCCGGTACATAGAGCCGGTCGACCGGGATACCGGAACTCGTCGCGAAATCCTCCCGACGCTCCGGCGCCTTGGCCAGAGTCTTGGCGACCATCTTTGATTCCCACGTCGCCTTACGGTCGGCTAGTTTGCTCATCATTCACTCCACGGTTCGATCTTAAAGCTTTAGAGGCATGCGCGCCTGCGCTGTGCCTGCTTCGGACGTCCGCGCCCGCGTCCGCAAGCCCCTGGCGCCCTTATGCCGGCATCGTCCGGAACACCCTGTCCCAGAGCGGTGAACTGACACCGTAACGTGCATCAGGCGACTTATAATGGTGCTGCATGTGATAGCGCTTGAGAAACTTGAGATAGCCCTGACGCATCGAGAAATGGTGCGTGGCGTAATGAATCATATCGTAGGCCAGGTAGCCGGCGATGAATCCGGCGAAGGA
>Ga0209540_10002655_pt1 | contig 12586 bp, 13 predicted proteins | sample BarGraIncu01121A_FD_184501 | JGI IMG/M metagenome (GOLD analysis project Ga0209540, IMG submission 184501) | Arctic peat soil microbial communities from Barrow, Alaska - Barrow Graham LP Incubations 011-21A (SPAdes) (version 2) | ecosystem: Environmental > Terrestrial > Soil > Wetlands > Peat... | reverse complement strand
CGCTCTCAGATAGTCACGGCCTGCAGCGACTTCTGTCGTCTGGCCGACGGGAAGCCGTCCGGGTCCTTCTTGCCTGCCTGTGTCGCGTCACGATGCCGGATCGGGCTCCAGCCCTTTCTTCGAATAGCGGTACGACTCCAGCACAGGCGACAGCCACTCGAGGAAGACGGACGGCGCCGGCGTTTCCATGCCAAACCTGCCGGTCGAGACAAGCGTGCATGACTTCTTTGTGCGACTCAACGCGACGAGAAGCTGACATACCTCATCATCGGTAATCGCGCTGCGAGCCCTCGGGAAGTGGCCATCGTTCATCCCTACAACGAATACGTGGTGCGCGGACAGGCCCTTGCAGCCGGCGAAGGATGTGCAGAGGATGCCACCGGCTGCACCCAGCCGGTCGAGATGTCGCGGAAGTGCGAAGTCCGCCTCCGCGGACTATGCAATCCTGCGGTGTGCTGGCTCCCACACCGTGATGGCCGCGTGGGCAATCCGTGGGCAATGGCACGGCTGAGGCAGCGTCTCGCCAGCACCTTGCAGCGCAGACAGTGCTCATTTGCAGGAGAGAAGTTGGAGGCGGCGATCGGAGTTGAACCGATGATGGAGGTTTTGCAGTCGTCACTAGCCGAGAATCGCCCATTTTGTGACCTTTTGTGACCCGAAAGCACTTCTTCTGACGACTCCAGTTTACGCCTGTTTGCAGCCCTTTTGCCCTCTCTGGCGGGCTGCTGCACGCTGATTTCGGCTCACAATACGGGGGTTCGGGGACAGCTGGGAGCACCCTGGGCGCCACCAAGGTCGGCGAGATGGCGGCGCCTGGTGCCCGTCGCAACCGCCTACTCCCCGTTCCCCGAGCGCCCCTTCCCCGCCCTGCGCGCCCCCTTTCCGGCGTCCCGGAGAACAGCAGTGCCGCGGCGACCGCCACCGCCGGGTTGAGTCCCGTGGCCTCTCCCAGGTAGGCACTGCCTTGAGGGGACGCACCGCAGGCGACATCGTGGCGCGAGCCTCCGATTCCGAGTAGAATGTGCGCTGGATGCGGCGCGATGCCGCATCCAGCGTTGCCGACGTGATGTCGGTCCAGTTCTAGGACGCAGCGCGATGCTGCCCTGTGAGGCGCGATGCCGATCAGGAGCCGCTCGGACAGGCGAGATGCCTCACCCGGCGGGCTGTTAGGCGCATCCGCTTGGCGTCCTTTTCGTTTCTTCGCCTTGGCGGGTTCGCGGCATGCACGGCCGACCGCCGAGGTGCGAAGGTGAAGACTCAACAGACTCCTCTACCTCATCACCCATCCGGGTCGGTCGCCTGCGACTCACATGGAGTGATCATGACCAACCACGCGACTTCCCCACGCGCGCCGCGCGCGCGTACTGACCCAGCCTCACCGAACGCGACACCCGCGTCCGACCGATCCCCCTTGGGCGTGGAGTGGTGGCCGATCGAGCGACCGGTCCCGTACGCTCGTAACCCCCGCCTGGCTCCCGAGGCGGCGATCGCCAAGGTGGCGGCCAGCCTGGCAGAGTACGGCTGGCGGCAACCGATCGTCGTCGACGAGGCGGGGGTGATCGTCGTCGGCCACACCCGTCTCCTGGCCGCCCAGCGCCTCGGCCTCGAGAAGGTGCCGGTGCACGTGGCCAGCGACCTCTCCCCCGCGCAGGTTAAGGCCTACCGCTTGGCCGACAACCGCAGCGCCCAGGAGACCAGCTGGGACTATGAGCTGCTGCCGCTCGAGATCGGCGAGCTGGCCGCCCTCGACTACGACATCGACGTGCTCGGCTTCGACCCCGACGAGGTGGCCGCGATCATGGCCACGCCGACCAGCGGCCTGACAGATCCTGACGAGGTCCTCACCCCGCCGGCGAAGCCGCGCACCGAGATCGGCGATCTCTGGCTGCTGGGTAGCCACCGCCTGCTCTGCGGCGATGCTACCGCGGCCGATGACGTCGTGCGCCTGATGGACGGCCGCCGCGCCGACCTTCTGGCCACCGACCCGCCCTACCTGGTCGACTACTCGGGCGGGTCTCACCCGCCGACCGAGGCCAACGGCGGCAAGAACGGCAAGACCTACGAGAAGGGCTGGGACGCCTACATCGACGCCGAGCACTCGGTCGCCTTCTACCGCGACTTCCTTAAGGTCGCCCTCGAGCACGCCCTGGGAGGGACGCCGGTCGTCTACCAGTGCTTCGGCATGACCCGGGTCGAGGTCGTGCTGGCCGCCTGGCGTGAGGTCGGCCTTCTGGCCCACCAGGTGCTGATCTGGAAGAAGAGCCGCGCCGTGCTGACCTACTCCGACTACCTCTGGGACTACGAGCCGCTGCTCTACGGTTGGACTCAGGGTCGCCGCCCCGAGATGCGCCCGCCGGCGGCCAGCAAGGCCGTCTGGGAGATCGCCTCGTCGATCGAAGACGGCGCCGGCGGCATCCACCCCACCCAGAAGCCGATCGAGCTCGTGCGTCGCCCGATCACCTACCACACCAAGCCGGGCGGGCTGATCTACGAGCCCTTCGCCGGCTCAGGCACGGCGCTGATCGCCGCCGAGGAGCTCGGTCGCCGCTGCTACGCGATGGAGCTCTCGCCGGCCTTCGTCGACGTCGCCGTCGAGCGCTGGCAGCGCTTCAGCGGCCGCGAGGCGGTGCGACGTGGCTAGGTCGACCAAGGCCGAGGTCGCACGTCGCGTGGCTGAGATCTTCCCCTTGGTCTGCGACTGCATGACCCTGCGCGAGATCCGCGCCTTCGCCGACGCCAAGACCGACTGGGGTCGCTCCATCTCGGACGCGCAGCTCAAGCGCTACCTGGCCAAGGCGCGCAAGTTGATGAGCGAGGCGGCGCTCTTCGACCGCCAGGAGGAGTTCGGCGCCGCGCGTCGCCGCCTGGAGCGCATCATCGCCCGAGCCGCCGCCAAGGGCGACCTGCGCACGCTGCTGACCGCGAATCGGCAGCTCTGCGAACTGCTCGGCCTGGCCACGCCCGCGCGTCTTGAGCTGAGCGGCCCCGACGGGGTGCCGCTGGCCGCGACGGCGGCCGACATCCGCGCCCAGTTCGAGGACCTCATCGAGGCCAAGTCCGCCCGCCTCTCCGAGGAGGAGTCATCGTGAACGACCCGATTCTCGATGCGAGCACCACGTCCCTGATCGATCGCCTCGCGGCGCTGCCGGAGGAGCAGCGCCGCGAGGTGCTTGCCCTGATGCCCGATGAGATCTGCGCCCAGGCCTTCTACGCCTGGGAGCTCTGGGCCCGCTCGGACCAGCTGCCGCCTCCCGGCAGCTGGCGGGTCTGGCTGCTGCGCAGCGGCCGCGGGGCCGGCAAGACGCGCACCGGGGCCGAGTGGGTGCGCGGCCTCGCCGAGGCTGGCAGCTGCCGGCGCATCGCCCTGGTGGGGCGCACCTGGGCCGACGTGCGCGACGTCATGGTCGAGGGCGAGTCCGGCCTGCTCGCCGTCTGCCCGCCCTGGTCGTACCCGGACTACCAACCGAGCCGTCGACTGCTCGCCTGGCCGAACGGCGCAGTCGCCAAGCTCTACTCGGCCGACGAACCCGACTCGCTGCGCGGGCCTCAGCACGACGGCGCCTGGTGCGATGAGCTCGCCAGTTGGCGCATGCCAGAGACGTGGGACAACCTGATGATGGGCCTGCGGTTAGGGTCCGACCCGCGCTGCGTGGTGACCACCACGCCGCGGCCGACCAAGCTCATTCGCTCGCTCATCGCTCGGGAGACGACCGTCGAGACCAGGGCCTCGACCTATGCCAACCGCGCCAACCTCGCGGCGGCCTTCTTGGCGGACATCGTCTCGGCTTACGAGGGCACGCGCCTCGGCCGTCAGGAGATTCACGGCGAGCTCCTCGAAGACGTCCCCGGGGCGCTGTGGAGCCATGCGCGCATCGATGAAGCGCGCTGCAGCGCGGCGCCGGGGGACTTCGTCCGCGTGGTGGTGGCGGTCGATCCGGCGGTCAGCTGCGGTGAGCACGCAGACGAGACCGGCATCTGCGTCGTGGCGCGGGGCGAGGACGAGGATGGCTACGTGCTCGCCGACCACAGCGGGCGCTACGAGCCGCACAGCTGGGGCAAGCTGGTCACGAGGCTCTACCACGAGCACAAGGCAAACTACGTGGTCGCCGAGGGCAACAACGGCGGCGACGTGGTCAAAGACCTGTTGAAGGCGATTGACGAGCGGGTGCCGGTGCACATGGTGCACGCCAGCCGCGGCAAGTACGTGCGCGCCGAACCGATCAGCTCGCTCTACGAGCAGGGGCGCGTGCATCACGTCGGCAGCTTCCCCGAACTGGAGGACCAGATGGCCAGCTTCACGCCGGATATCGACCGCACGACCCAGGGCTCGCCGGACCGCGTCGATGCTCTCGTCTGGGGGCTGAGCGAGGTGATGCTCAACTACGTCAAGCACACGTGCGGGAGCTTCAGATACGCCTGAGGAGGTTCGCGGGACGCAATCGGCGAAGCGCGTCATCCCCATCTACGAGACCTGGAAGGCCAACCGCGTGGTCGTCGAGACCAGCAACAGCGGCGACCTTGTGCCGCATGTGCTGCACCAGTTCGCCCCGAACCTCCCGGTGCGCAGGGTCACCGCCACGCGCGGCAAGGTCACGCGCGCCGCGCCTCTGGGGGCGGGCGTGGTGAGGCGGTTGACCGCCGCGACGAGAGCTCCGACCAAGGCGCTGCTTCTGCCGGCGGCGATTCCAACGGTGTAGGGGCCCGCGTGGTCTCAGGAATGAGCGACACTGGTGCTCTGAAAGCGACCCTGCGGAGAGCCAGTTGTCCCAGAGCAGCCCAACGCCACAGACCACGCCACCGCGTCTGCATTTCCGCGTCCCGCCAAAGCCGGCGCACCTGCTGCGCGCCCGCGAGCGCCTGCGCGACTACCTGCGCCAGTACTGCACCGAGCGCCGGGTGATCGACGACGTTGTGCTGTGCGTAGAGGAGGCCTGCGCCAACGCCATCCGTCACAGCGGGGCCGGCGACGACATCGAGATCACGTTGCAGTTTGACGCCGACCGGCTCTTGGCCTCGGTCAAGGACCGCGGCCAGGGCTTCGACACTTCGAGCTTCGACCCGCATCGCACCCCAGACCTCACCGCAGAGCACGGCCGCGGTCTGTTCATCATTGCCGCTCTGATGGACGAGGTGAAGCTTGATGCAGACGGAGGCCTTGAGGTGCGCATGTGGCGGCATGCCGAGCGACGTCGTGAGTCTCCACGCTTGGAGAGCGGTCTCGGGGAGACGCGCGCCGGGCCCGACGCTGGGCAACGCGACGCTCGCACACGCACCATGCTCGAAGAGATCGACGAGGCTTTCTTCGCTTTGGACTGGGAGTACCGCTACCTGCACGCCAACCACGCGGCACTGCGCCTCACCCAGAAGCCTCTCCAAGAGCTCGTTGGGCACACGCCCTGGGAGCTCTTCCCGGAGCTTCGGGGCAGCCTGCTGGAAGAGCGCTACCGCGAAGCGATGGAGCTCGGCATGCCCTCCGTCTTCGAACGTCGCTCAACCCCTAGCGATGACTGGCTCGAGGTGCGCGTCTACCCGACCGAAGCGGGAATCAGCGCCTACTATCGCGAGATCAACGAGCGCAAACGCATCGAACAGGAGGTGCTTGCTTCGCGCTCTCAGCTAGCAGCGACGCTTGCCGCCATCACCGATGGCTTCTACACCTTGGGCCGCACGTGGCGCGTGACATTCTTGAACGATGAGGCAGCGGCGGTCTTTCCCGGCGGCAAAGAGGCGCGCGGCGCCGACTTCTGGGAGCTGTTCCCCGAGGCCGTGGGCAGCGACTTCGAGACCAACAAGCGCAGGGCCATGGAGCTCGGCGAGTTTCGCTCGTTCGAGTCCTACTACCCACCCTTCGATACCTGGTTCGAGGAGCGGGACTACCCGAGCGACGACGGCATCATCGTCCTCTTCGCCGACATCAGCGAGCGCAAACGCGCCGAGGCGGAGCGCGACCGGCTGCTGGAGACGACGGGTCTGCTGCTCGAGGCGGCGACGGCGGCAAGCTCCTGGAGCGACCTCGACCGCCTGCTGGGATCGCTCGGTGATCTGCTCGTGCGGGCCAGTGGCCACTCCCGCGTCGTGCTCGAGCTCTGGGACGAGGAGCATCAGGAAGTCGAGATCGCCGTCGCGAGGGGCGCGGAGGCCATGCCCCTGCAGCGCTTCGAGTTCGAGGACATCTCACGCGCCGCCAAGGAAGCCCTCACGACCAAGCGGACCGTCGTGATGGACAGCGCGCAGAGCGATCCGCCTGGAGCGCCGAAGCAAGCCCTGGGCCCGCGGGCCTTTCTGCTGCTTCTCGCGGTGCCCATCGTGCATCGTGAAAGGCCTATCGGCGTCATCCTGATGGATCAGCCGGGCGAGCGTCGACTCTTCAGCTCGCAAGAAGTGCGGCTCGTCGAGGCCATCGCGGCACAGGCCGGCGCAGCCATCGAGAGCGCACGGCTGCTGGAGCGAGAGGCCGCGGCACTGCGCTTCGAGACGTCGGCGCCTTTAGGCGGCACTTCCCGGCTTGTCAGCCGACTGCGTGCCCATCCCTATGGCGTGCTGGCCGGTTCGGTCGCAATCGAGAGCGCGATCCTGGCTGCGCTCAACGCCGTGCACGAGACGAGCAACACCCTCGGCGTGCCGGGTGCCCTGGTCGCCCTCATCGCCGTGGTCGCTGGCGCCCTGGCTGGTCCGCTCGTCGGTGCACTCGTGGCTCTCGCCGGCGGCGTCGCCTTCTTTGCGACGATGGCCGGCTTCGGCAACACGTCCTCCGCGTTCGCCACCACGGTCTCGACGGCAATCTGGCTGGCGGCCGGTCTGCTCTCCGGCTTCCTTGCCCAGGATCTGCGCGAGCAGACTGAGCGCCGCCGCATGGCCGCGGTCGCGCTCGCCAGGGCCGACGCGGCGCGCGAGGTCCAGCTCGCCGAGCAGGCGCAGATCGAGGAGCTCGCCACCGGACTCCAAGCCCAGACGGATGCCCTGGCCGAGCGCGCCGACCTTGCCGATGCATTGAACGCCATCAACGCAGTCGTCCACTCGACACTCGACTTCGATGACATCATGGGTCGCGCTCTCGCGCAGGGCGTCGCGGCGCTGCACGCCGACGCCGGCACTATCGTGTTGCGAGACGGGGACTCGTGGATGGTTGCCTACCAGCACGGCTTCTCGCACGAGGAGGTCGGACTGCGTCTCAGTGCCGATGAGGCGCCGATCGCCGCACGAGTCTCGGCCACCGGGCAGCCCGTCGCCATCGCCGATCTGGAAATGGAGCCCCGCCTGAGCGTCGGCTTCTCCCGCGCTCACGGCCTTCGCGCCGTGGTTGCTGTGCCCCTGATCGTGCGGAAAGAGGTGACCGGCGACCTGGCGTTCTGGGAGCACCAGCCGAGGTCGTTCTCAGAGACCGAGACCGACTTCGCGAACCAACTGGGCTCGACCATTTCCCTGGCCGTCGACAACGCTCATCTCTACCTCGAACAGCAGCGTATCGCCATCACCCTCCAGGACAACTTCATCCACCCGCCACCCGAGGTCGCGGGCCTCGAACTGGGCATCATCTCGCAGGCGGCGTTTGCCCCCGGACTCGTGGGCGGCGACTTCAGCGACGTCTTTCTGCTCGACGAGAGCCACGTCGTCGTGCTCATCGGCGACGTGGCCGGCAAGGGCGTGCGGGCAGCGGGCCATACGGAAACGGTGCGCAGCACAGTCCGTGCGCTTGCGGCAATCGACTCCTCGCCGGCCTTTGTCCTCGGCAAGACCAACGAACTCCTCCTGCGCTTCGAGCCCGACGAGCCGCTCGTGACCGCCTTCCTCGCGGTCCTCGACCTTCACAGCGGAGGCCTGACTTACGCCAGCGCCGGCCATCCCGCCCCTTTCCACCTGGGAGCCGTTGGTTGTCAGGCCCTCGATGAGACGGTCGGCCTGCCACTGGGGTCCTTTGAACATGATTATGCAAACGCTCACGTCATGCTCTCCCCCGAGGACTACCTCGTGCTCTACACCGACGGCGTCACAGAGGCCCGGTGCGACGGCGAGCTCTTCGGAGAGCCACGCCTGCTGGAGGCTGTCTGCGGCCTTCGCGGTCGCTCGGCCCAAGCGGTTGCAGAGGGCGTGAGCAGCGCAGCCCTGGCCTTCGCCGGTCAGCTGAGCGATGACCTCCAGGTGGTCGTCCTGCGGCTGGCTTGAGCTGCCCCGGCCCGCCTGACCGGCATGGCGGTGTCAGCTTCGGCCGTCCGACGTGACCGGAGCTGTTGCCGAAGCTCGTCGCGGTCCCCCAAACACGGCGGGCCGTCCCTAGAGACCAAAATCCGAGATTGGCCCATCGAATCGACGCTGACGCTGCTTGTCAACTGCCGCGCGGCACGGTCGCGGTGGTCGAGACGGGAACCGCCCAACAGATGCGCAACGAGAGCGACGCCGAGACGATCGTCCTCATCGTCGACGCCCCGCCCGAGCAGGGCCAAGCCGAGCACCTGCCCGACGCGACCTAGGCCCGGCGTCCTCGCGCGAGCGCCTCTGCTCGAGATGCGTTCGCGCCGCCCTGCGACCGCGGAGGAGCCACTCGTCAGGCACGTACGGCGACCAGCGAGAGGCCCAGGCCCTCCTTCGGCCTCGTGGATGCGTTGGAGCTGACGTGCCCTCGGCGCCTTCGTCGTCCACCACGGTGCCGCCAGGGCGAGAGTGCACAAGCAGTGGCCTGCACATGACGACTCCCAAGGAGGGCCTCACCGACCCCCGACGGGACTGCTTTGCGTGGATTGCTCGGCCTGTCCTCGCCGGCGAGACCGCAGCGACCGAGGTCCGCGAGCTCACGGCCGGCCTCGGCGCGACGCTCGTGCTCGACTGCGTCGGCTCGACCCCGACGATGGCCCTAGCGGCGGCCGCGGCCCGCGCTGGCGGCGCCATCCAGATCATCGGCCTCGGCGGCGGCAGCCTGCCGCTCGTCGCAGGCGGGCTGCCCTTCGACTGCAGCCTGACGACGCCCTACTGGGGCAGCATCGTCGAGCTTGCGGAGATTCTCGAGCTTGCACGCGCCGGCAGGATCCAGGCTCACACCGAGCACTTCGCCCTCGAGGACGCGGCGCAGGCCTATGCCCGGCTGCGGGCTGGTACGCTTCAGGGACGCGCGGTCATCACGCCGCACGGATGACCAGGACGGAAAGCAGGCAACGCGCAATGACAGTCATCGGTATCAACGGCAGCCCCAGGAAGCAGTGGAACACGGCGAAGCTGCTCACGCAGGCGCTCGAGGGCGCAGCCTCGCAGGGAGCCGACACGCAGCTCGTCCACCTCTACGATCTCGACTTCAAGGGCTGCACGAGCTGCTTTGCCTGCAAGCTCATCGACGGGCCCAGCAACGGACGCTGCGCGCTGAAGGACGAGCTCACTCCGGTCCTCCGGCAGATCGAAGACGACGCCGAGGCGCTCATCCTGGGAACGCCGGTCTACTTCGGGTCCCAGAGCGGCGAGATGCGCTCATTCCTGGAGCGTCTGCTGTTCGCCCCGCTGGTCTACGCGGATCCTCCGCGGACAGCGTTTCCACGCCGGATCAGGACCGGCATGATCTACACGATGAACGCGCCGCAGGCGGCGATCGTCGCGCTCGGCTACGAGGCGCTGTTCCGCTCCACCGAAGCCACGCTGGCCCGCATCCTCGGCGAGTCCGAGACCCTCTGCAGCTACGACACCTATCAGTTCCCCGACTACTCCAAGGTCGTCATGGAGCGCATGGATCCCGCCCAGAAAGCCGAACGGCGTGAGCAGGTGTTCCCGGAGGACTGTCGCAAAGCGTTCGAGTTCGGCCGCCGCCTCGCTTCAAAGGCCTAGCAGGCTGCTGGAAGAAGCCAGCCTTGAGACGAGCGCAGTTGTCGAGTGGAGTCGCTGAGAGCGGGCAGCGGGCGAGTGCGGCGCCTCGCAAACCCCCGGGGCGGGCCGGGAAGACCCGTTCTTGGCCCCTATCCCTACGTCAGAGCAGGCTCCGCCAGCAGCCTTCGCAGGCGCACCAGGTTGTAGGCCGCGCAGGTGAAGGCGAACAGTACCCACGCGAGGCCTGGGCTCTCATGGTCGTGCTCCCTGGCCGGCGACGACAGCCGCTGAGGCTGCGGCGCTCACGTGCCTGAGCGGCGCGCGGAGAACGCCGAAGGAGTTGAGCGAGCTGCATCAGCGGCTGCGCGCGAAGGCTTCGATGTCCTCGAGCCGGTAGAGCTTCGAGCGCGCGGCGCCGGGAGCCATCATCGGTTCGATGCAGTTGGCCGCGATCCAGCGCTGGAACGTCGGGAGACTTATGCCACACTTGCTCGCGGCCGCCTCTTCGGAGAGCAGGGCAGGCCCGTGGTCGGGGCTCATGGGCTCGGTCAAGGGGGGACCTCCTGCGGCGCGGCAGCTTGGGGCCACGCCGATGCTGTGTTCAAGGGGACGAGAAGGGCGGGCTTCGCGCACGTGTGCTCGCAACGGTACTCCGCATCAGCCTCGAGGACCACCCGACGAAGGTGGTCCTTGCGCACGCGCGCCGGATGGGCCAGACTGCCTGGTAGTGCGCCCCAGGCAGCCGCACGAACGGCGGCGGCGGCACGGTCGGGACTTGGCCACGCGAGCGGCGTTCACTGTGGCGCGACCGACACCATGCGTGGCTGCGCGACGGGGCTTGCGCACCCGTACAGGCCCGCTAAGTAGCGAAACCGCCGCGCGACTAAAAGGAACCCAGCTGGTTAGAGCGATGTCCGCTACGGGTACATAGTACGTTGGGCGTAGCTTCGACAGTGAGCGGCTAGCCTGCAACCCAGAGGAGTCCAAATGAGCGCTATGGGTGGATCGCCGTGGCAGTATCCGGGTGACCGGTATTACTACGGGTGGTACGAGCAGCCGCAGCAATCCCAGCCAACTGACGGCGAGATCAAGTCTAACGTCGTCGATCGCCTACGGGAGAATGTCCACACCAAGGATCACGTTTTGGTAGTCGACGTCAAGAAGAGCGTGGTTGTCTTGACCGGCGAGGTGTCCTCCTCTGTGGCGAAGCGAGCGGCCGGAGACGACTGCTGGGACACCCCCGGGGTCGTCGATGTCAGCAACCAGCTGAGCGTCTCAGCCCGTTCCTGAACCAGCCTGGGATTGACGGAGCGACTTTGTGGAGTTTCGCAGTCCTGCCCGGCGCCTCCCATGGCGCCGGGTCGAAGGTGCCCTGGCCTATGCGGCGGTAGCGAGAACGTCGAGCAGACCGTCGAGGATTTTCGGTGGGAACGGCGGCGAGGATGACACTGGCGTAATTCGTTCGGCCCAGAGCATCCGGCGCAGCGAGGCGAGCGCGTCGAGGAAGCTCGGGGTCGCCTTCTTCGGATACCACGGCCGGGGGATCCAGCTCACCGCCGTCCCGACGGTCGGGATGTACCAGGTCCAGATGGCCGCGTAGAGCTGAGCGACGAGATCCTTGAGCCGGCGGGCGTTGTCGAGCCACTCGCGGTAGTCCTCGAGCTGGTCATCGGTGAGGACCCGGGTCTTGGTGGTCGATCAGAAGTGGTGGCGTTGCAGTTGACCGCTTGACGGCCCGCTCAAGCGCGCGCCTCTGCGAGCTCCTTGAAGGTCTCGAGGTCCTTCTCGACGCGGCGGTTCATCCAGTGGCGCACGGTATCGGCCTTGCCCTCCCAGGCCGCCGGGTCGTAGTCGAGCTGGTAGGTCACCTTGGTCATCTTGGCGGCGAGCTTCTCAAAGCGGACCTCGCCGGTCTCGCGGCCATCGATGGCCCGCCAGGTGACGCTCTCGTCGCTGACGTGCTGCGCGATCTCGGCATCCCACTCATAGGTGTCATCCTCGACCAGCGCGACCCAGTGCAGGTGCTCGTCCTCGGCGACCGTCACCGTCTCGATGGTCTCCATGAACGTAGGGTAGCTCTCGAACGCCGTCCAGGCCTCATAGACCTCATGCACGTCTGCCGCTACTTCGATCGTCTTATCGATGAACGCCATGGCTTCCCTTCGTCGTCACGGAATACGTCACAAGGCTACCCGTCAGAGATCGCCGCGAATCTGTTGCCCCGGCGCGGAGAGCCGTGACTCGGGCGTTGCCTGCCAGGCGCCAACGGGTAGCCTACGAAGCAGTAAGTCGTGGCCCTAGCTCGAGGCGACCTCTGCTCGAGCGCTGCTGGGCAACACCGGGGGGGCGCACGACGCAGGCATGTAAGGCGCCTGCGAGCGCCAGCTCAAGACCGCAGAGAGGGGCTCCCGCGCCACTGCTCGATGCGACCGTGCGGCGACGCTTCGCAGAGCTGGCGGCGAAGGCCGAGGGGCTCGCCGCAGCAGGCGAACGTTCGGACTCCGGCGCAGGTACAATCCCCGCCGCCCCCTTCTACGCCTGGGTGACCAACGTCCAGAACCTGCTGGCGCGCACCTTCGCCCAGGAGAGCCTCCACTACCGCACCTTCGTGCGCCTCGCCAATCGCTTCACCAGCTACGAGAGTGAGTTCGCCAGCTGCCGGGCGGTCTTCCTCGCGGCGCGTGAGGACTACGAGGGCGGCTACCTCTTCAACGTGCGCGCCGCCGCCAAGGCGGAGGTCCTGGCCGACCTGCTGGCGCAGGCGAAGGCGCTGCTCGCGGCCGGCGCCCGGGAGCCCGCCTGC
>Ga0209540_10002654_pt1 | contig 12586 bp, 12 predicted proteins | sample BarGraIncu01121A_FD_184501 | JGI IMG/M metagenome (GOLD analysis project Ga0209540, IMG submission 184501) | Arctic peat soil microbial communities from Barrow, Alaska - Barrow Graham LP Incubations 011-21A (SPAdes) (version 2) | ecosystem: Environmental > Terrestrial > Soil > Wetlands > Peat... | reverse complement strand
TCCAGTCGATTTATCTGATGAATTGATATATTTACCGTCTTCAGTCCAGCACTCTTTACCTGCAATGATTCTTTGTTTCTGCTCAGGATCGGGAACGTCAGGGTCTTGTATACAGATTATCGGGAGGCCGAATTTTTCGGCAAATTCAAAGTCACGCGTATCATGGGCTGGAACAGCCATAATTGCGCCGGTGCCATATCCTGTAAGGACATAATCAGCAACCCAGATTGGTATTTTTTTGTGGTTTACGGGATTGATGGCATATCTTCCCGTGAAGACACCCGTTTTATCTTTTGCAAGGTCGGTACGATCAAGGTCCGATTTCAGCGATGCGGCTTTTATGTAATTATCGACAGCTTTTCTTTTTTCATCTGTAGTGATGAACCCGGTAAGGGAGTGTTCAGGAGCAATAACCATATAGGTCGCCCCGAACAATGTATCAGGCCTGGTGGTAAAAACTGTCAGCTTCTCATTCAAGCCGTCAATCCTGAAATCTACTTCTGCCCCGGTCGAACGGCCAATCCAGTTGCGCTGCATGTCCTTGATCCCTTCCGGCCAGTCGAGTCCTTCAATACCCTTAAGCAACCTTTCGGCATAAAGAGGTATACGCAGCATCCACTGCTTCAGGTTTTTCTTTTCGACCCTGTTCCCGCACTTCTCATGCGAACCGTCAAAAAGGACCTCTTCATTTGCACATACTATCCTGCAATTAGGGCACCACCATACCATTGCGTTATCATAATATGCAAGGCGCTTTGAATCAATATATTTTGTAATCTCCTTTTTGCCCAGCTTACTGACTTCTTCAGGTATCTTCAGTTCAGATATAGGTCTCCCTTTCTGTATTGATTCATCGAACCATGTGTTATACAGTCTGATAAAGATCAACTGAGTCCATTTGAAGTATTTCGGATCGGTCGTATTTATCTCTTTATCCCAGTCATAGCTGAGTCCGAGTTCTTTTATCTGACGGCGAAAAATATCGCAATTGTTTTTTGTCGTGATTGAAGGATGGGTTCCGGTCTGAATAGCATATTGCTCGGCAGGAAGGCCAAATGCATCCCATCCCATGGGATGGAGAACATTATATCCATTCATTCTTTTGTACCTGCTGTAAATATCAGTTGCTGTATAGCCTTCGGGGTGGCCGACATGCAGTCCTGCCCCGGAGGGGTAAGGGAACATATCAAGGACGTAGCATTTCTTTGGATTATTAAGATCATCAGGGGTTTTAAAAGTCTTGTTTTCCTCCCAGTATTTCTGCCACTTCTTTTCAATTTCCGTAAAATTATAATCCATTTTCAATCTTTTATTTTTAATCAGCCGGAAGCCGGTCGCCGCTTGCCGGAAGCCGGTTATTCAGTCCGCGAAAATAGAAAATCTTTAGCAAATAACATTAATCTGGCATAAGTGTGATGCATTTCTCTTCCATTTAATTCATTAAAAATGTTGTAAAACCGGCCTAATGGTGTTAATTTTGTGCCTGGTTATACGGTCCCGTAGTTCAATGGATAGAATGGCAGATTCCGGTTCTGTTGGTTGAGAGTTCGAATCTCTCCGGGATCACGAAAAAGGCAGCCTTTATGGGCTGCCTTTCAAGTAAAAAGTAAAAAGGTAAAAGTGACAATTAGGAATTTATATTCTAGAACCGGTAATTCACGCCGATACCATTAGCCATAAATCCTATTTTAATTTCTTTCAGAGGATAATAAGAGGTTTTATTAAGCCCATGATTGTAAATTTTAATTGCTTTATTCTGCATTACTCCGGAGATACCCCCCAGCGTAATACCTGCAGCAGCTAAACCGATACTTATTCCTATTATTTTATTCTTTGTTGCTTTTTCCAATTTATCATTTGCAATTGAAAAACCCAACCCCATACCTCCAAAACAAGCCAGAGGTGCTGCAACTATTCTTAAAGCAAGTGAATTCTGAAATTTTACATTTGCCTGCCGGTTGGGTTTCATTATTGACAATAATTCTTTATTTTTTTTTACGATATGTCCATGATAATAAAAACGTTGTTTTTTCATTATTAAAGAATCGCTTTGCTGGAGAAATTCTTTTGAATTGTAATTTCCTTGATACATTTCAGGTTTAACATTTTCTGTACAAGCCAGTAGTATTCTATTATCCTTATTCACCAAAGATATTCCCTGGGAATAAGACTGTATGATCGCAAGAATTGCGATGAGAATAACAATTGATAGTTTCTTCATGGTAGATATTATTAAGGTTTCTGGAGTTGATTAAAGGTTTTTGGACAATTTTTCAATTCTAAGATAAATATATTTTGGATAGAATCAGTTTATTTTTATAATAATTAAAATATTATCATTTCCTGAGGATCTCAATCATTTTTGTAATCGCATCTGTTTCAGCACTATCTTTTACGGGAGATAGCTCAAGAAGCTCCCTCGCCTTGTTAAGGTCCTCTCTGGAAATAAAATCCTTACCTATTATTATGTAATATAAAATAGCTGATTTCAGTGTATTAGCCTTGATCCTGAATGTATGAGGGCTCTCCCTTGCAGGGAACAGATGAACAAATCTGCCCTTTTGGTTATGGAATTTGACAGCCCATTCCGAGCTGTCTGATAATGAGATTATCCTATAACTGCTGAAACTATTTCCTGCCCATAATTCAAAAGACTTTTCTGAAATCAGATCCTTCGATTCCAGTAATTTGATAATTTCTTTCAGGATTGCATTAATTTCAAGCTGACCTGTGTACACATCCATGACAGATTTTCCGATATGCTTAAGCTCTTTTACCAGGCTATTGATTTCAGGTGCTTTATCTTCAGATTGCCAAAGAGAAACAAACTCTTTAATAAAAGAAAGATGATGCTTCAGAGGATTGAACTGAAATGGTTCTGGAATGTCGTTCTTAATTTTCATTAGCCATCTAAAGTGAAAAGTTCGGAAAAAAATCAAGAAAAAACAATATACCTGTAATCAGTGATTCAATACCAGGAATCTTATAACTTTATGATCTGAAACATTGATAATTCAAATGCAAACCTGTTTAAACGGAATTAAATATATCAGTTATGAAAAGATCAGTTTTACTTGTATTAGTTGCATTAGCACTATTCCCGCAATGCCGCAGAGTTGGGAAAAATAAAAGAGTATCGGAATTTGCATCTGTAAGTCAGACCATCACCGGCAAATCGGTTGGTGTAGTTATGACAACTTATACTACGACAATGCTGGCAGACGGGAAGGACCAGACTCTTATACGGGCATGTGTGGTCGACAGTGCAGGCAGAGAGATCACGACCGCCAATGTTCCTATAACTATATCAATAACAGGAGATGCTGAAATTACGGGAACAAAAAATGGTATCCCGGTATCATTGATTAAAACGGAGAATAGCACAAAAGTATGGTCGTCAAAAATAGTCGATGGTTCTTGTCTCCTGATATTTCAGGCAGGAACCACACCTGACAAGGTAAAGGTTGAAGTAAGATCCGACTCTATATGGCCGGGTTCTCATGAAATCCATACTATAAATCCCGATATAAAACTTCTGAAGCCTTCAAAAGAACAGATTAAGCCTGTCACGAAAAAGATTGGGAGAAGCATAGGAGCTGATATTTCTTTCCTGCCTCAGATGGAGTCGCGCGGCATGAAATTCTATGAAAACGGCGAAGAAAAGGATCTGATTAAGATTCTGGCCGATCATGGTTTCAACTATATCCGCCTGCGTGTTTTCGTAAATCCTGAAAATGAAAAGGGATATTCACCAGTAACAGGCTTCTGCGGCCTTGAATACACAAAGCAGATGGCAGCCAGGGCAAAAAAATACGGGATGAAGCTGCTGCTGAATTTCCACTACAGCGACTACTGGGCTGATCCGCAGCAGCAAAACAAGCCGCAGGCCTGGAAAGATCTTGATTTCAATTTGCTTAAGGATTCATTGAAAGCATATACAAAACGGGTACTGATTGCGCTCAGGGACCAGGGGACACTTCCGGAAATGGTACAGGTAGGAAATGAAATAAACCATGGCATGCTCTGGCCTGACGGGCATATATCCAACCCTGACAACCTTGCTGAACTGCTCAAGGCAGGAGTAGAAGGAGTAAGGGAAGTCGACCCGTCGATAGTTGTTATGATGCATCTGGCCCTCGGAGGACAGAACAGGGAAGCTACTTTCTGGCTCGACAATATGATTGCCAGGGGAGTTGACTTTGATATGATCGGGTTATCTTATTATCCCAGGTGGCATGGAACTCTCGATGATCTGAAATCGAACCTTAACGACCTTGCCGGGAGATATAAAAAAGACCTGAATGTAGTTGAGTATTCGCAATTTAAAAAAGAGGTTCACGATATAGTGTTCAGCCTGCCCGATAACAGGGGAGAAGGAACTTTTATCTGGGAGCCGATAAACAGCTTCTTCGACAAGACAGGTAATCCAACAAAGGAGCTTGCAGGCTATGATGAGATAAGCAAGCAATATTTAAACAATCATTAGAAGGATTTTCATATAACTGGCATTGACCAGGTCGAAATGTTTATTATTCTGATTACCTTAGTACTTAATATCACGTAAATATTTTATACTTTAAAAACAATTATATTATGGAATTAATACTTATAGGCATCATAGTCATACTTGTTGCATTCGTTGTAGTCAGAACTGTTCCTAATCTTCATGCTTACAATTCAAGAATAAGACTTGCAGCTGTTATTGTTTTTCTTATATTACTAATTGCAGCCTCAGTTGTACAGGTCGAGCCCGGGATGGTCGGCGTGCAGAAGCTGTTTGGAAAAGTAAGCAATAACACTCTTCAGAGCGGGCTTAACATAATAAATCCGTTGGTCAAGGTAGTTATGTTCGACATCAAAACTGAGAATTATACAATGTCAGGCGTTCGTGATGAAGGTGCACAGCAGGGAGACGATGCCATACGCGTTCTTTCAGCTGACGGGCTGGAGGTAATTGTCGATCTTACTGTTTTGTATAAAGTAATCCCTTCCGAAGCACCTCGCATACTTAAAGAGGTAGGAACAGATTACCGGAATGTTATAGTCCGCCCTGTCTGCAGAACGATGATAAGGAATAACGCTGTTTATTATGATGCTGTCTCCTTATTCTCATCCAAGAGGGATGAATTTCAGGCCAAAATATTCTCAGCCATTGAATCAAATTTAAAGGAAAGAGGGCTTACCCTGGAGCAGCTCCTGGTCAGGAATATTACACTTCCTGAATCAGTGAAAGCAGCAATTGAATCTAAAATAAATGCTGAACAGGAGGCGCAGAAAATGACCTTTGTTCTGCAGAAGGAAAGACAGGAAGCAGAACGGAAAAGAGTTGAAGCCCAGGGTATTGCAGATTATCAGAAGATCCTGAACACAGGACTTAGCGACAAGCTCCTGCAGTATGAAATGATAAAAGCTATTGCCACATCACCTAATTCCAAGCTTATTGTTATGACTAACGGGAAGGGGCTCCCAATTATGGTGGATAATAAATAACTTATTAAATACCTCTGTGGAACTTTGTGCTTCTATGTGTCTCTCAGTGTAACAAAAAAACTTACACAGAGGAAATCAGAAGTAACACGGAGTTTCACAGAGATTATGGATTATCATTCATGATAATTTTTTGATCCTTTTTTCAATCTTCTTTCTTATTTTATTGAAAGATGGAGCCGGGCCTGACCATATCTCTTTACCGTCAATATAAAGTGCGTCACTGATTCCCCATTCGCGAAATACTTCTTTGTCTGTTGTTACGAATTCCTGAAGATTTATCTTTCCCGGAAACTCTTTTGATGCTCTGATTGCACGTTCACAGGCAATATTATAATTCGGACACCAGCCATTTCTGAACATTGTCACGTTCACTTTCTTTTCACCTTTGACCGGCTGCTTTTTCTTTTTAATAAAATGGGGAGCAGTTGCCTTTTCATTAAATGGTTTCCATAGCAACCTCATAGCCCCGTCTTTATCGGCAACGGAATACCCCTTGCTTTTAAACCATGAAGCCCTCATGAAAACCGGAATACTGAGTCCCCATGTCACCAGTCCGTCCACACCGAGGTTTTTTGAGTCATCTTCAGCAGCTTTTAGCAAGGCAGTTCCCATACCCCTTTTTCGATAATCACCCCTGCCTTTTTTATAACCATGAATCCAGATACACAGAACCACATATAAATTCTTTCCTTCGAACATTGAGTATTCGATAGGTATATATTGGATCATGCCTGCTATAATACCAGCGTCATCCTGAATAAATTTTACTTTCAGACCTTTGTCTTTCATGAAGTTGTACCACTGTTGTTTGCGATCGCCTGCTTCCTTCATATCTTCTGACCATTCCTCTAGGCAGCAGAAATATTGATTTTCATTTTCGGAGGTAATGTCTATGATTTTCATGGTTAAGGGATCAATTATTTTTTGAGAATATCAAAGTTATATCATATCAGGCTTCCTGACAATTATATTTTCTCGTCGCTCATTCAGAAAGCAAGTTTTCTTCGCAATCAGTGTGATATTTTCATATACAATCTACTCCTCCCTCTTTATGAAGTAGAGAGGGAGGTCGGGAAAGTGAGTACAGGACTTATAGGATTACCTTCAGTGATCCCTTTTGGGACATCCGGCAACACCAAAGCAAACTCGCGATGCGGTGTCAAGGGATTACTCTCCGCCAGCTGGCGGATCATGATCCCTTTTGCGGAGAGAGGGGTTCTAACACCTATCTATTATCTGATATAATTTCATTTCACTAAAATTGCAAATAACGTTGATATTGAGTTTTATCTGTTGATATCTTTCATTACATTTAATCTCATTTCAGTAGATTTAAGCAGATAATGTATGTATATTTGTATGATAAAGATTGAAGTTACATACATCCACAGCTATGAAAACCAAATGTAATGTAAAATTTTATCTTGAAAAACGTCTAGACAAGGAATCAAGAAACCTGATAACCGAAAATGTCCCTATATTCTTGTTTTTCAGCTTTGACGGGAAAAGGCTCCAGTATTTTACCGGATATCGTATTAATATAGATCAATGGAATACGGAAACTCAAAGAGTAAGACGTAATAATTTCAACAAAAAAGGCGAATCCGCAACGGATATAAATTTCCATCTAACAGATATTGAAAAAACGGTAACTGAAATCTATCACCAGCAGAAAGCCAATAAAAAGAATCCTTCAGTTCAGTATATCCGTGATGAGTTAAGAGAAAGACTTGGAGAGGGGAATAAAAACCAATTATCGTTTTTTAATGTATTTAAAAAGTTCATTGAGATTGAATCCCAACTTAGCACGTGGAGTAAAGGCACGGTAACAAAATTTAACACTATATATGATCAACTTAAAGATTTTCATGACAAACACTATAAGTTTGATTTTGAAAGCATGGATGAAAATTTCCTGTACGCCTACGTAACCTATCAGATGAAAGAACTTAAACACAGAAATACAACCATTTCAAAGAATTTTAAGCTCTTCAAATGGTTCATGAACTGGGCTACAAAAAAAGAGTATAATGAAAATTTAACTTATAAGGATTTTAAACTTAGTCTTAAAGGAACTACAAGGACCCAAAAGATAATATTTCTTAAATGGGATGAATTAATGAAGTTATATGAATTGTCAATTCCAAAGCGGTATTTGGAATCTGTTAGGGATGTTTTTTGTTTCACCTGTTTTACAGGCCTTCGTTATTCAGACGTCTACAACCTTAAGAAAAGTGATGTAAAAACCGACTTTATTGAAATAACTACAATAAAGACTGAAGATTCATTGCAGATTGATTTAAACACTTATTCCAGAGCAATTCTGGAAAAATATAAAGATGCACCTTTTGAAAATGATAAGGCTCTGCCGGTCATCAGCAATCAGAAATTCAACGAGTATTTGAAGGAGCTGGGGAAGTTTGCAGAAATTAACGACCTTGAAACAGTTGTTTATTATAAAGGAAATGAAAGGATTGAAGAAACCTTTCAGAAATGGCAGTTGCTATCTACCCACACCGGCCGAAAAACATTTGTTAGTAATGCTTTATTCTTTAATATCCCCGCTGAAGTCATAATGTCATGGACGGGACACAAGGATCATAGGGTGATGGAGAATTACTATAAGATCATCGCTCCTCAGAAAAGGAGAGAAATGAATAAGTTCAATGAACAATAGATCAATTGATTTATCTACATTAAATAAATTCTTAGCCCAGTTTAAATCTTATCTCGATAGTTAATCTAATAACTGGGTTTAAACGGATTCATAATGGATTATCCCTGCTGGAGATTGAAGTATTGGAGAAGATCACATTCTATTACAGGAATAATTTGTCAGGAGCTTTCTACAAGAAATAATAAATTGTACCATAGAAAGTAGATCTTTCTAATTATCAAGTAGGTTTAAAACAACTTAAAACCTTTTTAAATTATAAAGAGGTAACCTTGAAATTCATTTTAGCAATTTTGCATATTAATATATAAGACAGTTTGAGCAAAAGTTGCCTAAATCAGGAACAAGGGAAAATGCAATCGGAGTTTTTATGAACAAGAACAGCTTATTCAGCCAGCAAGAAACGAAGATCTTATCGAGTATTATACGTACCCATTGGGGGAATTAGAAATTCCATAGAAACAAATAACAAAGAGAGATTTGAATATCCAAGCAATTCATACGAAAAGGATGACCTTACAAAAAATCTTGAAATGTAGCAAAAGGTGTTTTCATAGTTTCCTTCTAACTGACTGACCTCCATATGAAAAATCTTTACTCCCAATATGAAATTCATGAATACCTTTTAGATTTCAATAGGGTAAAAACAAGAAGACCTTACATTATAAAAGTCTATTCTCAGGCAGAGGAGATAATAAATAAACTCAGGGGATCATAAAGGTTTTTGAATTTTTCAGATCTTTACATCGGTTACTACTACCTCAATAAAATTATAAACAAGAAATTATAAATAATGAGTAAAAAAACGGGAATTAACTCTTTTATTACAACTTGCCATAGACGACATAACAAGGATAAAATTGCTTCGAGTCCTAGTATTTCCAAAGACATTATCTATCTTTCACTGGGACACGGTTTAAATACAGTAACTGATTTATATGTTGATCCCAATCTGAATAAAGTGGATGACACTGGCGATATTGTTATTCAATCAATTAATTTAAAATAAGTATAGCATGGATGATACTCTTTACAGCTATTACGAAATTGAAATTGCTGACATTTGGGAATATGAAAGAGAACAGTTCCTAAATGGTTTATTAACAAGGGAGCATGCACAAGATTTAATGGAGCTTGCTCAGCACTATATCATAAAAAATAACGAGCCAATTTTTGGGACATCGATGTATGATAAAGGCACTATGCAGGAGCAAGCATATTATTCTAGAAAAATTAAAGAATACGTTAGTAATTTAGGAAATCTGGACCAACTTTATAGACTTAACCTTTTTTTTCATGATAACAATTGTTTTGATTATGATCATGTGATAATTGTGAAATTGAAAGATGGTAATTTCCCTTACTTCTTTTCATTAAAATTGAGACAATACAATGGTAATCTTTTTGAGTTGAGTAATTTTCTGACATTTCAGCTAAAAAAAAGTTTTAAAAATGATGAAGTTAAATACAAAGAATTCTTAAGTCTTCTGCTTTTACAACATGCAGATTTTTTCGATGATAGGATTAAAACTCTGATAAATGACTTTATTATTAAATCGCATAAAAGACAAAAACGAATCAAAACAGAAAAAACGATTGATAAAGATAAACCACTGGAGAAAAAAGAAACCGAGCTATTTCAACATACTACGACAGTCTGGCAATACGCTCTATTTTATGTGTACATAATTTCATCAAAAGAACATAAAAGAATTGATCAAATAGCAAAAGTGAGAAAAGAGGCATTTGCCATACTTGCTGCTAAACACAATATAAGTGCTAATTCTTTCAAACAATATTTTGGTTTTTATGATAAAGTAAATTTAAGAAATGGGAAAATAATAAGCCCAAAGCGGACATCTAAAACAATAAGAGATGATATACAGTTTGTGATGGATAATATGTTGGCGAAATACCCTAAAGCCTTAGCACTTGCACAGGCAGACCTAAGTCAGATAAATTTAAAAACGTAAGCCCCTTACCTCAAGACAATCATAACTCTTGCACAAATGGGTATAATTCTGATAGTTATAAAAACGTAAGCCCCTTACGTCGATATACGTAACCCCTTACGTCCCCCTTACGCCATCTTGATTCCATAAATTAGTAGTTTGAATTTAAGCGACACTAATATGGATGAAATTATAATTACTACCCCAGAGAAAATTAAGCAGATAGTTGAAACCTGCTTAAAGGATTTTCTAGGCAAAAATATCAAAACAGATACGCCCGATCCCCATGATGATTATTTAAAAAGCATTCAAGACGTTGCTAAATTCCTTGGTTGTTCTAACACAACTGCCCAAAAATTCAAGAATCAAAACAGGCATATTTTTATCCAGATAGGACGAAAATTTCTGGTAGGGAAGGCCGACATTATTGATACCTTAAAGATCAATTCAAAGTATTATGTTCACTGAAAAGATTCATACCACAGATTTTGTAAGTTCAAGCATAGTCAAAAATCTTATACTACCTACTGACAAACTAAGAGTTCTGCTCTCATGTACATGGTATAAACTGGAAAAGCCAGTGACCTTGACCATAGTTTGCCGGAATAAATTGACCATCTCTAGCCGGAGTTAAGTGCTTATTGTTTAGGTATGTATATAATGTGAAATCTGACCGGCCAAGTGTGGTCAATAAGTCCGGCTTTTGCAACTGTCGGCATTTGCAGAATTTGAGAGGAGCCTCATATCGGAAAGAACGAAAGAAGGCATTTATAGAGCCCGAAATAATGAAAAAACACTTGAACGACCATTTGGATCAAAGGATAAAGTAAAGCGAAGGGAAAGTGGCTATCTTTTACATATGGCAAGTGAACGACAAAAGGCTGATCAAGCCCAAGGTCTGCATAAAGCAATTGATGAATATATACGATAATTATTTCAGTAATAATGCTAAAGAAACATAGCTATGACAAAGAATTGCAAGTACTGTGGACGTAGATATGAATTTATAAGACCCAGGTCGCTTTTTTGCTCTGCAAACTGCCGAGTTAAGCATCACCTATTGTCAAAGGAATTCATTAGAATATATGGGAGCGAAGTAAACAGCTATAACAATATGTTGTATTATAAGCAGGTATACCAAAATATGGGTATAAGTGGCAATTGTATAAAATGGGTTCGTCAATATGACAATTGGTATAACATGTGGCGACGCAAGGATTGTAAAGTAATAGCCGGCAATGATGTTGCTAAGTTTTGTAAAGATTGTAGCCATAACGTTAATCATAACGTTTATTTCAACGTTACGAGATAACGTTGAGAATCGGAATCTTGCTCCAATTAATTTATGTTAGTGAAATTTGCATTTTACTATCCAACAGTGCTCATCCTATTGAAAATTTGATAGGATGCGATACTTTCCAGTTTTTTAAGTTGATTTGCATGTTAATGTATCTTAACCGATATTATATATTCTATTACAATATATATGACTTATGGCTGACGATTTACAAATAACCGGAAGAATGATGATATGTTTGAAACACTTGTTAAACTATCAATGCAATAAAACTAATAAAGCGTTCTTTGATATTTTGAATAAGATAAACTATTTCTTGGTTGCAACAATAGCAAAACTTATAGTATTATATCCTGTTTTTGACCAAGTGCCATTTATGGTAAGAACGCTTCCGGTTAGAGTTCCAGTTGAATTTTCTACAAAAGAAGCGGTTCCTCCACCTGATATTGGCAAGTCAGTAGTTTGGCCAGCATCTTCTGTAATTGTGTTACCATTTACGGTATAATCTGTAAGCGATCCATCAGATAGGATGAAAATTTTATTGGCTATAGTACTCCCGACAGTAAAAGTACCAGACGCCGAACCTGGATTTGTCATTCCTGTGACGGTCATATTGTAATTATAACTGCCAAGAAATTTAACTACCGGATCTTCTGAACTATCTTTTTTACATTCAGTAAGGAAAAATGAGGAAGCCAAAAGGACAAAAAGACCAAAAAACTTAAAAATTGTTTTCATTTTAAAATAGGTTATTCGGCCAGCTCCTTATCCGATGGTTAGTAATAGAAGCGTGGAACTGAACTTATCCACGCAAGAGGCTCTGACAAGCCTAAGACACAAATAAGAAGTCCCACGCCATATTGACGTGAAACATTATCTTATCGCAATATAGATGCAGAATTTTAATTTAGGCGTTTACACAAAGTATTCTAAAGACTCAATAGTGGTAGTAAATTTGAATGTATAATTTAATTGATTGGTAATTAATAATATAAATAATATAGGAATATTATTAACCTAAACGCATTTATTCCCTAATTGCCAATGGTTTTTTAATGAAGGCGGTTCTCTTTATTCTTGTTTTTACTTTAAATGTGAATTTTTTATAGCTAGCAACTTAAGCTATTAAAATAATATTATTAACGGCTGCAAATTACAATCTTTTATTTTTTT
>Ga0209540_10002651_pt1 | contig 12603 bp, 11 predicted proteins | sample BarGraIncu01121A_FD_184501 | JGI IMG/M metagenome (GOLD analysis project Ga0209540, IMG submission 184501) | Arctic peat soil microbial communities from Barrow, Alaska - Barrow Graham LP Incubations 011-21A (SPAdes) (version 2) | ecosystem: Environmental > Terrestrial > Soil > Wetlands > Peat... | reverse complement strand
ATAGATCGGACTTATGATATCTGCGAGTTTATGTTTAGGCGGATATACGACGGTGTGGATGATCTGGAAGAAGACACTACCAAATTCAGGGTTCCACCCCGCCACGATGAAGAAGGCGATAAGCGCTATCTGGAAGAACGACTGGAGAAAATTCCTCCGGAATACCACGATAGCTATATTGAAACATTCAACCTGATGTTAGAACTCAAGGAAACGGAAAACGAATTGACTTACGACTGTTTTGAGAAGACAAAAAAAGCGCTATGGCTATCGTTCCCCGAAATAAGTGAATTCTCGGGCAATTCTATCTTGCACATGAATTATTATGCTTATGACCGAATTTGGTACTTTGTTGATGATTTATACAATATTGTTGGTTAAGCTCACACAACCCATAAGTTTTAAGCAGTTTATGTAAGCATTTCCACTCATCATTGCACAAATTTTCAGACAGTCTTTCAGCAATAGGATGGTGCAGATATTTTTTCTGCATATGCAGAGTTTCTTAGTGTTGATGCAGGATATTCTTCTGCACATGCAGGATTTCCAAGTGTTGATGCAGAATATTTTTCTGCATATGCAGAGCTTTCTAGTGTTGATGCAGGATATTCTTCTGCACATGCAGGATTTCTAAGTGTTGATGCAGGATATTCTTCTGCACATGCATAATTTCCAAGTGTTGATGCAGGATATTCTTCTGCATATGCAGAGTTTCGTTATGCATGTGCAGAACATTCTTATGCATATGCAGAGTTTCATTATGCATGTGCAGAACATTCTTGTGCATATGCAGAGTTTCGTTATGCATGTGCAGAATATTCTTATGCATGTGCAGAGTTTCCTTATGCATGTGCAGAATATTCTTGTGCATATGCAGAGTTTCCTTATGCATGTGCAGAAGATTCTTATGCATGTGCAGAATATTCTTGTGCATATGCAGAGTTTCGTTATTCATGTGCAGAAGATTCTTATGCATGTGCAGAAGATTCTTATGCAAGTGCAGAGCATTTTTAGTTTGCAACCTTTTCCCAATAGTTTGCAACCTATTTTCCTTAGGTTGCATCAGAACATTTTTAGGTCACTAACTTTTTCCAATAGTTTGCAACCTTTTTTTCTTAGGTTGCTAACTTTTCTCAATAGGTTGCAACCTATTTTTCTTAGGTTGCATCAGAACATTTTTAGGTCACTAACTTTTTCCAATAGTTTGCAACCTATTTTCCTTAGTTTACTAACTTTTCTCAATAGGTTGCAACCTTTTTTCCTTAGGTTGCAAACTTTCCCCAATAGTTCACTAACTTTTCTCAATAGTTTGCAACCTATTTTTCTTAGTTTGCATCAGAACATTTTTAGGTCACTAACTTTTTCCAATAGGTTGCAACCTTTTTCCCTTAGTTTGCATCAGGAGTTTTATTGTAGTCTGCAGACGATCTTCTGCAACGCACAAATGGCCTATAAAAAGAAAAGTCCCTAAGTTATTTGCATAACTTAGGGACTTTCAGAAAACTGTTGCCAAAGTCCATAGACCATAGTCTATAGTCGGTGGACTAAAATAAAATTTTTATTTTCTCCACAATTTACTCATATCTTCCAGTGTTTTTCCTTTGGTTTCGGGAACCATTTTCCAAACAAACAAGGCAGAAAGAACCGACATTACCCCATACAAACAATAGGTAAAGGTAATGCTGAATGCTTCGAGGCTTGGAAAGGTGGATGAAACCACAAAGTTGGCAATCCACTGTGCCGCAACAGCAATAGCCACTGCTTTTCCACGTACGGTGTTCGGAAAAATTTCCGAAATCAACACCCAACAAATTGGTCCCCACGACATCATAAACGAAGCCGAGTAGATAACGATAAAGATCAGGGTACTTACACCGATAATGTGCAGATAAGCCAGCAAACCGATGGCAAACATACCTACTGCCATACCAGTAGAACCGATAATAAGCAAAGGTTTACGTCCGAATTTGTCTACCGTAAAGATAGCCACCAGTGTAAAGACGATGTTTATAAAGCCCATAATGACGGTTTGATACATAGCAGCATCGTTTCCGAATCCAAGACCTTTAAAGATAGTAGGTGCATAATATAGCACCACATTGATACCTACCACTTGTTGAAAAACCGAAAGCAGCACGCCAATGATCAATACCTTCCAACCGTAAGCCAGCACTTTTTCCACTTTTTCGTGGGCACTGCCTTTAATGTCTTTTAAAATCTCGCTGGCTTTGTTTGTTCCGTTTATTTTACCCAGAATATGCAAGGCTTTGTCTTCTTGTCCGATCAAAGCCAGATGGCGGGGAGTTTCGGGAACAAAAATCAGCAAGAATCCAAACAAAGCTGCCGGAACAGCATTGGAAGCAAACATATAACGCCATCCGTGAGAGTCAATCCATTCTACCGACTGACCTTTGGTGATAAAATAATTGACAAAATAAACTACCAGCATACCAAAGATAATGGCAAATTGATTCCACGAAACCAGTTTACCCCGAATTTCGGCCGGTGCAATTTCGGCAATATACATTGGGCAAATGGCAGAAGCCAGCCCCACGCCTATCCCACCGATAACGCGATAGATATTAAAAGCTATAAGCACGGGAACCGAGCCGTCGCCTTTCTGAAAGAAAAATATTTCGGGATAAGCAGCGCCGCAAGCCGAAATGAAAAACAGAATGGCAGCTAACAACAAAGAGTTCCTGCGTCCCAGTTTTTCGGCAAAAACTCCCGACATGGCACTACCGATAATACAACCGATCAATGCACTGGAAACCGTTGCTCCGTGGTAGAATGTAGCCATACTACCGAAAGTCGCTTCGTTCAGATGAAAAACCGTTTTCAATGAATCGACAGCTCCCGATATAACAGCCGTATCATATCCGAATAGCAATCCACCCAGCGTGGCCACCAGGGTAATGCCGAAAATATATAATTTACTTCCGCTTTGAGTGTTCATTTTTTTTTAGATTTAAGAACAAAGAGCAAAGACAAAAGACAAAGAGTAGAGAGCAAAGGGTAAAGAACGAAAGAAGATTACTTCTAATGATCTTTTATCTTATACCCGTTGTCTTTACTCTTTGTTCTTTGCTCTTTTATCTGATTAAATATACATATTCACAATTGCTTCGTAAAGCTCTTGTTTTCCGCTGATCTGTTTTGGTTCAGCTTTCGATTTGGCATAAGCAACTACTTCTTCGAAAGACAATTTTCCTTCTTCGAATTCTTTACCTTTACCTGAATCATAAGATGCATAACGGTCCGAAACCATTTTTTTGTAAGGAGATTTTTCCAAAATAGCTGCTGCAGCTTCCAATGCGCGAGCCATTACATCCATACCCGAGATATGAGCAATGAACAAGTCATCCAAATCGGTAGAGTTACGACGAATCTTAGCATCGAAGTTAGTACCGCCACCTTGCATTCCACCACCTTGAAGAATAACCAGCATAGCCTGAGTCAATTCATAAATATCGATAGGGAACTGATCGGTATCCCAACCGTTTTGAACATCACCGCGGTTAGCATCAATAGCACCAAGCATACCTGCATCCACAGCACATTGAAGTTCGTGTTCGAAAGTATGACCGGCCAACGTAGCGTGGTTTACTTCAATGTTCACTTTGAAATCTTTTTCCAAACCAAATTCTTTCAGGAAGCCGATAACTGTTTCGGTATCCACATCATATTGATGTTTCATTGGTTCCATTGGTTTAGGTTCAATCAGGAATACGCCTTTGAAACCTTTTGCACGGGCATAATCGCGGGCTTTGGTCAACATGGTACCCATGTGTTGTTTTTCACGTTTCATATCGGTATTCAACAACGACATATAACCTTCGCGTCCTCCCCAGAAAACATAAGCTTTACCACCCAGTTCGATAGTTGCATCCATAGCATTTTTAATCTGAACCATTGCACGGGCTGCTGCATCAAAATCAGGATTTGTACTGGCTCCGTTCATATAGCGTGCATGCGAAAATACATTGGCAGTACCCCACATCAGTTTAATACCTGTTGCAGCTTGTTTTTCTTTTGCATAAGCCACAATAGCTTTCAGATTAGCTTCATATTCTTCAATGCTGCTACCTTCGCTAATCAAATCGATATCGTGAAAACAGTAATATTCGATACCCACTTTTTGCATAAATTCAAATCCTGCATCCATTTTGTTTTTAGCAGCCTGCAATGCATCGGCAGCTCCTACCCATGGGTGATTTTGTGTTCCGCTTCCAAATGGATCACCACCTTCGGCACACAATGAATGCCACCAGGCCATACAGAATTTAAACCATTCTTTCATGGGTTTACCATAAACTACTTTTTCGGCATCATAATGATGAAATGCCATCGGATTCTTACTGTCTTTTCCTTCAAATTTAATTTTTTCCACAGATGGGAAATACTGTTTTGTACTCATAATAGTTTTTTTTAGTTATTTATTATATGTTATTTGCCTTCCGGCGTCATTGATTGTTATTGTTGTACAACTAACTATCACATTAGTATATTATCACATCAAATGAATTTGATCCATCGATTATAAGCTTCCATGCTTACAGCTATGTTTTCGGGTTCAGGAGTTACCACAATGATTTTTTTCAAGGTAGCAAATGCTTCTTCGGCATTTTTGTATATCCCCGCTCCGATCCCTGCACCACGAGCTGCGCCCACCGAACCGTCGGTATTGTACAATTCGATAGTAGCTCCGGTTATATTAGCCAAAGTCTGACGGAAAATAGGACTCAAAAATAAGTTGGCATGTCCGGCACGAATGGTTTTGGTTTCAATACCCATTTGATTCATAATGTCCATACCGTATTTAAACGAAAAAGCAATTCCTTCGTGAGCTGCACGTGCCAAATGCGCTTTAGTATGGCGGTTGAAATTGATACCATGGATAGAGCAATTTGGTTCCCTATTGCCGAGCACGCGTTCCGCACCATTTCCAAAAGGAATAATGCTTACTCCTTCGCTTCCAACCGGAATCTGAGCTGCCAGTTCGTTCATCTCGCCATAACTCATTCCTTCGGGAGCCACATTATTTTTAATCCAGGTATTCAGAATGGCTGTTCCGTTGATGCATAGCAATACACCTACGCGGGTTGCCTCTTTCGTATGATTGACATGTGCAAAAGAGTTTACGCGCGACTGCGGATCGTATTTGGCATCATCATTAACACCGTAAACCACACCCGATGTACCACCTGTAGCAGCTATTTCACCCGGATTCAATACATTTAATGATAAAGCGTTGTTTGGTTGATCGCCGGCACGGTACGTTACCGGAGTTCCAACAGCCAAACCAAGTTCAGCAGCAATATCGGCTTTCAGAGTTCCCTGTTGACCAAATGTAGGTACTATTTCAGGTATCAAAGCTGTATTGAAACCATAATAATCATACAGGAACTTAGCAGGCGATTCATCTTTGAAATCCCAGGCAATACCTTCGGATAGCCCCGAAGCCGTAGTGCAGGCTTTTCCGGTCATACGCATGGCCAGATAATCGCCCGGCAACATATAATATTTTGCTTTGGCAAAGTTTTCAGGTTCGTTCTCTTTTACCCAGGCTAACTTAGACAGAGTAAAGTTTCCAGGTGAGTTCAACAAATGCGACAGACAGGTTTCACTCCCGATTTCATTAAAAGCTTTTTCACCATAAGGTACGGCACGGCTATCGCACCAGATAATAGAATCACGAATTGCTTTTTGATTTTCATCAACAAGTACCAGACCGTGCATTTGATAAGAAATACCAATGGCTTTAATGGCCGATGAGTCGGTACCAAATTCGGATAGAACAGCTTCTGTAGCCAGCTTCAGGTTAGTCCACCAGGTTTCAGTGTCCTGCTCAGCCCAACCGGATTTCACCGATTTTATTTCCATTTCTTTTTTTGGAAAAAATGCACTCGAAACGCACTCTCCCGTCTCTGCATTTACCAAACTCGCCTTTACCGACGAGCTACCTAAGTCATAACCTAATAAGTACATATATAAAAGGATTAAACAACCCCCAGCCCCTAAAGGGGAGGAAGAACAATTAGTATTATTATATTTTTATTCAATAAATGAATCATTCCAATAGATTAAAAATGACTATATTCAATTAATTCCCCTTTAGGGGTTAGGGGTCATTTTTTCTTCTTATCAAACTTATAAAGTCTTGCCGCCCGATGCGGTACACCCTCTTCCATTTCATCAAGCGGAATCACATAAGGCATTTGAGCCACCTTTTTCTGAAAATTACGAACATCGGAGTTTGTTTGATGAACTGTGTTGTACAAAGACCGAAGTTGTGAAACCGTAAACTTACGCGGTAACAGTTCAAAAAGCAAATGCGGCTCTATATCCAGATTATGCCGGACATGCTCTAATCCTTTATTAATAATTTCGGCATGGTCAAAGGCCAGATTCATTTCCGCAACTTCGTTCAAATCATACCAATTAGCCTGTGTGTTATCTGATTTTACCTGAATTTTACGATCTATCTTGATCAACGCCACATAGGCCACTGTAACAATGCGACGAATCTTCATCTGCATTGTGTTTTCAAGCCACAAAATATCGCGTGGATTCTTAGTCCTGTTGGGTCCTCCGAAACTACGGAACTGACTCAGATAAATATTCTTCAAACCGGTAAGTTCTGTCAATACTCGCGAAGCGGCATCATCGAGATCTTCATCATTCAAAATAATACTTCCGGGAAGCTTTTTATCATTATACAATTCATTCCGTTCTGTAATGCTTCGTTCGATCAGCAGAACCTTAAGCTGATCTCCATCAAAACCAAACACTACACAGTCTACCGAAACATGTGGATTGTATATATTTTCACTCGACATTTATTCTCTCTGTTTTGTTTTACGACACAAAAATAGCATATAGTTTTATATTATTATCATACAAAAACCATGTTATAAAACACATTATCAAGAATTTGAATACTGTATTTATTACAATATCAACAACGTATTTACTGTATTATATACAATAAGTCATTTAGATCCGAATTTGCTAAATTAGCGTATATAAAACAATTGAAGCTTTCATAGGAAATGAAAGCTTCGAAGAGACGATTACAATAAGGGGTAAGCAAAAATTCAATTGCTCTGTATGCAAAAAAATAGACGTTCAAATTGAATGATCGCCTATTTTAATCGAAATTATTACATCTAAGTAAAAAACAATATTTAATGATCTGTTTTCTGGAAACAAAGTGCAGATCTACAATCTTGTAACATGTAACTATTTACTTGTAACCATTTATATTACACCAGCTTCTCCATAGTCAGCCACAATTTATCATCCGGAGGTACCGGAGCTATAATTTGGATTAGTTGTTTTGATACCGGATGAATAAATTCCACATTACGAGCATGCAAGCTGATCCCTCCGTTAGGATTTGAACGGGCAAAACCATACTTCAGGTCGCCTTTTATAGGACAACCCATTTTAGCCAGTTGACAACGGATCTGATGATGACGTCCGGTTTCCAGATGCACTTCCAATAAATAATAGGTATCGGAATGTGCAATAAGTTTATAACTCAATGCTGCCGCTTTTGCATTTGGAACCATCTTGTCGTGCGCAACAGATTTGTTTTGCTTTTCGTTACGCAGCAGAAAATGTTCCAGTCTGCCTTCGGGGTTAACCGGCTTTTCTTTTACAATAGCCCAATAGGTCTTCTTCACCTCCTGTGTACGAAACATTTCGTTGAGTCGGGTCAGCGCTTTGCTGGTTTTGGCAAACAACACTACCCCACTTACAGGACGATCGAGCCGATGCGTTACACCACAAAACACTTCACCCGGCTTATTGTATTTTTCCTTCAAATAACGTTTAATGGTTTCCGAAAGTGGTTCGTCGCCGGTTTTATCCCCCTGAACTATTTCCGAACAGGTTTTATTGACGGCTATTATGTGGTTATCTTCGTAGAGAACGGTCATATTTCTGATGTGATGATGAAGTGATGTGGTGATGTGGTGATACGATGATGTGGTGATGCGATGATACGTTGATGTGATAATGTGGTGATGTGATATGATTTGATCATATCGCGATATCATGACGTGCTAATATGGTTATAAACACTACACATCATCACATTGGTAAATCATCACATTATCAAATTAGTATATCATCACATCATATAATTTGTCTTTGTCTTACAGCTTCATAAATCAACACTCCTGCTGCTACCGAAACATTCAATGAATCAATTGTCCCAAGCATCGGAATGCTCACCATTTCATCACATAACCTTAAATGATCGGGATTAACCCCTTCGTCTTCGGCACCCATAATAATAGCAATCGGTTCAGTCATGCCGGCTTCGGTATAGTTTTTAGTAGCCTTTTCACTGGCAGCTACAATTTTAATTCCAGATGAAACAATAAATTTCAATGCATTTCCAAGATTTTCTTCCCTACAAACCGGAATAGACAATAATGCTCCGGCAGAAGTTTTAATTGCATCGGCAGTGATTGAAGCACCACCTTTCGTTGGAATAACAATGGCATCTACTCCGGCACACTCGCAGGTACGGGCTATAGCTCCAAAGTTACGCACATCGGTTACACCATCCAGCACCACAATAAACGGCATACGCCCCTCTTCGTATATTCCCGGAATAATATCTTCTATACGTTGATAAGCCACCGGAGAAATAAATGCAATGGCACCCTGATGGTTTTTTACGGTCATTTTATTCAGCTTTTCGAGCGGAACATACTGAACCGGTATTTGCAAACCATTCAAAGCTGCAAATAATTCCCGCGACAATTCACTAGTCATATCGCGACGCATCAGTATTTTATCTATTTCTTTTCCTGCCTGAATAGCTTCTATCACAGCACGAATACCGAAGATCATGTCCTTCTCAGGACGTTGTTTATTTTTATAGTTTATCATTTTATTGCTGCTAATTATTTACTTTATATATAGCCTTTCAGGCATTGTTTTTCTTTATTTATTGATGTATATGATCAGTTATCATTCATTAGCTTAAATTTATCAAGCAACCAAAATATCAATGACATGACAACGCCCACAATAGCTGCAAAAGCCATACCTTTAAGCTGCACCGATCCAATATTAACAGCAGCTCCACTTACGCCAACCACAAAGGTAATGGCACCCAACACCATATTCCGGTTTTTACTGAAATCTACTTTCTGTTCTACAAACATTCTGAATCCCTGAACAGCTATCACACCGTAAAGTAACACAGTTATACCTCCCATAACGGCTGTAGGTATAGTTGAGATAGCAGCAGATATTTTTCCAATAAATGAAAACAGAATAGCCAGAATAGCTGCACCACGTATAACCCACACGGAATACACACGCGTGATGGCCATCACACCAATATTTTCACCATAAGTAGTATTGGGAGGCGAACCGACAAATCCAGAAAGTAGATTACTGATTCCATCGCCCAACAACGAACGATGTAAGCCGGGATTTTTTATCAGATCTTCATTGGTGATTCTTCCTGTCACAATCAGGTGGCTAATATGTTCTGCCAATACAACAATACAAGCCGGAGCTATAATCAAAATGGCATTGGTATCGTATACCGGAGCCTGAAAATGAGGCAATGCCAACCACGATGCATTGCTGATTGCAACAGTATTGACCATACCCATAGCAAGCGCTAACATATAACCAGCAACGACTGCAAAAAGAATTGGTATAATCTGCATAAAACCGCGGAATAACACCGATCCTATTATACCGATTAAAAGCGTGAACATAGAAACGATGACAGTATTATTATCCATCACAAAAGGTTTCACAACTTGCCCTGCATTGGTAGGCCATGGAGCCAGACCAGCTTGCTGAGCTGCAACCGGAGCCAGTTCAAGTCCTATAATAGCCACTACGGCACCCATTACGGCAGGTGGCATTACCACATCTATCCAGGCTATGCCCCACTTGTAAACTACAAAAGAAATAAGAATAAAAAAAAGCCCAAAGAAAATAAAGCCCGACTGAGCATGCGCAAATCCACCATACTTCGAACAGATAAGCATTACCGGAGCTATAAAAGCAAAACTGGAACCTAAATAAGCTGGAATTCCACCTTTGGTTACCAGCGTATAAATAATGGTTCCTACACCGTTCATCAATAATGCAATAGCCGGATCGACACCCAATAAAATCGGAACCAGAATAGTGGCTCCGAACATTGCGGTAAGATGCTGTAAGCTAAGTGGTAAACTTTGAAGTAATGGTAATTTTTCGTGAATTCCAATGGTGCGTTTTTCCATAAATATCAACTTGTCAGATTTAATTATTATATGAATTTATTATTTCCTTCAGTTCAGATATGATCATTTCACGTTCGAACGAAAAGGTTTTATCTTTTTCATTCAATAAATAGTATAAATGTAAGCTTTTGAGAAAAAAGCTATGAGAAAAGTCTTTGTTGCCCCCAGCTTCAAAAGAATTAGCCGTTTCATGAGCCAATTGTGCTAAAGCTTCCAAATAACCTGGAGAATACCCTGCTTTTAAAATAATATCTATAAACTTTTCAACGGGCATGACAGCCAGTTCCTCTGAATTGAAATTCAACAACTCTTTATACGTCTCATCAGCGAGACGAAGAGCATCTTCCGGAAATCCTTTATCACGAAAGCCCAACATAGCCGCCACCACGCGGCCTAACTTTTCAAGATACTTCAGTAAATAATCCTCTTTGGGCATCTGAATTTAATTAATAAGTTATACGTAAGCAATTATATATTTGATAATTGCTCACGCAATTTTTCAATCTGTTTTATTTGCAAAGGTAGCTAAATTTATTGTATTTCACCCCAAAGCAATTATAGAATTTGGGTAATCAACTTGATTTGAACCAGATATATAATTGTGTATAGTCATTTACAAATTACAGATTTCTTAGCGTATCTTTGCACAAAAATTGTATATAAAAGATATGTTTCAATCGCATATAGGTGAGTTTGCTGGATTAGGTGTTTCAGTTTGCTGGACATTAAGCGCTTTGTATTTCGAAAAAGCCAGTATTAAAATAGGTTCATTGTCAGTTAACTTCATCCGCCTGTTGATGGCTATTGCCTTTTTAGGAATCACCACCTTTTTTACCCGCGGTATGTTCTTCCCAACCGACGCAAGCCCTTATCAATGGTTTTGGCTCGGACTATCCGGATTTATCGGCTTTTTCATTGGCGATATGCTGTTGTTTAAATCATATATGGTAATTGGATCGCGTACTTCGGCATTAATTATGAGTCTTGCTCCTATGCTTACGGCTGTAATTGGTTGGTTTTTTCTGGGTGAAATACTCTCAACCAAGAATATTATAGCCATTGTAGTTAGTGTAGCTGGTATTATGTTGGCAATATCAAATAGAAAGATGAAACTGAATATTCCGCTTAAAGGTTTTTTGTTGGCATTTGGTGGTGCACTGGGACAAGCAGTTGGATTAATCCTCAGCAAGAAAGGCATGGGACAGTACGATCCGGTTGCAGCAACTCAAATCAGAGCTTTATTTGGGTTGTTGAGCTTTGTTATTTTGATAACCTTACTTCGTCGTTGGAATAAGCTCGGACAAGCTTTCACCCATACACATGCCATGAAATCAGTCACAGTCGGTGCATTTTTTGGTCCGTTTGTAGGAGTAGCTCTGGGACTCTTTGCCATCCAAAAAACACAAACAGGCATTGCTTCTACCCTTATGGCACTGGTACCTATTTTTATTATCGTACCTTCAGCCATCATGTTTAACGAAAAAATTCGTCCACAACAAGTCATTGGAGCAATAGTTAGTATAGCAGGTGCCACTTTGTTCTTTGTATAACCAAAAGCTCATTTTTTGAATTAAACTCAATAAAGCGTTCTGTTTTCTGAAAAAATATAGTAATTTTGTGACCCCGATCAATAAAGGAAAGTTGCCAGAGTGGTCGAATGGGACGGTCTCGAAAACCGTTGAGCGGGTAACTGCTCCGAGAGTTCGAATCTCTCACTCTCCGCTGAACACCAAAGACATATGGTGGAAAAGCTTAGACAAATCCCGTAAAATCAAGGTTTTACGGGATTTTTTATTGTTTGTCACTGACGTCTAAAAGTCAAGTAAAAGCCAAAAAATGACAGAGTTCCGTTACTAAATCGTTACTAAAAAAAACACTTCATATATAGTAACGATTTTGGGATTAAGTCTCTGATTTGTCGCTTATTGTACATTAAATGTCTGCTCATATACTGAATATTAATCATTCCTTTGCGATGGAAATTATATCCATTGTTTGGAATTAAAAAGAAAGTATTATGAGTAAAAGTACCTTTAAGATTCTATTCTATTTGAGAAAGAATCAAGTAAACAAAGATGGTAAGGTCAGTATTATGACTCGCTTGTCTGTAAATGGAGAAGTATCCCAGTTCAGTTCCAAATTGGATGTAGAGCCGGAACTTTGGGATGTGAAACTCGGAAAAGTTGCCGGGAATAGTCAAAAATCCCGCCTGCTAAATAATTTGTTGGACGATATTCGCACGTCTTTAAAGAACCATTATCATGAGATAGAAACTCATGAAGCCTATGTAACAGCAGAGAAAGTGCGTAATGCTTTTCTGGGTTATTCCACCAAA
>Ga0209540_10002650_pt1 | contig 12611 bp, 23 predicted proteins | sample BarGraIncu01121A_FD_184501 | JGI IMG/M metagenome (GOLD analysis project Ga0209540, IMG submission 184501) | Arctic peat soil microbial communities from Barrow, Alaska - Barrow Graham LP Incubations 011-21A (SPAdes) (version 2) | ecosystem: Environmental > Terrestrial > Soil > Wetlands > Peat... | reverse complement strand
TCGATCGGCGTGTCCAAGACGCTCTCGCCCTCGTCGACGGCGGCGGCGAAGATCCCGCCCTCGCCCTCGAGAGGCGTACCGGCCTGCTCCACGAAGAGCATCATGTGCTCGTCGATGATGCGACCGGCGCGTGCCACCGCATCACCCGGATCGAGCGAGCCATTCGTCTCGACTTCGACCGTCAGCTTGTCATAGTCCGTGCGCTGGCCGACGCGGGTGTTCTCAACCACGTAGGTGCAACGCGCGACTGGGCTGAACAGCGAGTCGATCGTGATGACGCCGATCGGGTCCTCCGGACGCTTGTTGCGGTCCGCCGAGACGTATCCGCGGCCAACGCCGATACGAACGCCCATCTCGAGCTTCGCACCCTTGTTGAGGTTCGCAATCACGTGCTCAGGGTTGACCAGTTCGAACTCCGACGGGACCTTAAGATCGGCGCCGGTCACAGCGGCTGGGCCCGTGACGGACAACGTGGCCACCGCGTCGCCGGCACCGATGCCGGTCTCGCGGAAGACGAGGCCCTTCACGTTGAGCACGATGTCGGTTGCGTCCTCGCGGACGCCCTCGATCGATGCGAACTCGTGCTGCTGGCCCTCGATACGGATCGAGGTCGCAGCAGCGCCCTGGAGCGACGACAGCAGCACGCGGCGCATGCAGTTGCCGAGGGTGTACCCGAAGCCACGCTCGAGCGGCTCGACGACGTAGCGAGCTACGCGATCGTCGATACGGTCGACGGTAACCTGGGGCCTCATGAACTCCGTCATCAAATAGCCTCCTTGGCTTCCCGTGCTACTTCGAGTAGAGCTCGACGATCAGCTGTTCGCGAACCGGTGCGTCGATCTGCTCACGCGTCGGAAGCGACAGAACCTTGCCCTGCAGCTTCTCGATGTCGACCTCGAGCCAGCCCGGAACCTCGATCTTCTCCGACGCGATGAGCGCCGTCTTGATCACAAGCAGCTCTTTGGACTTGGTGCGAACCGCGATGACCTCGCCCGGACGAACGCGGTACGAAGGGATGTCGACGCGATGGTCGTTCACGGTGATGTGACCGTGTCGGACGACCTGGCGAGCCTCGTCACGAGACTTCGCGAAGCCGAGACGGTAGACGACGTTGTCAAGACGGCTCTCGAGCAGTCGCAGCAGGTTCTCGCCGGTGATGCCCTTCTGGGCAGAGGCGATCGTGTAGTAGCCGCGGAACTGCTTCTCGAGCAGACCGTACATACGCTTTGCGCGCTGCTTCTCGCGAAGCTGCACGCGGTACTCCGAGTCACGCGGGCGCTTCTTGCCCGCCATGCCCGGCGGATACGGGCGCTTCTCCACTGCACACTTGTCGGTGTAGCAGCGATCGCCCTTCAAGAACAGTTTGATGCCTTCACGGCGGCACAGACGACAGTCCGCCCCGGTGTATCGAGCCATAAGCTAGGTTCCTCCCGAATTACACGCGACGACGCTTGCGCGGACGGCAACCGTTGTGCGGGACCGGCGTGCAATCCTGAATGCTCGATATCTCCAGGCCAGCGGCCTGAAGCGAGCGGATCGCGGTCTCGCGACCCGAACCCGGGCCCTTGACGAACACTGCCACCTTGCGAAGCCCGTGCTCCTGAGCCATCTTCGCGGCAGCCTCGGCAGCCATCTGCGCCGCGAACGGCGTCGACTTGCGTGAGCCCTTGAAGCCTACCGTGCCGGCAGACTGCCAAGAAATCACATTGCCCGAGGGATCCGTGATGCTGATGATGGTGTTGTTGAACGTGCTCTTGATGTGGGCCTGACCGACTGCGATGTTCTTACGCTCGGAACGCTTCAGTCGAGTCCGGACCGCCTTCTTCTTGGCTGCCATTTGCTACTTGCCCTTCTTCTTCGCGCCGATCTGGCGACGCGGTCCCTTACGGGTACGCGCGTTCGTGTGCGTGCGCTGACCGCGGACCGGAAGGCCCTTGCGGTGACGAAGGCCGCGATAGCAGCCGATCTCCATGAGGCGCTTGATGTTCTGCGAAACCTCGCGGCGGAGGTCGCCCTCAATCTTCAGATTGCGGTCGATGTACTCACGCAGACTCACGACCTCTTCTTCCGTGAGGTCGCGAACGCGAGTGCTGGGGTTGATGCCGGTCTCGCGGACGACGGTCTGGCTGGTCGTGAGACCGATTCCGTAGATGTAGGTCAGGCCGATCTCGACGCGCTTCTCGCGCGGAAGGTCGACACCTGCGATTCGGGCCAACGGTTGACTCCCTCCTGCTAGCCCTGGCGCTGCTTATGACGGGGGTTCTCGCAAATCACAAGAACGCGCCCGTGGCGCCGGATGACCTTGCACTTGTCACACATTCTCTTGACCGAAGGACGTACTTTCATCGTTCTCCCTTTCGGTGCTGATCTTTGAAGATCTATCTGAACGCCCAGCCGCAGGCGCCGTTTGTCTTGATTCGTACCCGGAGACACACGCCGCCGGGAGTGTCCACTACTCGGAGGACACGGCGGAACCTTACTTGTAGCGGTACGTGATTCGACCGCGGGTCAGGTCGTACGGTGAGAGCTCGACGACCACCTTGTCACCCGGAAGGATTCGGATGTAGTGCATGCGCATCTTGCCCGAGATGTGCGCAAGCACCTTGTGTCCGTTCTCGAGCTCCACGCGAAACATCGCGTTGGGCAGAGGCTCGACCACTGTTCCTTCGAGCTCAATGGCATCGTCGCGCTTCGTCACGAAAGGCTGCTCCTCACAAGGGCTGAACCCGCAAGCGGATATCTTATCCTAATTGTCATGTTGCCGTCCATACCAAAACTGCATTGCGTCTGCCACCTACTCGACCGTCAGTACCACCGGGCCACTGGCGGTGATGGCCACCGTGTGCTCGAAATGCGCCGAAAGCCGGCCGTCACGAGTGACGACCGTCCACCCGTCGGGAAGCGCGTCAACACTCGCTCCACCGGCGTTGACCATCGGCTCAATCGCAATCACCATTCCCACTTCGAGCCGCGGACCCTTGCCTGGCGTGCCGTAGTTCGGAACGTTGGGGTCCTCATGCATGCTCCGGCCGATGCCGTGGCCCACGTACTCTCGGACTACCGAGAACCCCGCGCCCTCGGCGACAGCCTGCACGGCCGCCCCGATGTCGAAGAGGTGGTGCCCCGCACGAGCCTGCTCGATGCCTGCGTCCAACGATGCCTTGGTCGCCGAGAGGAGCCGAATGGCTTCTTCGCTGACTCGGCCGACCGGGAATGTGCGTGCATTGTCGCCGTAGTAGCCATCGACGATCGCGCCCACGTCCACCGAGAGAATGTCGCCCTCGCGCAGCTTGATCATCTCCGACGGGATGCCATGCACGACCTGGTTGTTGATGGACGTGCACAACGTCTTGGGGAAACCGTGGTACCCCTTGAACGCCGGGACACCCCCGTCGGCTCGAATCGCCGACTCTGCGATGTCGTCGAGCTGGGCGGTGGTCACGCCTGCGGCGACCGCCTCGCCCACCAAACGAAGAGCCCGGGCGCTGACGCGTCCGGCCTCTCGCATGATCTCGATCTCGGCTTGCGACTTGCGAACGATCACGTGGAGTCTAGCCCTCCAGAACGGCCTGGACCTCGGCAAAGACCTCGTCGACCGGGCGGTCGCCGTCAATCTCGTTGAGGAGCCCTTGGGTCCGGTAGTAGTCGATCAATGGCGCGGTGGAGCGCTCGTAGACATCGAGACGATTGCGTACCGTCGTCTCGTTGTCGTCATCGCGCTGGTACAGATCGCCGCCGCACTTCGGGCAGGTGTCACCGGCGGACGCATTGGTGATAGCGCCACATGCTCGGCAGACGCGCCGCGACGTGAGACGGGTGACGATGACCTCCGGATCGACGGTGATGGCGATTGCCGAGTCGATGGCCTTGCCCAGCACGATGAGCTCGGCGTCGAGCGCCTCGGCCTGCGCCGTGGTGCGCGGGAAACCGTCGAGGATGAAGCCCTTGTCGGTGTCAGGCTCGGCGAGCCGGGCCTTGACCAGCCCGATGACGACATCGTCAGGCACGAGCTCTCCAGCGTCCATGTAGCGCTTGGCCTCAAGGCCGAGCTGCGTGCCAGCGGCAACCGCCGCGCGCAGGATGTCGCCCGTCGAGATCTGAGGGATCTCGTATGCGTCGATCATCTTCTGCGCCTGCGTGCCTTTGCCGGCACCCGGCGCGCCAAGCAGGACGATGTTCATCTCGTGCCCTCCCTCGTCGATTCGACGTGCGGCCTACTTGAAGAAGCCCTCGTAGTGACGCATCTTCAGCTGGCTTTCCAGCTGGGTCATCGTCTCGAGCGCGACGCCGACCATGATGAGGATCGACGTGCCCCCGAACTGCTGAACCAGTTGGTTGTTGGTCGCGTAGAACATCATGTTCGGGATGACGGCGATGACGCCGAGGAACACAGCGCCCGGCAGGGTGATCCGATTCAGCACGTTCTCGATGTACCGCGTCGTAGCGCTGCCCGGACGCACACCCGGGATGAACCCGCCGTTCTTGCGCAGGTTGTCCGAGAGGTCGATCGGGTTGAACACCAGCGCTGTGTAGAAGTACGTGAAGAACATGATGAGCGCGAAGTCGAGGACCCAGTACACGGGGCCCTTGGCCATCGTGTTGGCGGCAGCCTGTATCCACGCGGCCTGTGGCACCATCAGCGCGATCTGCGACGGGAAGAACAGGATTGCCGAAGCGAAGATGATCGGCACGACGTTGGCGCCGTTGATCTTCAGCGGGATGTACGTGCCCGAACCGCCGTAGACACGGCGGCCGACGACGCGCTTGGCGTACTGCACCGGAATGCGTCGCTGCGCACGCTCCATCGTCACGATCGCAGCGATGATGAACAGCGTCATGATCAACAGAAGGCCCGTGAAGATGCCGTTGCCGAAGGTGACCGACTGGGCGATCGCCAGCGGGAAGCGGGAGACGATGCTCGCGAAGATGAGCAGCGACATGCCGTTGCCGATGCCGTGCTGGGTGATGAGCTCACCCATCCACATGATGAAGGCGGTGCCCGCGATCAGCGTGATCACGATGACGAGCTGCGTGAACCACAGCGGCATCTTGATGTTGCTCGACATCGCCTGGCGGAACGTCGCCAGCAGGCCAACGGACTCCAACAGCGCGATACCCAGCGTCATGTAACGCGTGATCTGCGTGATCTTGCGCTGCCCGGTCTCACCCTCCTTGGCCCACTGCTCTACCTTCGGGATTACACCCTGCAGCAACTGCATGATGATCGATGACGTGATGTAGGGCATGATGCCGAGCGAGAACACGGCGAGCTTCTCGAGCGCGCCGCCCGAGAACAGGCCAAGCAAGCCCAGGGCGGCGCTGCTGTTGATGACCGCAAGAACCCTCGCCGGATCGATGCCCGGAACCGGGATGAACGCGCCGAGACGGTACAACGCGATCATCGCGAGCGTGAAGATGATCTTGCGGCGGAGCTCCGGTACGCGAAACGCGTTGGAGATCGCGGTTAGCACGGCGCCTCGACCGTCCCTCCCGCAGCCTCGATCTTCTGCTTGGCCGGGCCGGAGACCTTGTCGACCCGAACCGTAAGCTTCTTGCCAAGCTCACCATCGCCGAGAACCTTCACCGGCTCGGTCACCACCTTGATGACGCCCTTGGCGACCAGGGAGTCGCCGTCGACTACGTCACCGTCGACAAACAGGGCATCCAGGCGCGACACGTTGACGACGGAGAACTCGACGCGGTTGCGGTTCTTGAAGCCCGGCAGCTTCGGCAGGCGCATCGCGAGCGGCGTCTGGCCGCCCTCGAAACCGGGACCCTTGGTGCCGCCAGCGCGCGAGCCCTGGCCCTTGTCGCCGCGGCCGGCGGTGGAACCGTGGCCGCTGCCGTTGCCGCGGCCGACTCGCTTGCGCTTCTTGCGCGAACCGGGCGCGGGGAAGAGGTCGTTGATCTGCATCTTGAGTCGTACTCCCTTTCGTTTCGCTGTCACGCGGCGCTTGTCGCCTCGTGCTGCCGGCCGCTCGCCGCCGGCTGACTTGCATAGAGTGGCATCGTATCAGACGCCCTGAGGCCCGGCGTGAGCCGGGCCTCTAGTCTCCGCATGGGAGGGTCTTAGAGCTCCTCGACCTTGACGAGGTGCTTGACCTTGAACACCATCCCTCGAATCACCGCGGAGTCAGCCTGCTCGACCGTGTGCCGAATGCGCTTGAGTCCGAGCGCGCGAACGGTGCGCTTCTGATCCTCAGGGGTGCCGATGGTGCTCTTGATCTGAGTGATTCTCAGCGTCTTGACAGCTTCTTTCTTGGCCATCGACTACTCCTCCCAACCGTAAATCGCGCCAACCGACATGCCGCGGCGACGCGCCACGTCCTGCGGGCTGGACAGAGACTGCAGTCCCTCAGCAGCGGCCTTGACCATGTTCAGCGCGTTGTCGCTACCAAGCGACTTGCTGAGCACATCGTGGACGCCGGCAAGCTCGAGCAGAGCGCGGACCGGGCCACCGGCGATGATACCGGTACCCGGCGCGGCCGGCTTGATGAGCACGCGACCGGCGCCGAAGACGCCCATGACCTCATGCGGGACCGTGTTGTGCTTTGTCAGCGGGACCTTGAACATGTTCTTCTTGGCGTCCTCGATGCCCTTCTTGATGGCGATCGGGACCTCCTGCGATTTGCCCATCCCGACGCCCACGTTGCCGGCGCCATCGCCGACGACCACGAGCGCGGTCAACGCGAACCGACGACCGCCCTTGACGACCTTCGATACGCGGTTGATATAAACGACCTTCTCCTGAAGTTCGGAGACAGGGGCTTCTCTGCGCGCCATTACTTGATCCTCCTAGAACTCTAGGCCGGCGCTGCGCGCACCGTCCGCCAGGGCCTTAACGCGGCCATGATAGATACGGCCGCCACGATCGAAGACGACCTCCTTGATGCCAGCCTCCACGGCGCGGCGACCGACGGCCTCCCCGACGGCCTTTGCGGCCTCGACGTTGGCGCCATTCTTCAAGCCAGCCTTGACCTCGGCGTCGATGCTCGACGCTGCCAGGAGCGTAGTGCCCGCAACATCGTCGATTACCTGCGCGTAGATGTGCCCGTTGGTGCGAGTGACCCGCAGACGCGGCCGAGCGGCCGTGCCGCTCACCTTCGCGCGGACCCTGCGCTGCCGGCGCTCGAGCTTCGCCTGCTTCGCCTTCAGCTTATCCATTGCTCACTGCTCTCCTCGATCTGACCGGCCCTTCTGAGCCGGACCGTCAGCTTGTTACTTCGCGGCCTTACCGAGCTTGCGTCGGACGTGCTCGCCCTCGTAGCGGACACCCTTGCCCTTGTAGGGCTCGGGCTTGCGCCACTTACGGATGTCAGCGGCGACCTGGCCGACGCGCTGCTTGTCGATGCCGCGCACGGTGATCCTGGTCGGCGCTGGAACCTCAAACGTGATGCCCGGCTCGGCAACCACCACGACGGGATGGCTGAAACCGAGCTGCAGCTCCAGATCGGAGCCCTTCAACGCGGCGCGATAACCGACGCCCACGATCTCGAGGTTCTTCGAGAAACCCTCAGAGACGCCCGCCACCATGTTGGCGACCAGCGTGCGGGTGAGACCGTGAAGCGAGCGAGCGACGCGCGACTCGTCAGGACGAGTGACGAGAAGCACGCCATCCTCGAGCGTGATCGTGAGGATGTCAGTAAACGTCTGCGACAGCTCACCCTTCGGTCCCTTGGCCGTGAGAGTGTTGCCATCGATCTTCACCTCGACCCCGGACGGGACGGGGATGGGCTGCTTGCCGATACGAGACACGGCTTTGCTCCTTTCTCAGTCCGGTCCGACTACCAGATGTACGCGATGACTTCGCCGCCGACGCCCTCTTTGCGGGCGCCGCGGTCGGTCAACACGCCATGCGAGGTAGAGATGACGGCGATACCCAGGCCGCCGAGAACACGCGGCAGCTCATCTTTCTTTGCGTAGACACGCAGGCCTGGCTTGCTGATACGCCGGATGCCCGAGATGGTGCGCTCCTTCTTGGGGCCGTACTTGAGGGTGACTTGAAGCTGGTCCTGCGGCTCAGCGCTGACCACGTTGTAGTCGGCGATGTAGCCCTCGTGCTTCAGGATGCGCGCGATCTCGACGAGCTTCTTCGATGACGGCATCGTGGTCTCCGCCTTGTACGCCGAATTCGCATTGCGAATGCGAGTCAGCATGTCGGCGATGGGGTCGGTCATGCTCATGTGGTTCCTCCTATGGTCCGGGATGATCCGGTCCGTGGTTCACGCTGGCCCGTGGCCGGCGTGCCTATCGGGTCGGGTCTCCTCAGCTCGTCCGGCCTACCAGCTGGCCTTGTGGACGCCCGGGAGCTCGCCACGGCTTGCAAGCTCGCGCACGCAGATTCGGCACATGCCGAACTGACGGTAGAACGCGCGAGGCCGGCCGCAACGGCCGCAGCGGTTGTGCTGCCGCACCGAGAACTTCGGCTGGCGCTTGGCCTTGGCGATCATCGACTTCTTAGCCACTTCTTCCTCCTTGTCACGGCGACCGCAAGGTCACCGGTGGACGCCTTCTTATCGCTTGAACGGGAACCCGAAGGCATCGAGCAGAGCCTTCGCGGCTTCGTCGGTCTTTCCAGTCGTGACGAACGTGATGTCCATGCCGCGTACACGGTCGACCTTGTCGTAGTCGACCTCGGCGAAGATGAGCTGCTCGGTGACGCCCATCGAGTAGTTGCCGCGGCCGTCGAAGGAGTTCGGGTTCAGACCGCGGAAGTCGCGGACACGCGGAATCGCCGTGGCGAGCAGACGGTCCATGAACTCCCACATGCGGTCGCCTCGCAGCGTGACCTTCGCGCCGATCGGCATTCCCTCGCGGATCTTGAAGCCGGCAATCGACTTCTTGGCCCGCGTGATCGTGGGCTGCTGACCGGTGATCAGGCGTAGGTCCTCGATCGCGGCGTCGAGCTGCTTGCTGTCCTGCACTGCAGCGCCAACACCCATGTTGACGACGATCTTCTCCAAGCGCGGGACCTCGTTGACGTTCTCAAGGACGAGCTGCTCCTTGAGAGCGGGCACAACCTCCTTGCCGTACTTCTCTTTGAGCCTTGGTGCCATGTTCGTGTACCTCCATGGGGTTCTCAGCGCAGGATTCCCGACCCTGCGCCTCCTCGCCGTCTCTCGGCGGGGAGCCAGTCACTAATCGATGTCGTTGCCGCACTTCTTGCAGACACGAACCAAGGTGCCTTCCTCGCGCTTGCGGCCGATGCGAGTCGGCTGCGAGCACTTCGGGCAGACGATTGCCACGTTGGAGACATGGATCGGCGCCTCGATCTCGAGGATGCCGCCCTTGGGGTTCTTCTGGGTCGGGCGAGTGGCCTTCTTGATCAGGTTGACGCGCTCCAAGACCACGCGCTCCCTCGTCGGGTAGACTGCCAGGACCTTGGCTTCCTTGCCCTTGTCCTTGCCGGCCAGCACGTGGACCTTGTCGCCCGTGCGGATGCTCAGTTTGGTCATCTTTCCATCCTCCTTAGAGCACCTCAGGCGCGAGCGAGACGATCTTCATGTACTTGCGGTCGCGCAGTTCGCGAGCGACCGGACCGAAGATACGCGTGCCCCGCGGGTTGCCCTGCGCGTCGATGACGACGGCAGCGTTGTCGTCGAACTTGATGTAGGACCCGTCGGGACGACGGACCTCCTTGGTGCACCGGACAACGACCGCCTTGACGATGTCGCCCTTCTTGACCGTCCCGTTCGGGATGGCCTCCTTCACGGTGCAGGTGATGACGTCGCCCACACGTGCATAGCGCCGCTTCGAGCCGCCGAGGACCTTGATGCACAGAACCTTGCGTGCACCAGAGTTGTCGGCGACCTTCAACCGTGACTCTGCCTGAATCATCTCTTCCTCCGAATACAGATCGGAACGTCAGCGGTGCGCCGCGTCGCGTGGCGCACATGAGCGTCCGACGAAACTACTTGGCCTTCTCGATGATGTCGACCAGACGCCAGCGCTTCAGCTTCGAAAGCGGACGGGTCTCCATGATCGTGACGGTGTCGCCGACACCGGCATCGTTGTTCTCGTCGTGCGCGTGGAACTTGGTCGACTGCGTGATCATCTTGCCGTAGAGCGCGTGCTTCTTGCGCTCCTCGACCTTGACCACTGCCGTCTTGTCCCCGGCGGTCGAGACGACGACGCCCTGGCGAAGTTTGCGGCTATTGCGCTCAGTACTCATGCTTACTCCTCAACTGTCCTAAGACGCAGCCGCGTCGCGCTGGGCGCGGAGCTCTCGGGCGCGCAGCTCGGTGTGCAAGCGCGCAATGTCCTTCTTCACGATCGCGAGGCGACCGGTGTTGTCCAGCTGGCCGGTGGCAAGCTGGAAACGCAGGTTGAACAGCTCGGCGCGAGCGTCCTTCAGCTTCTGCAGAAGGTCCGTCTCTTCGAGCTCTCTGATCTCTGTAGCCTTCATCTACGCCTCCCCGCCTGACTCGGCACGGGTCACGAACTTCGTCTTGATCGGCAGCTTGTGGGCCGCAAGTCGCATGGCCTCTTTGGCCACATCTTCCGGCACGCCGGCGATCTCGAACATGACACGGCCGGGCTTGACGACCGCGACCCACTTCTCGGGGTTGCCCTTACCAGAACCCATGCGGGTTTCCGCAGGCTTCTGCGTGACGGGCTTGTCCGGGAAGATGTTGATCCAGACCTTACCGCCACGCTTCATATAGCGGGTCATAGCGACACGAGCGGCCTCGATCTGGCGGTTGGTGATCCACGCCGCCTCGAGGGCCTTGAGCCCATACTCGCCGAAAGTGACCTTGGTGCCACCCTTCGCAGATCCCTTGCGGGAGCCGCGCTGCACCTTACGGTGCTTTACGCGCTTCGGCAAAAGCATCTGTGCTATCTCCCTTCACCGCGACGCGGGCGACCCGAGCGAGCGCCCTCAAGCGCCGGATTCGGGGGCTCCTGGCCGGGCAGAACCTCACCGTGGTAGACCCAGACCTTGACGCCGACGGCGCCCATGGTCGTGCGGGCCGTAGCGGTGCCGTAGTCGATCTTCGCGCGCAGCGTGTGCAGCGGCACGCGACCTTCGCGATACCACTCGCGACGACCCATCTCCGCGCCGCCGAGGCGACCGGAGCACTGGATACGGATCCCGAGCGCACCGCTCTTTACCGCCGAGGAGACCGCCTTGCGCATGGCGCGCCGGAATGCGACGCGACCGACGAGCTGCTCGGCGACGCTCTGAGCGATCAGAACGGCGTCAAGCTCCGGGCGCTTGATCTCGATGATGTTCACCGCGACGGTGCCACCGGTGATCTTCTCGAGCTCCTTGCGCAGGACGTCGACTTCGGCCCCCTTCTTGCCGATGACGATGCCGGGGCGAGCGGTCCACAACTCAACGACCGTCTTGTCACCCTTGCGCTCGATGATGATCTTGCTCAGCGCTGCGCGGCGCAGCCGCGTGTTGAGGAATGCGCGAACCTTCTGATCGTTCGCCAGAACCTCGGGATAGTTCTTACCGGCGTACCAGCGCGAGCGCCAGTTCTCGGTGATACCCAGACGCAGGCTTATTGGGTAGACCTTCTGTCCCATGCGGCTCCTACGCCCCCTCTCGCTGCTTGACGATCACGGTGATGTGGCTCGTACGCTTGTTGATGCGGAACGCACGGCCCATGGCTCGGGGCTGGATGCGCTTGAGGGTCGGGCCCTCGTCAACGAAGGTCGACCCGACGAACAGGTCTCCCGACTTGATGTGCAGGTTGCGCTCGGCGTTGGCCACTGCGCTGTTGAGAACCTTCTCAACGACCTCTGCCGCTGCGCGGGGTGAGAACCTCAGAATCGCGCGAGCATCGTCGATGGACTTGCCGCGGATGAGGTCGACCACCAGTCGGGCCTTGCGCGGGGCTACCCGCACGTAGCGTGCAACTGCTCTGGCTTCCATGTGCTCTACCTCTTGCCCTTCTTCTTGTCGGCGGCATGACCGCGGAACGTGCGCGTCGGCGAGAACTCGCCGAGCTTGTGGCCCACCATCGACTCGGTGACGTACACCGGGACGTGCTTGCGGCCATCGTGAACGCCGATCGTGTGACCGACCATCTCCGGGAAGATGGTCGAACTCCGCGACCAGGTCTTGATGACCTTCTTCTCGCCGGCCTCGTTCATCGCATGAATGCGCTCGAGGAGGCGAGGCTGGACGAACGGGCCCTTTTTCAGGCTTCTGCTCACTGTCGTATCAGCTCCCCTACTACTTCTTGCGACGACGGATGATGAGGCGGCTCGAGGCGTTCTTCTTGCTACGCGTACGGTGACCCTTGGTGGGAACGCCCCACGGGGTGACCGGGTGACGACCGGCGGACTTGTTCTTGCCCTCGCCACCGCCGTGCGGGTGGTCGACGGGGTTCATGGCGGTGCCGCGAACCGTCGGGCGCTTGCCCATCCAGCGCGCGCGACCGGCCTTGCCGATCTTGATGTTGCCGTGATCAGAGTTGCCGACCTCGCCGATGGTGGCGCGGCAGGTGACCAGAACGCGGCGCATCTCAGAGGACGGCATACGCAGGATCGCGTAGTCGGACTCCTTGCCCATCAGCTGGATGGACGTGCCGGCAGAGCGCGCAAGTGCGGCGCCTCGGCCTGGCTGCAACTCAACGGCGTGAACGACGGTACCGACAGGG
>Ga0209540_10002647_pt1 | contig 12624 bp, 8 predicted proteins | sample BarGraIncu01121A_FD_184501 | JGI IMG/M metagenome (GOLD analysis project Ga0209540, IMG submission 184501) | Arctic peat soil microbial communities from Barrow, Alaska - Barrow Graham LP Incubations 011-21A (SPAdes) (version 2) | ecosystem: Environmental > Terrestrial > Soil > Wetlands > Peat... | reverse complement strand
AAGACCTCATCTGTTTCCTTATGTCGTTCAACCGTTTTGATCCGCTCGGGTTGGATTTCATCAATGTAATTCATGATGGCCACCCGCCAGCTATTAAAATTGATTAAAGGTTGATAGCCTATTCCGGTAAATTCACGGATTTCCAGCAGTTTTTCATCAATTGCCATTTTATTCTCCCAGCCAAACATCAACATTATGGTCTGATCCATTAGTATCAGAAGGGATCAAAGAACCTCGAATGTTTTGTCCATCTACGGTCATCTTCTTGACACCTCTGCAAATGTGTTCAGGATTGTATACACGGATCCGGTACGTACTTCCCCTAAATCGACGTGTGACGGTATATTCTGTCCAGGCTGATGGGATGCAAGGGTCAATTCGTAAGCCCTCCAACTCGGGCCGTATTCCCAGAATATATTGGGTTGCGCTGAAATAAGCCCAGGCTGCTGCACCGGTCAGCCATGAAGTACGTGTATTGCCGGGGCGGGGAGAATATTTCGAATAAGTGGTCTGTCCTTGAACGTAGGGTTCGCTTTGACGAATTTCAGCCCGAGTATTGTATGCAGCCGGCATGAAGGCTCGGTAATATTCATATGCCCGATCCCCGTTACCAGAGAGGCATTCAGCCATCACTCCCCATCCCTGCGTGTGGTTAAAGATACCGGCATTCTCTTTTATACCCGGATTGAAGACCACTGCTCGCATTACTTCAATCGGCATTTTTACAAACGGTGGGGCGGAAAGCATTAAACCGTACGGTGTAGACAATTGCTCCTTGACGGTTTGAAGACAACGGGTAGCTTGCTCTGCTGTCGCTGTGCCACTGATCACTGCCCAGACCTGGGTATTTAGATAAACCTGTCCTTCAGCTTGTTTTTTGGTTCCATACACAGTGCCATCCTCACCGATGGCCCAGATAAACCACTCTCCATCCCAGGCACAGGCTTGAATATTTTTATCCAGTTTTTCACGTTGTTCAAGCGCCCAGATGGTTTCTTCCGGTTTTCCCAGATGTTCCGCTACTTCGGCATAGACTGTTAATCCCATTCGCACCTGGAATGCAACGAACAGGCTTTCGCCATGATAGCCCAGCTTCAGGCAATCATTCCAATCTGCGGAAAGGCCACAGGGTAGTCCATGTTTACCCGTTCGCCTGAGATTGAATTCGAGGGCTCGACGCAGGTGACCAAATACACTGTCTGCACCCGTATCCGCGTATGGTAATATTTCTTTATAATAATCCAGGTCGCCAATTTCATTAACATAAGCTGGTATGGTATTGAAAAACCATAGGCAATCATCCGAGCGTAATTCTTCCAGATCAGGCATCTTCTCTTTCCCGGGATGATGCTCGAAAGGCTTGATGATGGGTATCGCTCCGCCATTGGATGTCTGCCCAGTAAGCATCAGGTTTATTCGTTTCTTTGCCTCTTCCGGGGTGGCTGATATAACCCCCAAAATATCCTGTACAGAGTCACGGAATCCCAACCCATCCCGTTCACCGTTATAGGTCAGGCTCGCAGACCGCGACCATGCAAAAGTGATCAGGCAGTTATAGAGTCCCCAGACATTTAAAGTGTGATTCAGGTCTTCATCCGGTGTCTCCACGACAAGGTTGCCCAATTTCTCATGCCAGTATTTTTTCAGTTTTTGCAGTTCTTCATCCACATGTTCCAACGATCCAAATTTGGATATTGTTTGTTTGCCAATGGTATGGGCATCTCCAATACCCAGAAGAATTAGTAGTTCCCGACTTTCACCCGGTTGAAGCTCTAGCTCTGCTTGCAAGCAGCCACAGGAATTATCACCATAGACCTTGCTGTTGGTACACTGTCCCTGCTCAACGATCAATGGGTTGGAATAGCCCCTGTACAGCCCCAGGAAGGCTTCCCGGCTGGTGTCGAAACCACTTATCGGTGCGCCAATCAAACCCACCCAGCAATGTCGTGCTACATCATGCAGATAGAAACCCGTTTGTTCCCGTGTTAGGTTATCTTGAATTGCAATGCGCAAAAGACCTTCATCAGTCAATTCCCCCCGCACAATGAAGAGTGAGTATTGCAAATTCACCTGGTCCTGGGTAGTATCCCACTGATTTGTAAATTCACAGAAGGAGAAGCTAGAAAGCCGGCGAAGATGATCGCACTCGTTGGTGACTTTCAACTTCCAGTATTCAAAACTCTCGCCCAATGGAACAAAATAGGTGGTTTCGGTGGCGATCCCCTTGTAATGAGACTCGATAATCGTATAGGCTGTCCCATGGCGGCAGGTGGATTGGTATTGGTCAAGTGATTTTCCCACTGGCTGCCAGGAAGCAGACCAGTAGTCGCTATTATCACGATCGCGCAGATAAAAATAGCGTCCCGGTTGGTCCAGCGGAATGCTATTGAATCGCAGGCGGAGGAACCGTCCACGTGCACCGGATTGAAAAAAACCATAACCTCCAGCATTATTTGTAATAATGGCTCCATAATCAGTCGAGCCCAGGTAATTGCTCCATGATTGTGGCGTATCTGGGCGGGTAATTACATATTCTTTTTTATTATCATCAAAATAACCATATTGCATCACCCTACCCTGACTTTCACGTGGATTTCCTGCGTATCATCTGAAGGGAGAGGGATGACTGTTCCATTAATAATATTTCCATCCACTTCCAGTGTGACCGCGTTTCCTGGTCCCTGTCGTTCCACGTGGATGATATACCGGACTCCCCGGAAATTACGCACGGCATCAAATCCCAACCAGTCTGACGGAGTGACTGGCTCCACAGCCAATCCATCATAAGTTGGGCGAATTCCTAAGATCCATTGTGTGATGGCGACATAGTTCCAGGCCGCTGCACCAGTCAACCATGAATTTTTAGCCTCACCAGGGGTTTGAGCATCTCGACCGGCAATCATCTGGGCGTAAACGTAAGGTTCACAGCGGTGGACTTCACTCATCCCTTCCCGGGCTGACGGGTTGATCCGCAGGTAGTAATCATGAGCACGATCTCCACGTCCATTTTTTACTTCAGCGATCATGATCCATGGATTGGTATGACAGAAAATGCCAGCATTTTCCTTATATCCGCCTGGATAAGTTGAAATTTCGCCAAGGTTTAGATAATAGTGGTTATAAGCGGGTTGGTGCAAGACAATTCCGTGGGAGGTGGCCAGGTAGTCCGCAACAGAATCAAGTGCTTGCGTTGCACGTCCATCCCGCAACCCGAGGTCGGCCATCACGCAAATCCCCTGCGGTTCAATGAAGATTTGACCCTCCTTGCATACATTCGACCCGATCGGCCTACCCAGGTCGTCATAAGCACGCCGGAACCATTTCCCATCCCAGCCAGCCGCCCATATGGTTCCTTCCATATTTTCAACATCCCTCTCAAGACCCTCTGCTTCTTTTATATAACCGCGCCTTCGGGTAATAACCACCATCTCCTTTGCCGCCAGCACAAACAGGCCGGCAATCAACACACTTTCGGCGACCTTGCCATCCTTGTTTGTCGTGGTCTGGAAGGATTGCCCGGGTGAAGTGGAAAAACAATTTAGGTTCAGGCAGTCATTCCAATCGGCCCGACCAATTAACGGTAACCCATGGGGGCCTCTGCGGTCGAGGGTATATTGGATCGAATAATGCAAATGCTGATAGAGAGTATGCTCCGTCCCGGGCAGGTTGTCAAAAGGTACAGGCTCGTCCAGGATTTTCCAATCGCCGGTTTCTTTGAGATAAGCAGCCACGGAAAGCACCAGCCACAGCGGATCATCATTAAAACCACTTCCCACGTCATTATTCCCCCGTTTTGTTAGCGGTTGATACTGGTGATAAGCACCCCCATTTGGGAGTTGCGTCGCCGCCAGGTCCAGGATGCGCTCACGCGCCCGACCGGGAATCATATGCATAAAACCGAGCAGGTCCTGGTTTGAATCCCGGAAGCCCATGCCGCGACCTATGCCAGACTCAAAATACGAGGCCGAGCGGGACAGGTTGAACGTGACCATTACCTGATAGGCGTTCCAGATATTTACCATCCTGTTCGTGTGGGTGTCAGGCGTGACGACCTGCAGCTGCTCGAGCAGTCCGTTCCAATAATCTCGCAATGCCTGAAACGCATTTTCAACCTCATAAACATCCATATAGCGCGAAATAACCGGTTTTACAGTTCGTTTATTGATCACTTGCGAATCTGGAGGATCAAATTTATCATCATCCGGGTTCTCGTGATAACCCAGAAGGAAGATGATTCTTTTATGCTCACCAGGCAGCAGCCGGAGCTTAATATGGTGGGAACCCATGGGTTGCCAGCCATGTGCTATGGAATTAGATGTTTTTCCCGCTTCCACGGCGGCAGGAGTTTCCCATCCCCGATATGCACCCAGGAATGTATCCCGCTGCGTTTCAAACCCCTCCAGGGGTTCGGAACAGGCAAAATAGGCAAAATGGTTGCGACGCTCCCGATATTCACTTTTATGATAAATGACGCCGTCGCTGACCTCCACTTCCCCTATTGAATAATTGCGCTGGAAATTTGTTGCATCATCATTGGCATCCCACAGGCAAAACTCGATCGCTGAAAAGATCGACAGGTCCGAACTGCTCTGCCGTTGATTCGTGATAGTCAACTCCCAGATCTCAAGACTCTCCCCAAGTGGAACAAAATATCGTACCTCCGTTTCAATTCCATTGGCTTTCGATCGAATGCATGTATACCCGAGACCATGGCGGCACTCATACCGGTCAAGAATGCCACGGGTTGGCATCCAGGTCGGAGACCAGAAAACAGGTTTGGAGACATCTGCCGCATCATCTCGCAGGTAAATATAACGTCCTCCCATATCCAGAGGCGCATTATTATATCGATAACGCGTCAATCGGCGAAGACGGGCATCACGATAAAACGAGTACCCTCCCCCGGTGTTGGAAATAATTCCGATATATCCTTCACAGCCCAGGTAATTAATCCATGGCAGGGGAGTATCGGGCCGCGTAATCACATATTCGCGGTTTTGATCATCAAAGTAACCAAATTTCATGATGGCTCTCGGTAAAAAAGGGATTGTTCTACGGAATATTCCAGGAAAGTCTCTTCATTGCTCGGGAAGACAAGGAGACAGAACTGGATCATTTACTTAAAGAGAATTCTCTCTGGCAAATTCCATGATCTCATCAAACTTTCCGAATGCCAGGCAGGTGACCGTGTCCGCCCCACCGTAATAGATCGCGATCTTGCCGGTAGGAGGGTCAAAGAGAGCCGCACATGGGAATGCAACATCCGGAACATCGCCCACACATTCATAGTATTCTCTCGGGTTGAGCAGATACGGACGGGTGCGGTAAATAACCTTCCAGGGTTGTTCAAGGTCAAGCAACGCCGCACCAAAACTGTAGACATACCCGTTGCACGAAGTCAGTACACCGTGGTAGAACAAGAGCCACCCTTCTGAGGTTTCAATGGGTGTCGGACCTGCTCCAACCTTCGTAGACTGCCATCCCCCGACCGGCGACATGACGTGGCGGTGATGACCCCAGTGGATCATATCGGGGCTCTCACTGTAAAAAATATCTCCAAAAGCGGTATGCCCGTTATCGCTGGGACGGCTGAACATGGCATATTTGCCGTTGATCCTGCGCGGGAAGAGCACACCATTCCTGTTATACGGCAGAAATGCGTTTTCGATCTGATAGAATACTTCGAAATCATGGGTATACCCTACGCCGATGGTCGGCCCATGGTAACCGTTACACCAGGTGACATAGTACCTGTCTTCGAGCCAGCATACTCGTGGGTCATAACCGTAATCGAAACGGCCCAGCTCATTGTCTTCACAATTAAATTGAATCCTATTCTGTTTTATCTCCCAATTGATGCCATCCTTGCTCCTGCCTGAATGGAGCTGCATATCCCTGGCTGTGTTGTCGCAACGAAAAACCCCCGCGAAACCGCCCTGGTAAGGCACAACCGCGCTGTTGAAGATGCTGTTGGCACCCGGGACGGCCGCCCGGGTGATGATCGGATTTTTTGCTGAACGCCACAATACCTCATGACTCCCGGCTGGCCGCTCCTCCCAGGGAAGATTGGGTAGTGCGGAACCTTTTAACTCGACCTTGGACATTGTTTTTCTTTTCACTCGCTTTTCTTTATAATTTAATACATGCAACAAAATGGTCCGGTTCGACTTCTACCAGCGGTGGATTACTCCTGATGCAGCTTTCATCCTTGCTCGCAAGCTGGCATCTTGCATAATAGGCACAACCCATGGGAGATTTTGAATGTTCTCCCTTGAGATCTATATCCATCTTCTCCCATTTCCTGTCCAGCCGCGGTACAGATGCCATTAGCATTTTTGAATAAGGGTGCATTGGTTTTTTATATATTTTTTGCGTTGAGCCGCTCTCCATGATGCACCCCCGATAGAGGATCAACGATTTGTCACTGATGTAGTAGCCTAGCGAGAGATCATGCGTAATGAAGAGAATAGATAGCCCACGATCTTTAAGGTCAACCAACAGGTTAAGGACATCTATTCTCGTGGAAGCGTCCAGCATGCTAATAATCTCATCCGCCACCAGGAATTTGGTATCCAAGAGTAACGCACGCGCGATCAGGAACCGCTGGAGCTGACCACCGCTAAGCTGGTGAGGAAACTTGTTCAGAACGTGTTCCGGGTTTAAGCCTACAGACTCCAATGATTTATCAACCTTTTGGGTCCATTCTGCTCCATCCACCCCTGGGAAAAACTCCTCCCGGATGATAGAAAAGATCCGGTCCGCCTTGAAAATAGGGTTATAAGAACTGAACGGGTCCTGGAATACTCCCTGCACATTCCGGTAATATTCTTTAAGTCCTACACCTTTAAGGGTGGAAACATCAATGTCATCAAATGAAATTGTACCTTTTGTGACCGAAAGGAGACGGAGGATCATCTTCCCAAGCGTGCTTTTTCCACTCCCGCTCTCACCTATTAAAGATACTATCTCCCTGTTCTTAACATCAAAGCTGACATCGTTGACAGCATGCAACTCCTTGCCTCCGAATGTTCCGGTTTTATAGATCTTTGAAACGTGATCCAGTCTAAGCATTCTCTCCGGTCTCCTTCCAGCAGGCAATGAAGTGGCCAGGTTTGATTTCAATAAAAGGAGGGATTTCCATGCATTTCTCAAACGCTACCGGGCATCGTTCCCTGAAACGGCACCCAGTCGGAGGATTAAGCAGCAGCGGCGGATTCCCAGGGATGCCTGTCAACTGCTTCTCGGAATGCTGCACCCCCACTTCCGGCAGGGTGGATATCAACATCTTCGTATATGGATGCTGGGGAGTTTTAATGATCGTATCTGTACTACCTTTTTCTGCTAATTGCCCTGCATACATGATCATAATGGTATCAGCGATCTGATACAGGATTGAGATGTCGTGCGTAATGACGATCGCGCTGCGGCAGCAGTGCTGATTCCGAAACTCAACCAGCATCTCGGCAACAGCTTTTTGGCTGGCTACATCCAGCGCAGAGGTGATCTCGTCCGCGATAAGCAAGCAAGGATCCAACAAAGTGGATAAAACCATGACCATTCTCTGCTTCATACCACCCGATAGCTCAATGGGATACATATTGAGCACATCATGGGACAGCTTTACCAAGTCCAGCCGCCTCTTTAACTCTGGCAGAATGGATTTGAAATCTACTTTTTTAGACCCGAGAAGTTCTTCGGTCATCGTTCCAATCTTGCGGATCGGATTCATCGCATTCATGGCGTACTGGGGAATGATGGAGATTTTATTAAATCTAAAATCGTCCATTTTATCAGTATCGTTGATTGGTAGTTCTTCATCATCAATTGTAACCTGGCCTTTGATAAGCCTCATGGGAGGAACCAGATAAATTAAACTTTGACCTAGAGTGGTTTTCCCGCAACCCGATTCCCCGGCTAATCCCATGATCTCGCCGTCTGCGAGGCCAAAGGTTGCATTTTCCAATGCCCTTACATCCCCTCTCAAGGTCTGGTAATAAACTGTCAGGTTTTCTACTCGTAAGCTCATAATTTACATCTCCCTGAGTTTGGGATTGAAGGCTTCGTCCAAGCCTACGTTCATAGTATACAAAGCTCCCACGATGGCGGTAATTGCCAGACCCGGTGGAATGAACCACCACCAGCTTCCAAATTGCAGGGCACCCCACAAAACCGCCCATTGCATGATTAAACCCAAAGAGACCGCGTTAGTCGGGCCAAGCCCGATGAAATCCAGCGTGGTTGCTATGAGGATCGCCCCACCAAACTGGAGGATGAAGGTCATAACCAGGTAGGACATCATGTTCGGCGCAATTTCTGTGGCGATTATTTTGAGCGGCTTTCTTGCGCTCATACGAGCCATATCAACAAAATCCCTAGTGCGAAGGGAAAAGGTCTGGGCCCGGATAGCCCTCGCCGCCCAAGGCCAAGCTGTAAACCCAATAAAGAGGCTCTCCGTAAGAACACTCCGCACTTGAAGGTAAGCTGCAATGATGAGAAGAACCGCCAGCGTTGGAATGACCAGGATGATGTTAGTTATCACATTAAGTATTTCATCGACAATGCCGCCGCGATAACCAGCTATAAAACCGATCAACATTCCAAGGAAAGTGCCTATTCCTCCTCCGATAATCCCCACAAGGAAGGATGCCCTCAGGCCATAGATGAACTGGGAAAAGATGTCCTGCCCAAAAGAAGTTGTCCCGAACCAGTATTCGGAGGATGGTGGTTGGGCACCCGATGGATCCACATATGCAAAGGGTTTGTTATGGACCAGCATCGGCCCGATCAAGGCCAGCATAAGGAAAAGAAGAACAATGGATAAACCTACCTGTAATTTTTTATTCCTCAGAGCAAAGTAGAGGAATTCACTTTTCTTCTTTTGATTTTTCATGATGTTTCACCCATCATCCCTCTGCGAGTTCTCGGGTCAACCAGGATATAAGCAATATCGATGGCAAAATTGGCGATTAATACGCCAATAATAATGAAAAGGAAACATCCCTGGATGAGGAAGTAATCTTGATTCTGTATCGCTGCCAGAAGCAGGTAACCGATGCCGGGATAAGAAAACACAACTTCGGTAACCAATGCACCCGCAACGATGACACCCAGTTGCAGAGCCAGACCCGTGATTTGGGGAAGGATTGCATTTCTGAAGGCATATTTTCTAACCAAGCTGCGCGGCGCTCCCAGTGCTTCCAGGTAGTGCGAATAATCCGCTTCGAGTTCGTAAATTATCATATTGCGCATCCCGATTGCCCAGCCTCCGAACATCACCAAAAAAAGAGAGGCAAATGGTAAGAACCAATGCAGCAGGATGCTCCCAATGAACTTCCAGGAGAGATTTGGTAGCATCGCGAAGCTGTAAGCTCCTGCGATCGGGAAAATATGTAGGATGATCCCAAAAAACCAGGCCAGCAGGATCCCGAGCCACATATAAGGTGTGGCTGTCAGGATATAACCGAGTGGTGAAATAGTATTGTCAAGCCACCTGGAACGTGCCGCGAAAGCACCAAATTTATTTCCCGCGTACCAACTCGCCAGTATTGCCGGAATTAGGAGGAATACATCATACGGAACAGCATTCGTGAGTACCTTGACCACAGGTGTCGGAAACAGGTACGTGCTTATCCCGAGGTTACCGTGGAAAAGGGAACTCCAGAAATTGATGTATTGCTGCCAAAGCGGCACATCCAATCCAAACAAATGGGAGTAATAGTTATACAACGCCTGGCTGGCGCCCTCAGTAGTGGCTACCGTGACCCTTGTTAACATATTTCTGATTGGATTTCCAGGCATGAAGCGTGGGATTAACCAATCAATAGTCACTGCTAGAAAAAAGGTCAGCGCATATATCAAGATCTTCCTACCAAAATAGCGGCGCACGTTGCCTCCATCTTAGGAATGATTTGGCGAATAGAAACTGCCCCTCCTCCTGAATTCTGAAGGAGGGGCAGCGAACACACAAAACTCTCACTTATTTCGGAGTTACCGGCTTTAAGTTAATGAGCGTCTGTAAACCGCCCGTCTGCCAGTATCCGGACCAAGTAATTGGGTAGGTTGGTTGGGTTGATGTTGTGGTCGGGAAGCCCGTCCAGGCAGCAGTCGGACCAACATCCCACTGGGCCCAAGCGCCATTGTACCAGAGCGGGATTACCGGCATATCGGTCAGCATGATTGTCTGGATCTTGCTGACGGCAGCTTTCATGCCCGCAACATCAGTAGCCTGTACTCTGCCAAGTGCATCCACCGCGTCGAACATAGCTTGGTTTGTGTACCGGCCAAAGTTGCCGGATTGCATTTGAGCCACAATCGGGTGGGTGAAGAGGTTATTATAGGTCGTCCAAGGCGTGTTGGTCAAGGGTGTATTATTTTGCAGGGTTAATTGGAACGTACCGCTCTGGAGGGCGGTGTTCCAGGCACCTTGATCAGGGGTTGCAGCCACGATATTGATTCCGGCAGCCTGGGCGCTGGAGGCGATGATATTTATGGCAGCCATCCAATCTGTCCAACCATTTGGGCAGGTCACTTGCAACGAGATTTTAGAGCCATCGGGTGCTTCGACGAAGCCGTCATTATTGACATCCTTATACCCAGCGGCGGCAAGCATTGTCTTGGCCTTTGCCGTATCGAAATGGTATCCCAGGGTTGTCTGTACGGTCGTGTCATCATACTGGCTCAACGCCGGAAGGAGACCACCAGGAGTGGAAGCATTGACCAGGTTAGCGTAAGCGGTTTTCACGATGGAAGGAACATCAATAGACCAAGCAAGCGCCTCCCTGAACTTCACGTCATCTAGCGGCTTCACAGTCAGGTTGATGGCTAGGTAAGCTGTATTGGCAGCCAGCATGTAAGGAGCCTTGGGGAAATAAGTACCGGCATAACCGTTATCCACCAACGCTGCCACTCCGGGGAGGAAGTTGTTACTCAGGTCAAGTTGGCCCTGGAGCATCATCCCGAGAGCGACGTTGTTGCTGGAGGTGCGAATGTCGACGATATATTTGGGTGCAGGCGTACCAAACACACTGATACCCCACCATTTGTCGTTCCGCTGCCAAACGTTGCGATCCTGGCCAGTTGCCAAGTACAGGTAGGCACCCGAACCGACAGGGTTCGCATTCGCACCGGTGGCGATATCATCAGCCGTCTTGCCTTTCCACAGGTGCTGGGGAACGATTGGGATGTTATAAAGTTCGTTGTTCCATTCCTGGTAGATCGGATTGGTGAAGGTGAATTCCACATTAGTAGCATCGGCTGAGGTAACCCCGGTTAAACCCTGGTCTGTCCACAATGGGGCGAACCAAAGCGCAGAATTCGTCTTACCAAGTTCGAAGGTGTATACAACATCGTCGGCGGTCAATGGCTGCCCATCCGACCACGTCAAGCCAGTCCTAAGGGTAACGTCATAGGTGGTGGCATTCGTCCATGTTCCACTCTGCGCCAGCCAAGGGATCAGGTTACCGGAAAGGGGGTCAAAACCGAACAGGGTTTCGTAGACAAAACCGACTGTTCCCGATGTATTCGCGAGGTTCCCCGGTTGGAAAGGATTCCAAGTCGAGGCTGGGCCCCACGCTGCACCACTGACATAGATCGTCTCGTTCCTCGGGAACTCTGTCACGGCGGGAGCCGTGGTGGGTACCGCAGTGGAAGGTACAGTTGTAGGCTGAACCTGAACCGGTGCGGTGGTTGGGACGACCGGGGCCGGAGTCGGGGTCGCAGTAGTTCCGCAGGCTACCAGCAGGATACTGATTGCGACTGCAATTGAAACAGCTACGCTTATCTTACGCATTTCATCTTCTCCTTATGCTTAGAAAGGTTTGGTCGGCAGGATTGCCGCCTTGTTGATGAATAACATCAGTTTGTAAAACACGTTTGGTTATCGGTCCTCCTATCATCACCTCCTTTTAATCAACCGATTAACGTTCCGCAAGATGACCGGATCACCAGTTCTGTTGGCAATATCACGTGCCTGGTCTTCGATTCACGACGAGAGATAATGTCAATCAAGGTCTCGACAGCCAATGCGCCCATAGAATTTGCTGATTGGCGGATGGTAGTGAGGGGCGGGTCTGTCCTGGATGATGTAGGTATGTCATCAAAACCGATTATCGCTACATCTTCAGGTACCCGCAGGTTGGCATCGCGGAGTGCCCGCATCGCGCCATATGCCATCATGTCACTTGCGGTGAATACCGCATCTGGTTTTGACGGGATAAGACGCAACATGGCCATATAACCACCTGCCTCGGTGAAATCCCCCTCCGCCACTAGTTCTGACCGGATAGGTTGGTTGCTGTATTGAAGAGCCGTCAGATAGCCCTGATACCGGTCATAGCCGGAGATCTGGTCCTGTGGCCCCGTGATCGTGGCAATGCGTTTATAGCCAAGTCTTATTAGATGGAATATCGCCTCCCGTACAGCTTGCATATTATCAACATCGAGGTAATTCACATCCAGCGAAGGGTGACGCCCAATCAGAATGAATGGCATCTTGCTTTCGAACAACGAATTGACGATCGGATCGCTCATGAGAGTCTTAGCAACCACGACTCCATCCACCAGGCCATTATGGAGAATCTGTGATATCGTGCGCCGTTCGTATTCCGGCTCCGCCAGCCAGAGCAT
>Ga0209540_10002645_pt1 | contig 12627 bp, 13 predicted proteins | sample BarGraIncu01121A_FD_184501 | JGI IMG/M metagenome (GOLD analysis project Ga0209540, IMG submission 184501) | Arctic peat soil microbial communities from Barrow, Alaska - Barrow Graham LP Incubations 011-21A (SPAdes) (version 2) | ecosystem: Environmental > Terrestrial > Soil > Wetlands > Peat... | reverse complement strand
ATTTGTATTTTAATCGGCATATTATGTCTAAAGAAAAAACACATGAGATACGTTAGAATCCATAAGGAAGGTCGGTTAATTTTAGGAACACTGGTGTTAATCCTGTTGTTTTTGAACTTATATATTTACACTCATTTCCCTTTTGGTGTATTGCCAATTTTAAATATTATTATTTCTGCGTTACTTCTTTTCTTTTTTGCTTATTTCTTTCGCAATCCGCCTCGAAAAGTATATATTGATGACCCAAGTCTGATTGTTGCTCCGGCAGATGGAACCATAGTGGTGGTTGAGGTTACGGACGAATTGGAGTATTTTGGCGACAAACGTATTCAGGTATCTATTTTCATGTCTATTTTCAATGTCCATGCTAATTGGTTTCCGATTAGAGGAACCGTTCTGAAATCTGTTCATCACAGCGGACGCCACATAGCAGCATTTTTGCCAAAATCGAGCCATGAAAATGAACGTTCAACAGTTGTGATTGAATCCGATGGGAAAACACAAATTTTGGTTCGTCAAATTGCCGGAGCATTGGCACGTCGGATTGTAACCTATGCACATGCAGGAAAAAAATGCCACTTGAACGAACATATCGGATTTATTAAATTCGGTTCGCGCGTCGATCTTTTCTTACCGCTCGATACTGAAATTTTTGTGCAGGTGGGCGATTCAACCACAGGAAATGAAACCATCATTGCCCGATTAAACGAAGAATAAATGACCATAGAAGAAGCTCAAAAACAGGTTGACGAATGGATTAAAACCTATGGAGTCCGTTATTTTAGTGAGTTGACAAACATGGTAATACTCACCGAAGAAGTAGGTGAATTGGCAAGAGTGATTTCCAGAACTTATGGCGAGCAATCTTTCAAAAAATCAGATGAGAATCTGAATCTTGCCGACGAAATGGCCGATGTGCTTTGGGTGTTGATTTGTCTTGCCAATCAAACCGGCGTAAACCTCACCGACGCATTCGAAAAAAACATGCAAAAGAAAACAGATCGCGACAAAACACGGCATCTTGAAAACATGAAAATAAAGTAGTTTGACGAAAGTTAAGAAACTTTACTTGTTAATAAAGTGACGAAAATTAACCTTTGAATATTGTGTGTATTTTTATTATTCGATATTATATATTACTTTTGCATTAATAATTGATAACTAACAAATTAAAATCTATTGAAATGGAAGAAAATGAAAAAGCATTAGGCATGATTGAAACTAGAAGTTTCGTTGCAATGATAGAAGCTTCAGATGCCATGGTAAAAGCAGCTAAAGTTGAACTCATTGGATTTGAAAAAACTGGTGGAGGATATATCTCTGTAATAGTACGTGGAGATGTTGCTTCTGTAAGAGCATCAGTAGATGCAGGCGTAAAAGCAGCTGAAAAGGTAGGCGAATTAATATCAAGCCACGTAATTCCAAGACCACACAAAAGCGTTGATGCAGTTATGTTTTCGGGCTTTACAAATTCAAAAAAAGGAGAATAAACCATGGTTGATTTAAGAACTTATATTTTTTTAGATTCCTTGCAATTACAGATGGCTTCCTATCTTTCAACAGTTTCTAAAGGATATTTACCAGTTGGTGGACAGGCATGTTGCATTATAGAAATTGCTCCCGGAATTGAAATTAATACGCTAACTGATATCGCACTAAAAGCTACCAATGTTACACCCGGAATGCAAGTTGTAGAACGGGCATATGGTATGCTGGAAGTTCATTCCGACAGTCAGGGAGATACCCGAATGGCTGGTGAAGCAGTTTTAAAAGCAATTGAAAAAACGGAAGAAGACAGAATAAGACCAAGGATATTAACGAGTCAATTGATTCGTAACGTCGAAGATCATCATGCTCAATTAATTAACAGAACCAGACATGGTTCGATGTTATTAAGAGGTGATACCCTTTTTGTTTTAGAAATAGAACCGGCAGGTTATGCCTATTTTGCAGCCAATGAAGCAGAAAAATCAGCAAACATCAACATTATTGAAGTTATCGGCTTTGGTAAATTTGGCAGAGTATATATCGGCGGTAAAGAAGCTGAAGTGTTGGAATGTAAAACAACCGTAGAAAAAAGATTAGCTGAAATAACCGGCAGACAAGAGTATTAAAAATTAAGCTGAGAATTTGGATTAACTTTTTCATATTCTTTAGTTTTACACCTTACTGCCTTGTTAATTATGGTTTGGTTTGTATTTTTATATAAACTTGGGGCTTATAACGGGTCGTTCTGTTCTATCGTTCAGAATGTACCTGTTTTTATCTGAATTTAAGAATTCGTTATAAATTAGGAAATTACTTATTTAAAAAAATGATTTTAGCCAAAGTAGTAGGAACTGTTGTAGCGACAGAAAAAACAGAAAAAATTGAAGGAATAAAATTATTACTTTTAGAAAAAATTGACCCTGTAACACTAAAAGGTAAAAATGATTTTGTTGTTTCGATGGACAGTGTCGGTGCTGGAACAGGAGAGATTGTCTTTTTTGTTTCAGGAAGTAGTGCAAGATTTACTGCCGTAACTGATGGAATGCCAACAGATTCTGCCGTTATAGCAATTGTTGATATTATTGAAAAAGATGGAGTTTATACCTATCAAAAGAATTAAAAAAAAATATGATTTTAGGAAAAGTTGTAGGTTCGGTGGTAAGTAAAACGAGAAGTTTAGATATTGAAGGAGCTCCATTTTTACTCATTGAAAAAACTAACCAAAAAGGAGAAAAAATGGGGGAGTTTATTGTTGCAGTTGATATAATTGGAGCCGGTTATGACGAAATGGTTATGATTTCTGAAAGCACTTCGGCACGAGAAACACTAAAAACAACAAACAGACCACTCGATGCACTTATCGTTGGAATTGTAGACAGAATTTCAGAAGATGATAAGTTTGTGTACATCAAATAACTTATTGTAATTATTTTTTAACAATATTCTTTTGTTGTAACAGGTCATATTCCCTCATCTACAAACAGAAACCCTCATTTTGTATAAAAAAAGGAGAAACAAAATTGGAAAACTTAACAAATGATATCCGAAAATTAGTTCAGGAGGTTATTGAAGACTTAAATATATTTCCTGAAACACAGAATACCAATACAATTGGAGTTTTTTCGAATATTAATTCAGCCATATTGGCTGCAGAAAAAGCATACGAAATCTTCAAAGGACTTCCCTTAGAAATTAGAAAAGATATTATTACAAATATCCGAAAAATTTCTTTGGAAAATGTTGAAGTTATATCAAAAATGGCTCAAGAAGAAACAGGCTTGGGTAGGTTTGAAGATAAAATTATTAAAAACAAGCTCGGAATTAATAAAACACCGGGAGTTGAAGATATTATGCCTGAAGCTTTTTCTGATGAACACGGTTTAACAATCGTTGAAAAAGCTCCTTTCGGCATAATTGGATCTATTACTCCAAGTACAAACCCAACCGTTACGATAATAAGTAATGCAATAGGAATGATAGCTGCAGGCAATGCCGTTGTTTTTAATCCTCATCCCTCTGCTAAAAAAACATCTGCTTTTTTAATAAATCTGTTGAACAAAGCCATTGTGAATGCTGGAGGGCCTGAAAATCTACTAACTTGTATTGAAGAGCCAACAATAGAATCGGCAAAAGATTTAATGAGTAATGAGAAAATTGCGATACTTGTGGTTACCGGTGGTCCGGCAGTTGTTAGAGTTGCTATGAACAGTGGTAAAAAAGTAATAGCAGCCGGTCCTGGAAATCCACCCTGTGTTGTCGATGAAACAGCTGACATTCCAAAAGCAGCAAAAGATATTGTTGCCGGGGCAAGTTTTGATAATAATGTAATTTGCATTTGCGAAAAGGAAATTATAGTAGTTGCTTCAGTTGCCGACTACTTAAAGGCTGAAATGAAAAATAATAATTGTGTTGAATTAAATCAGGAGCAAATTAAAAAAATAACCGAACTTGTCATTGCTGAACCTGGCCGTAAAGGACATGAAGGGGCAGCTAACAAAGAATTTGTAGGTAAAAATGCTGAATATATTGCCAAACGTATCAACTTAGAAGTTCCGTCTTCAACTCGCTTATTGATTTGCGAAGTAGACAAAAACCATCCATTAGTTTGGACAGAACAATTAATGCCGGTAATGCCTATTGTTCGTGTCGGTAATGTTGACGAAGCAATTGATTTGGCATTTGAATGTGAGCATGGATTTAGACATACCGCAATTATGCACTCGTTGAATATTGCCAAACTTAGCAAAATGGCAAGAATAATGAATTGTTCCATTTTTATTAAAAACGGACCGAGTTACGCAGGTTTAGGCCAAGGTGGTGCCGGTTTTGCATCATTTACCATAGCCAGCCCAACAGGAGATGGAGTTACAAGAGCGAGAACATTTACCAGAGAACGCCGTTGCACTATAGTTGATTATTTTAGAATTGTTTAAAATCTGGTAATTGACAAAAAATGAAATTCGGAAAAATCATAGGAAACGTTGTAAGCACAGTAAAAGTTGAATCTTTTGAGGGATCAAGGCTGTTGCTAATACAGCCTTTGGATGAAAATTATGAAACTGTAGGATTGCCAATTGTGGGAATTGACACAATAAAAGCAGGAGTCGGCGATTTTATTTACTACGAAATAAGCAGGGAAGCAAGCAGAGTGATAGAAAACACGATGAACCCTTGTGATGTAGCAGTAATGGGAATTATAGATAAAAAGTATGTTGCTGAAAAACAAGTGTTTTCAAAACCTCACGCTGTTCAAAAAGTAAAAAAATGATTTTAGGAAAAATTATTGGAAATGTGGTTTCAACAGCCAAAGTGAAAGGATACGAATCAAAAATAATTTTAATAGTTCAACCTATTGACAAAGTTGGAACAGCAGTTGGAAAATCATTTCTCGCCATAGATGCTATACAGGCAGGAGTTGGAGATACAGTACTAGTTGTAGAGGAAGGCGGCTCTGCCAGAGCAGTTTTAAATGAGCCGGATTCACTTACAGTAAAAACAGTAGTTTTTGCAATAGTAGATATGATTTCATGAGAACGAAAAAACAAAAGTATGTCAGCAATGGAAAGTGATACAGATAATCAGAATGTTAGTAGGGTTGCAATTGGCTCTGACCATGCATCTTACGAGGCAAAAGAAATTATAAAATCTTACCTCACTTGTGTTGGCTATAAAATAGTTGATGTTGGAACCAATAACAGTACTACAAAAGTAGATTATCCTGATTTTGCAGTAGCCGTTTCAAAAAAAGTAACCAGTGGAGATTGCGATCGTGGAATTATGCTTGATAGCGCCGGAATAGGTTCATCTATGGTTTGCAATAAGGTAAATGGCATAAGAGCAGCTTTATGTTGGAATACAAAAACAATAATGAATAGTCGGGAACATAACAACGCAAATGTTTTAACCATGGGAACGCTAAATCATACGGCCGATGAACTTTGTTCAATGGCAAAACTTTGGCTCGAAACCAAATTTGAAGGAGGAAGGCACTGGGTTAGAATAAATAAAATGATGTCAGTAGAAAAAAAATGAAAGAAAAATGAATAAAGACGAACTTATAGACAAGATTACCGAACAGGTAATGTTAAAACTAAATGAAAAATCAGGATTAAAAAATGTTCCTAATCAAGAAAAACAAAATATTTTACCGATTCCACTAGCAGAATTAGCAAAATACATTGATCATACTTTGTTGAAACCCGATTCTACTGCTGAACAGTTTGACCAATTGTGCAAAGAAGCCTTGATGTACAAATTCAAATCTGTATGCGTAAATTCAAGTTGGGTTTCCTATGTATCAAAAAAATTAAGAGGCTCAAACATTATAGTTTGTTCTGTAGTTGGTTTCCCATTGGGCGGAATGGACAGTCGCAGTAAAGCATTCGAAACTCAAAATGCGATAGAAAATGGTGCTAAAGAAATTGATATGGTTATCAATATTGGTGCTTTAAAATCAGGAAATTTAAAATTAGTAGAAGAAGATATACGCGCCGTTAGAAGAGCATCTCGTGCAAATACCATTTTAAAAGTGATATTTGAAACGAATTTGCTAACTGAAAATGAAAAAATTCTTGCCTGTGAAATTTCAAAAAAAGCAGGTGCCAATTTTGTGAAAACAAGCACCGGTTTTTCCGGAGGTGGAGCAACTGTTGAAGATGTTATTTTAATGCGTAGAATTGTTGGTCCAACTATGGGTGTAAAAGCAAGCGGTGGAATAAGAGATTATAATTCTGCAGTTGCATTGATAAAAGCCGGTGCTAATCGCTTAGGTTGCGGGGCAAGCGTTGCAATCATGACAGGGGCAACTTCTAAAGGGAATTATTAAACTTTAGTTCATAGTTTTGTAATCATTGTTGTCCGCTAAAAAGCGGAATTCTATTTTTAATTCTATTTTCATGGCTTTTGAGCCACATTTTTGGAAATAATTGTACTTCAATTACTTATAATAAAGTCCTGGCAAATTTGTCAGGACTTTATTATTTTAACATCGCATATGAATAAATTCTTATGCGCGGCAAATCGTTCGTCGCTATGCGACTTGGGATGACAGAATTCCGATTCTGTCTTTTTTCCTTTTGGTCGGAGTTGGACTTGTCTGCCTTTGGCACGAACTCCAACCTCCCGTGTCAGTGCGATTTTCATCATTCTATCTTTATCGCCTCATATTCCTCCTCACTCAGCCCAAAATTAGAATTTACAACCTTTAATTCATAGTAGGTTAGATTGTAGTTTTGAATTTTTAAATACCGGAACAAAACTACATTATATCAAGAAGATGACAAAATTTTTCGATATCGAGGCAACCTATGCTATTTTTAGTATTTATGTTTGGTGTGGGTTATAAATGCAACGCATCCTCCATACTCCTTTTAAAATCATTCTCGTTTGTGTTGTTGTAAAACGGAACGCCAGTAATAAGATAATTATCTGAATGAATTTCAATTGCCTGCTCTTTCAATCTAATTTCTTTCAGAAAATCTTCCTTCCATTTATCGTTTGCAATTAAATACCCTCCTTTTGGCTCAATAAATACTTGATAAATCAATTCGTTATCTTCCTTTTGTTTACAAAATAAAATAAAATCAGGTTCAAAAGCGCGTCCAAGTTTGTCGAAAATTTTTATTTCACGCTCATTCCTAATTAAATAAATGTTTTTAAACTTTTGGTTAAGACTTTCGAAACGCCGTGCAAACATTTCTACAAAGCTTTTTTCCTCGCTTGTGCCATAGTTGGCATTGAAAACATACCAAGGTTCATTAAGTACTAAACTTTCTTGTCCATTGGCTCTTTCGCTGTCTTTGTAAACTCTTATTTCCTTGTCTTTGAAAACTTGATGAACAAATTCGTTTACATATTCCGAACCTTCATATTCGGTAGAGTTTGATTTTATTTCTGACTCAATTGTTTGTAAAAGTGATTGAACAGCAAGTAAGTAATCTTTATTTGTGATATTTTCAAGCCTCGTTTTTGTCCCATTAAACGCAATTTCCAAACTTCCCAAATAGTCCTCACTTTCAATAAAATTTGATAAGGACATCACATTTGGAAAGTATTTAACTAAACTCTCAAAATAGAAAAATGGATTTTGTGACAATGCAAATTGAATTACATTTCTATGTATTTGATTGATTTTTAAATCTTTCCCTTCTATTTTCTCGTTTGGTTCTTCTACATCTGCGTTAAATGCTCCAGTCATTTTGCCAATACCAGACGAAAGCATAAAAGAAATATTTCGTTTGCTGACACCCAAATCTGAAAATGATTTTATGTTATCGTAGCTTTTTTCAATTCGTTTGTTAAATACAACTTTGCCTGTTTGATAAAATTCTGTCTGTTTGAAATCAAATTTCAGCGTTAGCTGTTTGGTTTCCAATTTATCCTCATCTTCATAAGCCCCAGTTTCAACCAATGCTTTTTTCAATTCCGAAATATACCGACTATCTTCTTTGGTATGGTAATACAATTCTTCCAACACTTTCAAATCATTTGATGGGTCGTCATCATATTTCCGGGTAAATTTTTCTTGGCTTTTATCCAACGCAAATGGAAAATATCGAGCACCACGACCAATAAGTTGAGCTTCAGAAAGTGTTGTACTTCCTATGGTTTTATTTGAACCGCCCGTGTTTTGCCCTTCGTACAATCTTACAATATCAAATAGATTCAACACATCCCAACCCTCGTTCAATTTCTGAACTGCAAAGACAGCTCGAATTGGATTATTTTCATCTTCCAAGGTGTTTAATCTAATTTGATTTAGTTCTGCTTCTTCGTCATTGTTGGCACTGATACAATTTTCGGGTTTGAAGTTCGATTTTATTCTTTGGGCAATGGCTGATGAAGTTATATCTTTGTTATCAAAGAACTTAAATGCTTTTTGAACAATGGAAACTGTGGAAGTTTCTCGAATATTTTCAATCAAAACAGCCGACATTTCATCAATAAGATGGTGAAAATTTGTCTTGTTTTGTTCCGATTCCTTGATGGTTTTCTTGGCTTTGAAAAGAATAACCGGTTTTAAATTAATATTTTGATTTGCAGCTAATTCCTGACGGTACAAATTCAAAATCAGGGCTTGAATTATTCTTTCTTTTTCGTCGTACAAAGACCGTATAAGGTTGATTTCCTTGGAGTATTTATCAATCCGAAACTGTGCCAAATCATATTTGAAAATAACTTTGTCTTGATATTTATTGGTTATTTCCTTGCTGTCATAATCCAGTGTGGCAGTAAATTCCAACAAGATATTGGCAAAATTCTGCTGCATAATTTTCAAAACCGTGCCTTCCCAACTGCCAAATAAATCGCCATTACTTTTGGTAGCAGAGTTCAAATGATGCGCTTCATCGGCAATAAGTACTATCTTCTTGTTTTCAAAATCTTCGTAAGTAACGCTGTTTTCTTTGGTGTTATTCAAGTCCATATGCAATTGCTGTATGGTGGTGAACTTGATATTAATGTTCTTGTCATCAGCACTTTCAAAAGTATCTGTTTCCTTGATGTAAACTTCCGTTCCGTTAATTACTATTTTTTCATTGAACAAGTATTTCGAAGACTGTAGATTAAAAAAATTGTCTTTGGTTTTTTTGATAATATTGTTTGAATGTACAAAAAACAGAAAATTACGATAGCCTTTTTCGTATAAATAAAGCATCAAACCTGCCATTACAAGGGTTTTACCGCTGCCGGTAGCCATATTGTAAAGCAAATGAAAGGGTTTGCGTGGTTTCGCTCCAAAATCTTCGTTATGACAAAGAATATACCGTTGAAACGATTCTATTTGGTAAGGGCGTTGACCATAACCTGGTCGCAGATTGTCAAGAATATAATTGGGAACAGTTGTGCGTTTTAGTTCTCTTTCGCCAAAGTATTTTACCAATTCTTCGTATAAAAAACTCATAATCTTTTACTTATTTAGTTGGTAAAAATCATTGGTTATTTTCTTTTCTTCGTCCGAAACTTCAAAGTCAGTATTATTCATTGCCGACCGATTGACATACAACTGATTTTTATCCAAAATCTCCTCCAAATGTTGTTTTTGCTCTGCCAAATTCAACGCTTTAAACTCCTCTATATGTTCATCTTGTTTTTTTATATCCACATTATAATTGAGATATGATTTCGCTTTCATTTCCGCCCAAATACTCAACAATGCTGTTGTGTCTTTTGCTACTTCTATTTGGTCGATAAAAGTTTGATTGTATTTTTTGAGTTCGAGGTAAACGAATGAACCACCGCCCCGCCAATTATATGCTTTAGAAACTCCAGATTGCTCACTATTTATTACATTTTGTAACCTTTTTACACTATCATTCTCGCCATAGTCTAATTGTTCGATACCAATATATTGTCTGCCAATTTTGTGAGCCACCGCACAAGTTGTACCACTACCAAGATGATAATCCATAACAATATCATTCTCATTTGTAGCAAGTTCTATAATTCTAGCCAAAAGCATTTCAGGCTTTTTTGCTGTAGGGAAGCTTACCCCACCTTCATTTTGAGTATTTTGAAAATCAATATCATCCCAAAAATCACATAATAGCATTGAAAAGTCATGAACAGTACTATTGTTATAAATTACACGATTTAAACTAGATGAAAGTGGTGTAAGCTGTCGTCCATTATAAAACATAATTTCATTGCTTTTGCCTTCATTTACAATCATAACTTGGTTATTTAAACTTCGAGACTTTGACTTTAAATCTTCGCTTTTGTGTGATTGAGTTTGGCAAATCAAGCCTGCATTTTTTATGTAAAATTCATGATGTGCATTATTGTTGATATCAAAATCTGCTAATTTTGAATTTGCAGTAAGAATTTGATTCTCTATTAAAACTTTGAGAAGGGGTTTGATAGTTTTTGTCTCTTTGTTTAAAAAATAATTAAAGTGCGTGTCCCATTTTTCTTTCCTTTTATATTTTGGGGTGAATGTAGCTTTTGGTGATTTTCGATATACTAAAATTAAATCTTTTTGTTTGATAATAGTTTTATCTTTATGAACAGTTTTTGTTCCACTCGGTGTTGAAGATTTGACAGCAATCACATTTATAAAATTAGCTATTCCAAAAATCTCATCACTCAAAACCTTCAAATAAGCCTCTTCAATATCATCGACATTTATAAATATTAAACCTTCTTCTGATAATAAATCCTTTGCCGCAGTTAGTCTGTTTCTCATAAAAGATAACCAAGTTGAATGATTAAATGAGTCATTGTATTTAAAACTGTCGTTGCGAGTATTGAACGGCGGGTCAATATAAATAAGTTTCACTTTACCTGCAAATTCTTCTTTTAACGAATGTAAAGCCAGCAAATTATTACCCTTAATAATCAGATTGTCAGTAATCGTATTTTCAGGTAAACCTCTTTTTTGGTTGAGTTCCGCATTTCTTTCGAGATGCTCCATCATTCCTCCTTCAGGGTTTTGAAGGCTATATCGTTTGGCATTTGTAAGTACTTTCGGTTCGAGAAGTTGAGTGATTTCGTCCTGTGCCAGAGTTTCATTGAAAAAGATTTCTTCGCGCTTATCCTCTTCACGGCTTTGTCCACCTTCAAGCACACAATCTTTAAACGGCCAAACCAATACCACTTCGTTACGCTGTTTCAGATATTTGCCATCAATGGTGAGTCCCACTTTGTTTTTAAAAGCCGTATAGCTATCGTTTAAATAGTTTTTCTGTTCCATAAACTGCACAAAAAGAGCTTGATTGAAAACCAAAACTGTTTTTACTTTGATAAAGAATTTTTGTTTCAACTCCTCATTGTCAAGCAATAACGAAATTAAATCGGCATCGTAGTTTTGGGCTTTGCTGATAATCACCCATTTTTTAATTTCGCCATTATCGGTAACGAAGTTCGGTTCTTTTTTTAATTCGGTTTCAAGCGTTTGGTAGAGTTTCATGCAGTGTGTGGGGTTGTGCATAAACTATTATTCAGGTAAGTTTTGCCCACAAAAAAAGCGTGGACTAAATCCCTACCCACCACCGAGGCCCTGAGAAGCCCACAAGTAAACGATAAGTCAAAAGCCCACGCCGGTTGGCGTGAGCATTTTGCTCATTGAATCTGTTTACTTGGTTCGCTTAAAGGAAATTTCTCAGGTTTCGGTGGTGCGAACAATAGCAGAATGCTATTTTAGTATGTTGAAAATTGTTTTATTCGATAGATTAATTGTTTATGATTTGATTTGCAAATATACTAAAATTATTATTAAACATTGCATTTGGATGATTGCATTGGGATAAATTCCAATGTAAAACAATCGGTCATCAAAATTGGCGAAACAAAAAGGTTTTCTGTTAAGCAGACGATTCTAAATTAGTAATTTAAGAACAATGGAAAATGTAGGAACTCTTCAGAATTTGGAAATTAATCGGTTTGTGGAAAGCCGGTTGGCAAATAATCTGCTCGGTTCAATCGAAGGAAAAGAAGAGAAGTATTTCTAATTTTAAATACCAAAAAAGCTTTTTAAATTCCCCTTTAGGGGTTGGGGGTCTAGTAATCTCTCGATGCAGCATATTCTGCACACAAAATAAGTGATTTTTTTACATCGCTGTCAGCAAAGCCATTGAGTTCTTCGATGGCTTTATTTTTGAAAGCTTCCATTTGTGCCAGGGCATACGAAACGCCTCCGTTTTTATGTGTAAAAAGGGTTATCGCATGAATATTTTCAGTGGTGAAATCTTTGGTTGCGAGCCAGGTAAGCACTTGTTCTTTTTCAGTTCCGGTTGAATTCAATACTGCATAGATAAGTGGTAGAGTCACTTTCCCATCACGTATGTCATTTCCGGTTGGTTTGCCAATTTGTATGTTCTCGGAATAATCAAAAATGTCATCTTTTATCTGAAAACAAATTCCAAGATATTCTCCAAAATTGCGTAAATGTTCGAGTGCATCTTCGTCAGCTTCAACCGACAAACCACCTACTTCGGTACAAGTGGCGAACAATAATGCGGTTTTTTTGCGAATGATTGTCAGATAATTTGCCTCAGCCGTTTCTGAAAATTTCGCATTTATCAACTGAAGTAATTCACCGTCTGAAAGTTGCATGCCAATATTGGCCATAGCCTTTAAAATCGGAAGATTATTTGTTCGTGCGGCACAACCAAGTGATTTTGACAAAATATAATCGCCCGAAAG